>ERZ795059.2596-NODE-2596-length-18535-cov-9.763799_pt1 | contig 18535 bp, 22 predicted proteins | sample MGYA00375143_ERZ795059 | MGnify/ENA primary metagenome ERZ795059 (study PRJEB30188, sample SAMN05720168) | activated sludge metagenome | isolation source: Anaerobic digester | place: USA | collected 2015-01-07 ... | reverse complement strand
GACGCGTTCCAAGACCTCCCGTTTGTCAGGTGCGGGGGCAGTATAGGCCGGTTTTGGAGGGGGTGGATTCTGGGAGGCTCCATCCTACACTTTGGGCGTGTAGGGCGTTGAGATTGCTTGGGATGGGATTTTTCCATCCTACGAATCCGTCCCGCTCTATCCCCCAGTTTCGGATCGCGCAGCGTGGGGACGTAGGGTGCATCTTGATGCACCGGGGTTCGGTCGCGGTGCATCAAGATGCACCCTACACGGTGGGTGTGGCTCTGGGTCCCGACTTACGTCGGGAGGAGCGGAACAATGAATGTGTATGGGTGGTTGGTGTTGGCCGACCCCCGCCTGTCCTCCCCCTTTTAGGGGGAGGGACCCTGTGGCCTCACCGATCTTCGTTGATGGGTAAGTACGCGCGACATGGTTCCTCCCCCTGAAAGGGGGAGGACAGGTGGGGGTCGGGTTGGGTGGGCTTGGCCCCTGGGTTCCCGCTTTCGCGGGAATGACGGCGGAGAGGGTGGTGCGTGTGGTTCGGTGCATCGTTGATGCACCCTACGGGCTCGCGTTTATTGTGGGGGTGGTTGGCTTACGCTGACTTGTTCAGCGAGGGGCGCAGGGGGGTGCGGGATTCGGGTTGGGTGTAGGCGCGCGCGGCGGTGGCGGTGTTAACTTTTGCCGGTGCGGCCTGCCCGAGAATGTGGGCGCCGAAGGCGGGGGCGAACCACACATGGGCTTCGTGGCGGGCGCGGCTGGAAGGCTGCTCGGGCTCGACGCGGCGGTCTTCCGTGGCCGTGCGGCGGTCTTCGAAACGCTGACGGCGTTCGGCATTCCGGTACACGAAGGGTGTCGCTTCCACGCGCATACGGAACTAACAGCAAGCGCCGAGCCGCGTTCCGTTTTTGACCGTGAAATCTTCAGAAGAGTGGTTAATCCGACCGATGAAGTTTGATCGGCCGGGTTAACGCGGGTCTCTTGTCTCGCGATGGATCAGCTCGGCTTTTCCGGATCGGTCGGGGATATGAGGCCGCCGGTAGCGATCTGGGCGAGCTGCTTCTGCATGTCGAGCATCTGCTGTTGCAGGGCGCGGATGGCGTCGACGCCGGTGGGCGGCGTGGACGGTTTGGGCGGCGCGCCCGGTATGCCGGGCATGCCCTGCATCAGGTCTTCCGGCTTGGGCGGCACGGGGACGAAGGGCGCGAAGAACTTCATCGTGTCTTCGAACATCGACATGTTCTTGCGGATCTGGTCGTCGAAGGCCTTCGCCTTGTCTTCCGAGCCGAGCGCGGAGGACATGTACTCGCGCCACTTTTCCTGCTGCTGGCCGAACGTCTTCATCGAGAGTTCGAGGTAGGCGGGCAGCATGGTCTGGAAGTTGTCGCCGTAGAACTGGATCAGCTGGCGCAGGAAGGAGACGGGCAGGACGCCCTCCTTCTTGTTTTCCTGCTCGAAGATGATCTGGGCGAGGACGGCGCGGGTGAGGTCTTCACCGGTCTTTGCGTCCTGCACCATGAACTCCTTGCCCTGGCGGGTGAGTTCCGAGAGGTGTTCGAGGGTTACGTAGGCGGAGGCCGACGTGTCGTAGAGACGCCGGTTCGCGTACTTCTTGATGATGATCTTCTCGTCTTGTCCGTTTGACTGGCTCAATGCCTGCTCCCCTTTGAGCCGGCGCCTGGCTGTCTAGTTTCCCCCGCGACAGTTCTAGGCGTCGACCGCATTAAATCCTGTTCAGTCTGCCTTGTAGCACGAGTTTTGCGCACCTGCGAACGCATTCGGCGGGTGCAGCAAAAGTGCAGCAAATTTTTCGCGTGAGGGGAGTTCGGCGCCACCTTTCAGTAGCAATCCGGGTTATACGCTCACCAGGATGTGAGATTCAGGGAGTTCAGGTGATGACGAAGGTCGCGTTGGTGACGGGTGGGACGCGCGGCATTGGCCGGGCGATCACCGAAAGGCTCGCCAAGGATGGCTACAAGGTAGCTGCGAACTTCGCCGGGAATGCGGAAGCGGCCGGCAAATGCGCCGAGGAACTGGGCGTCAGCTGCTATCAATGGGACGTCGGCGATTACGACGCCTGCGCGGACGGCATCGCGAAGATCACCAAGGATCTCGGCCCGGTCGACGTGCTGGTGAACAATGCCGGCATTACGCGCGACGCCACGCTGCACCGGATGACGCGGCAGCAGTGGGACGACGTGATCCGCGTGGACCTGACCTCGGCTTTCAACCTGTGCCGGCTGACCATTGAAGGCATGCGTGACCGCAACTTTGGCCGCATCATCAACATCTCCTCGATCAACGGACAGAAGGGCCAGATTGGCCAGGTGAACTACTCCGCGGCGAAGGCGGGGCTGATCGGCTTCACCAAGGCGCTGGCGCAGGAGAACGCCAAGAAGGGCATCACCGTGAACGTGATCTGCCCCGGCTATATCGACACGGAGATGGTGCAGGCGGTTCCGGAAAAGGTTCTTGAAGGGATTGTCGCTACGATCCCCGTCGGGCGGTTAGGGAAGGCAGAGGAGATCGCGGGATGCGTCTCGTTCCTCGCAGGCCCTGACTCGGCCTTCATGACGGGAGCGACGCTGACAGCGAATGGCGGGCAGTACATCACAGGCTGATTGGGCGTCGGCGGATTCGCGGATGCCGCTACGTAGCGGCGTTTTGGTCACACGTTCGGTCACACAGCGGCGCCACAGCAACGGCGCCGCAAATGCCCGTAAAGCCTTGATTTCAATGAATCAGGGGCTCTTGCGCCTGCCGCTGAATGGCCCCATCGTGACCAACGGGGCCCAGCATTCGAACAAAGAATTGCCCCCTTTGCCGTGCTCTATGGTGGGGATGATGGTGAAAGAATTTCATGCCTCTGCGGACGCCGCGCGTGCGGGCCGGATCGCAGTCTCCAAGCTGGCAGTTTGCGCGCTGGTCGCAGCGGCTGCTGCAGGATTCGCTACTCCCGCCTTTGCGCAGGATACGCAGGCCGCTCCGACCTTCGCCTCCACCCGCGCCGCCAAGCCTTCTGCGCCCAGCCAGGGCGGGACGCGCTATGTCGACATGGGTTCGGCCAACGATACTGGCTTCGTGCTCGAGCAGCGCGGATCGATGGTGCTGCTCAAGGTCGATGGCTCGGACAATGTGCTGTCGCTGATGCCTGTGCCGGGCCAGCGGGGCGACACCTTCTTCATGGATTTTGCCGGCCGCATGGTTCTGCGTGTGACTTCGCAGGGCAATGTTGTGTCGTACATTCACAACGCGTCGGGATCGCCGGCTGAGGCTTTGGCCAAGGCAGCGCCGATTACGCCGGGCGCGATGTCGGCTTCGCTCGACAAGATGCGCGCCGATGCTGCGAGCGAGCTGTCGAAGCTGGCCGGTCGCGAAGTGACGATCTGGGGCACGCAGTCGTTTGCCAGCGATGAGGCGTGGGCGGCTGATGCGCTCAACATCATCGTGCTGGGCGTGAAGAGCGCCAACGGCATGGCCGGGCGCGCGGCGTCGAGGATCGAGAAGGTCACCGTGCGACGCGGCAAGGCGCCGAAGGTCGGCTTCGCCGATGGCGAACTGACGATCGACGTGAACCCGGATGATGGCTGGTCGGGTCGCGTGACGCCCGAGGCGATCTCGAGCGCGCTGACGGCTTCGCGCAACGCGGGCTAGGGCTCGGCCCGGTCAGTGGCTGCTGTTATGGGGACCGGGCGACCAGTCCGGCGCGGCCATTTCAAATCCTGAGAATTCGAAGCCGGGTGACACCGTGCAGCCGACGAGCGTCCAGTCGCCGAGGCTGCGTGCGGCTTGCCAGTGATGTGGCGGCACGATGAGCTGCGGGCGCTGGCCGGCGGCGAGGTCTACGCCCAGCGTGCGCGTTTTCACGCGGGACTGATCGGAGACGGCGAGGCTGAGTTCGAGCGGCGCGCCGGCGTAGTAGTGCCAGATCTCTGTCGCATCGACGCGGTGCCAGTGCGAGCGGTCTCCGGCGCCGAGCGCGTAGTAGATCGCGGTGCCGGGGGAGCGATGGCCATGGCCGTGCGGATCGGGAATGCGATGCGCCTCGGCATACCATCCGCCCTCCGGGTGCGGGATGAGATCGAGGGTGCGGATGACGTCGTCGAGGGTCATGGGGAGGGTTGTAGCGCGTGCCGTGCAGGAAGGAAGGCGTTACGCCGGTTGCAGCGTGATGTTCCTGTGGTCGGCGAAGACTTCGAGGATGCGTGCGAAATAGGTTTGGCCGGCTCCGTTGTTCAGGGCGGCGAGTTCCTTTGCGAAGTGGTCGGTATTGAAATGGGGGCTCGCGATCTTGGCTTGCAGCCATGCGCGGGTGGCGGCTTCGCCGAGAGCTTCGCGGCTGGATTCGTAGTTGGTCCAGATGATGGTGGCTGTGTCGGCGCCGTGCAGGGCGCCGTAGCCGCCGTAGAGGAGGTCGTTGAGGGCATCGAGGCTTTCGCCGAGCTTCCAGTCTTCGTTCGCCATGAAGACGCGGTTGAGTTCGGCGTAGAAGCTGGAGATGCTCGTGATGGCTGCACCGTTGAGGGTGAATGTTGTCATCGCAGGTTTTCCATCATCCGCTCATCCCGGCGCAAGCCGCTCCTGGGTCCCGGCTTTCGCCGGGATGAGCGGGACAATGAACCAGCGACAGTGCTGTGGCGCGAGGCGGTGCATTTTCAATGCACCCTACGAACGGTTTTTGCGCTCTCTGACTTCGGCAAAGGTGGCGATGGTGTTGCCTTCGTGGCCGACGAATTTCTGGAGGGTGGGGTCGTCGGCGCGGAGGAAGGGGTTGGCGGCTTTTTCTTTGGCGATGGTGGTGGGGACGGTGGGTTCGCCTCGCTGGCGCTTGGCGGTGACGTCGTTGGCGTAGGTGCGGAGGGCGGCGTTGTTGGCGTCGATGGTGAGCGCGAACTTCGCGTTCGATTCGGTGTATTCGTGGGCGCAGTAGATGGTGGTGTTGTCGGGCAGGCTGCGGAGCTTGCTGAGGCTCGTCCACATCTGGTCGGGCGTGCCTTCGAAGAGGCGGCCGCAGCCGAGGGCGAAGAGCGTGTCGCCGACGAAGGCGATGTGATCTTCGGGCAGGTGGTAGACGATGTGGCCGAGGGTATGGCCGGGGGTCTCGTGGACCTTCGCGGTGATGGCGCCGAGTTTTACCGCGTCGCCTTCGTGGAGGATGGTGTCGGGGGCGGCGCCGATGCGGTCGACTTCCTGAGGGCCGTAGACCCTGGCGCCGGTCTTCGCAACGATCTCCGCGTTTCCGCCGGCGTGGTCGGCGTGCCAGTGGGTGTTCCAGATCTGCGTGATCTTCCAGCCTTTCGATTCCGCCTCGGCGAGGATGCGGCTGGCTTCGGGGGTGTCGATCGTTGCCGTTTCACCCGTGGAAGGATCGTGCAGCAGGAAGCCGTAATTGTCGTTGAGGCAGGGGAACATGTGGACGATGGCTTTGGTCACGCGGTTTACCTTTCGGGCCTTCTCCCGCCCTATATAGGGGCTTGAGAGGGCTGCAGGTTAGCGAATGCGTTTCGACATCGACAGGTTGCAGACCTTCTATGGGTCGGCGCTCGGGCGCATGGCGCATGAGATGCTGGCCAGGCGGGTGAGCGCGCTGTGGCCGCATGCGGACGGGCTGGATGTGCTGGGCGTGGGGCATGCGGATGCGCTGCTGGAGCCCTATCGGGCGGGCGCGCGGCGGGTGATCTCTGCGGCGCCGGACGAGCAGGGGGCGGAGCGCTGGCCGGCGGACGGCAAGGGGCTGACCACGCTGGTCGAGGATGAGCGGCTGCCGTTTCCCGATGCGCTGTTTGACCGGATCGTCGTCTGCCATGCGCTGGAGGAGGCGGAGAGCCCGCACCGCATGCTGCGTGAATTATGGCGCGTGGCGGCCCCGGAAGCCCGGATTCTGATCATCGTGGCGCATAGACGGGGTCTATGGGCACGGGCGGAGTCGACACCCTTCGGGCATGGACGGCCCTATACCCGCTCGCAGCTGAATCGGCTGCTGGAGGAGGCGATGTTTATGCCCCAGGCATCCGCGCGGGCGCTTTATGCGCCGCCGATAAATTGGGGAATCATCTCTTCGGCAGGCGACGCGTGGGAGAAAATGGGCCGGTTCGCCTGGTCTGGATTCGGCGGGGTGCTCATGATTGAGGCGGTGAAACGGCTTTATATCGAGCCCGGAACGCCTGCGCGGGGGCGTCGCGTTGTAAAAATTGCGCCTGAAAAGAATACGCTACGTGATAAGTCGGAGAAAACTCCAACTTAGGTGTTGAAGATGTGTAAGTTACGTGACATATACATCGAGACGGCGGAGTGATCCCGCCCCTCGACCAGGAAAGGGAAGCCCAATGAAATACATCACCGCAGTGTTCAAACCGAGCCGCCTCGACGCTGTGCTCGATGCCGTGACCGCCGCCGGCGCGTCGGGCGTGACCGTCACCGAAGTTCGCGGCTATGGCCGTCAGCAAGGCAAGACGGAAGTCTATCGTGGCGCTGAATACGAAGTGCGCCTGCTGCCGAAGGTCCGCATCGAAGTGGCCGTGTCGGACGCAGTGGTCGAGAAGGTTGTCGACGCCATCACGGCGGCCGCCAACACCAACAAGATCGGCGACGGCAAGATCTTCGTCATGGACCTCGAAGGCGTGCTGCGTATCCGCACCGGCGAGAAGAACGAAGCTGCTCTGACCTCGTAAGTCGAGCCTGGTTGCCAGAATTGAGAGCCGCCGGAGAGACCCCCTCCCGGCGGCTCTTTTCGTTTGGGCGGTTTCACGCGGGCCTATCTCCGCTCGTCCCGGCGCAAGCCGGGATCAAGGGGCGGCTTGTTCCTGCGCGCGTTGTCCTGGGTCCCGACTTTCGTCGGGAGGAGCGGAACAAGGTGCGAGGGGCTGCGCCTTGCGCGACGCGCTGATTACGGCTTCGCGCTGTAGGGTAGGTAGCTCCGTTCGACCATGCGGCGGAGGGCTTCGTAGGCGTCGGTGAGTTCTTCGTAGGTGGCGCGGAGGCTTGTGAGGTTGGCGACGTCGCCGGGCGCAGGGGCGTCGGACTTTTCGGCCAGCGCGATGGCGGCGGCGATCCAGCGGGCGCGGGCGTGTGCCGCGGAGATGGCGAGGCGCTGGAAGCGCGGCAGGTCGGCGTGGTCGATGAACTTCCCGAGCACTTCCTTGTTGGCGGCGAAGGCGGCGTAGTCGATCTGTTCGAGGTGGGCGCGAAGGGCGCGCTGTTCCTGCGGATCGAGATTGGCTTCGGGCTCGAAGTGGTCGCGAACCTTGCGGACGGTATTGGTCATTGTGAACGGCATGGTGCAGCTCCCGGCGATATGGCCGATGCGGGAAGCGTGCGCCTGTGTTGTTAGCAAGCGGTTGACGGATTGCGGCGAATTGGGGTGCGTGCCGTAGCGGTTACGGCTGCTCTCAGGCCTTCTTCCGCTCCAGCACGAAGACCAGTTCGTCGGCGGTCCAGTTGAGGCGGCCGAGGGATTTGCCGGTGACGGGTTTGCCGCCGACGGCGGTGGCGGCGGCGATGGTGAGGCCGGCTTCGGCGGCGAGTTCGGCCATGTCGCGGGCGGTGCAGGGACGGCGGGCGCCGTCGGACCACCAGCCGGCGCCGTGGCCGAGATTGGGGATGCGGCCGGTGGTGAGCAGGGCGGTGCGCACGCGCCAGTGGCCGTAATTGCGGAACGAGATGACGACGCGCCGCGCGATGCGCGACAGTTCGTCGAGCACGAATTTGGGGCGCGCGAGTTCCTGGATTGTCTTGGACAGGATGGCGACGTCGTAGGCGTCGTCCGGGTAGACGGGCAGGTCTGCGTCGGCGTTGCCCTGCACGACGGCGAGGCCCTTGGCGACGCAGCGGTTGACGCCGGCCTGTTCGACTTCGAGGCCGCGCGTGCGGGCGCCGCGTTCGGATTGCAGCAGCTCCATCAGCTGGCCGTCGCCGCAGCCGACGTCGAGGACGAGTTCACCCCGGTTGATGAACTGCGCGATGGCGACGTGGTCCGCGCGGCGGATGACGTTCGGGTTTGGAGCGGGTGTCATGCGCGGGCCTTCGGCAGTCCGCGGGCGGAGGCGGCGGCGTCGATGAAGCCGAGCAGAGCGGCTTCGTATTCCGGCTCGTCGAGCAGGAAGGCGTCGTGCCCCTTGTCGGTCTCGATGGTGACGTAGCTGGTTTCACAGCCGGCGGCGTTGAGCGCGCGGACGAGGTCGCGCGCCTCTTCCGGCGTGTAGTGCCAGTCGGACGAAAACGAGAAGACGCAGAAGCGCGTGTCGAGGTTACGGAAGGCGTTGGCGAGGACGCCCTCATGCTCGTTCGCGAGGTCGAAATAATCCATCGCGCGGGTGATGTAGAGATAGGAGTTCGCGTCGAAGCGATCGACGAACACCTGGCCTTGGTGGCGCAGATAGCTTTCGATCTGGAAGTCGGCGTCGAAGCCGAAGGTTTTCGACTGCCTGTCCTGCAGGCGGCGGTCGAACTTCTGCTTGAGCGACGCCTCGGAGACGTAGGTGATGTGAGCCGCCATGCGGGCCACGGCCAAGCCGCGATCCGGGCGCGTGCCTTCGTCGAGATAGCGGCCGCCGCGCCAGTTGGGATCGGCCATGATCGCCTGTCGGCCGACTTCGTAGAAGCCGATGTTCTGTGCGGACTGGCGGGGGGCGACCGCGATGGGGATGGCGGCGAAGACGCGGTTGCGCGCCTGGATCGTCCATTCCAGCACCTGCATGCCGCCGATCGATCCGCCGATGGCGAGGAAGACGTCCTGGATGCCGAGCCGGTCAAGCAGCGCGATCTGGGCGCGGACCATGTCTGCGATGGTGATGACGGGGAAGTCGGTACCCCAATGGCTGCCGTCCGGCCTGAGGCTCGACGGGCCGGTCGAGCCCATGCAGCCGCCCAGAATGTTGGAGCAGACGACAAAGAAGCGGTTGGTATCGATGGCCTTGCCGGGGCCGATGACGTTGGGCCACCAGGCGGGGCGGTTGGTGATCGGGTTCGGGCTGGCGGCGAACTGGTCCATCGTCAGCGCGTGGCAGACGACGACGACGTTGGATTTGTCGGCGTTGAGCGTGCCCCAGGTCTCGTAGGCGATCTCGACATGGTCGAGCGTGCGGCCGCTATCCAGCTTCAGGGGCTGGTCGGGCGTGGCGACGGAGAGGCGTTTCAGCCCATCCGCGCCGCTGAGGGTGCGGGCGGGCGCGTTCATGGTTTGGAGCCTAGATCAGGTCGGGTGTGGAATGAAGCAAGAGGCAGGTTCAGCGCAAGTCCCCAAGGATTCCACAGGACGCCTTTCCCCGGGATTGGGTTGCGGCAAGGTGGTAGGTTGGGACGGTTGATACAGGGTTTTGAACGAGGCGAAACTCGGGTATCACATTCCCTACGCTGGGGAGCGCGACTGAGTAAGCCGGGTACTTATGGCCGCCGATAGCTTCCACGCGTCTGCCGCGACAATGAACGATGCTTTCCTTTCGGCGATGGCCGAGAAATGGCGTGAATTGAAGGATGCCCCGGCGGTTTCGGCTGCGGGTATCGGGTTCCGTCCTGCACGGGAAGCTGCGGAGGCGCGGCGGCTGAGCCGGGCTGCGGCGGCTGCGGGCATGCCGGCTGACGCCATGGTGCGCATGTGGCGCTCGCTTTGCGGGGATGTGGCGGTCGCGCGGGGCCTGAAGGCTGTCTATGTGGCTGGCGGCGACGTGACCCTCTCGATGGAAGCGGCGCGGGGCTATTTCGGCTTTGGGCCCAACATGGTTCCCCTGATGGGGGTGCGTGATGCGCTGGAACGGGCGGATATGACCCCCGGGGCGCTGGCCTGCGTTCCGTGGCCGGAACATGCCGGCGCGGGTCAGTGGTGGCCGATGCTCAACGAGAACAAGTTCCGTAGTCTGGCGATTGTGGGCGGCTGGCCGAGCTTCCCGAGCACGGCAGGTGAAACGCCCCGTATCGCCATTGTCGGCAAGATGAGCATGGAAAGCTCCGGCGACGACGACACGCTGGCGACGGCCCATGACGACCAGTATTCGGCCGAAAAGCTGCTGCAGGATGTGGGGCTGAAGGCGGACGTGGTGGCCCGGGCGCGGTCTCTGGCGCTGATCCGGATCTCGGAATTCGTGGCCGTGGACGACCGCCGGATCGATCTCGCCCGCCGGGCAGGGCTGGACGGGCTGCGGGTTGTCGGGGTACGGCCTCGGCCCTGAAAGGGCCTGCCATGACCGACAAGATCAAGCCTTTGCCGCAACTCGCGGGCGTGAACGCCTATGTGCCGGGCGAGGCCCCGAAATATCTGGGCGGGCCAAGCTACAAGCTGGCGTCGAACGAGAACCCGCTGGGCGCGTCCCCCAAGGCGCGGGCCGTCTATGCCGAGCTGGCCGCCAAGCTGGAACTCTATCCCGATGGCATGGCGAAGGACCTGAAGGCCGCGATCGCGAAGAAGCACGGTCTGGATGCGAGCCGGATCGTGGTTGGCTCAGGGTCCGACGAAGTCTTCCTGATGCTGGGCCGCGCCTATCTGGGCCCGGGCGATGAGAGCATCTGCACGGCGCATGCGTTTGCGATCTACGCGATCATCGCCCAGCAGCAGGGTTCCAAGATCATCGAGGTTGCCGAGAAGAACTTCACGGCGGATGTCGATGCGATCCTCGCGGCGGTGACGCCGAAGACGAAGATCGTGTGGCTGGCCAACCCGAACAATCCGACGGGCACTTACCTGCCTTATGACGAAGTGAAGCGACTGCATGCCGGGCTGCCGTCGAACGTGCTGCTGGTGCTGGATGGCGCCTATGCGGAGTTTGTGCGGAAGAACGATTATGCGTCGGGCATCGAGCTGGTTTCGCAGTTCGACAATGTGATGATGACGCGGACGTTCTCGAAGCTCTACGGCCTTGCAGGTCTGCGTGTGGGCTGGGGCTATGCGCCGGCGCATGTGATCGACGCGATCGAGAAGGTGCGGATGCCGTTCAACGTGAACCTGACGGCGCAGGCCGCGGCGATTGCGGCGCTTGAAGACGATGCGTTCAACGAAGAGTCGCTGGCGCACAATGATCGCGAGCTGCCGCGTCTGGTGGGCGAGCTGCGTGGCATGGGCCTCGAAGTGATCGACGGCGTCGGCAATTTCTGCGTTGCGCGCTTCCCCGAGACCAAGGGCAAGACGGCGGCGGAAGCGCTGCAGTTCATGAAGGAGCGCGGTGTGACCGTGCGGGGCTTGAGCGGCTACAAGATGCCGAACCATCTGCGTATCTCGGTCGGCACGGTCGAGGGCAATAATGCGGCGCTGAAGCTGCTGCACGAATTCCTGGGCAAGTAGGCTATGGCGCCGGTCTTCAAACAGATCGCCATCATTGGCGTTGGCCTGATCGGCGGCTCGATCGCGCGTGCGGCGCTGGAGAAGGGCGCGGCTGGGGAAGTCGTGCTGTTCGATGGCAACGCCGATGCGCTGAAGCGTGCTGGCGAGATCGGGTTCGGCAAGCCTGCGGCGAGCATCGAGGACGCGGTGCGGGATGCGGATGCCGTGTTCCACTGCGTGCCGGTGGGCGCGATCAGTGCAACGGCGAAGGCCAGCATCGGCGCGATGAAGGCTGGCGCGATCCTCACCGACGTGGGTTCGGTGAAGGGCAATGTGGCGCGTGAGTTCAAGGCGCTGGGCCGTGACGATGTTCACGTGATCCCCGGGCACCCGATTGCGGGGACGGAGAAGTCCGGGCCTGACGCGGGTTTTGCCAGCCTGTTCGACAATCGCTGGTTCATCATCACGCCGGAGGCGGGCGGTTCGGCGGAGTATGTCGAGGCGACGGACAAGCTGGCCGAGTTCTGGACCATGCTGGGCTCGAAGGTCGAGCGCATGGATGCGCAGCGGCATGACCTCGTGCTGGCGGTGACGAGCCATATTCCACACCTGATCGCCTACAACATGGTGGCGACGGCCTACGACATGGAAGCCGTGACGGAAGGCGAGGTGGTGAAGTTCTCCGCCGCCGGTTTCCGCGACTTCACGCGTATTGCGGCGTCGGACCCAACGATGTGGCGCGACGTGTTCCTCAACAACAAGGAAGCGGTGCTGGAAGTGCTGGGCCGGTTCGAGGAGGATCTCACGGCCTTGCGCAAGGCGATCCGCAACGCGGACGGGCAGAAGCTGTTCGACACGTTCACTGAGTCACGCCGCATTCGCCGCGAGATCATCGATGCGGGGCAGGATACATCTGTGGCGAACTTCGGACGGGATACGTCGAAGAAGCCGTAGCCGCTAGCGCGCGGCGACCAGCTTGAAGCTGTCGATCACCGAACGGCGGAAGAACAGGCCGAGCGTGCCCAGATAGATCGTGGCACCGACGAGCACCTTGATTATCAGCGACGGGATCGGATCGTAGCTCGCCAGCAGAGGAGCGACGGCGAGGACGCCGATCGCCATGGCGGTGACAGCCGCGTAGGGCGGCAATACGGCGGTGAACAGGTCGCGGGCAGTGGTGTGCGTGGCGCGCAGCATGGTGGGCAGGGCGAACATCACTAGCATGACACTGCTGACGCCGATACCGCCGAGCATGGCTGGCGCGCCGAAATAGCTGAGTGCGACCATGCCGAAGATGGTGGCGATCATGTCTGCCATCGACAGTTGCACGAGGCTGCTGAACTGACGCGTGGCCGTGAGCACGGCGTTGCGCGAGTGGTTCAGGGGAACGAAGAAGCCCAGCGCGCCCAGCACCATCAACATGTCTGCGACAGGTGCATATTCGGCGTTGAGGGTGATCGCGACGATTTCCCGGGCGACGAGCGCGAGGCCGATGAAGCCCGGCAGCGCAACCAGCGACAGCAGCGTGCTGAGGTGAACGAAGATGCCGCTGATGGATTCCTTCGACTCGCGGGCGCGCGTCAGCAGGACCACCCACAGCTGGGTGAACGGGTTCACGAACAGCGAGATGGCGAGCTCGTAGAGCTTCAGGGCGACGCGGAGATGGCCGACGGCGGCGACGCCGAAGAAGATGCCCATCAGCAGATCGACCAGGCGCGGCGTGGTGTTGGCGAAGCTCTGGCCGGCGAAGATGCGGGAGGTCGAGGACAGCCAGGTGCGCGCGGCCTGGAGATCGAATTTGAAGGCCGGCAGGAAGCGGGTGCGGATGGTGGCGAGGCCGAACAGGGTGAGCGTCATCACGATACGCTGCACCACCAGGGCCCACTCGATGTAGGGGCTGTAGGCTACGGCGAGCGCGGCGAGGCTGCCGGTGAGCGACGAGATCATGCTGAGGACGGCGATGCCCTTGAAGTCGAGGCGTTCGCGCATGATGGCCATGGGGCCGATCACGAACGGGATCATCAGCGTGGTGAGCGAGAGAATTTCGAGAATGCCGGCGACCTGTGGCGTGCCGATGGCGTTCGCGTACCAGCCGGCGCAGGTCATGAAGATGGTTGCTGCGATGACGCAGAAGCCCATCGCGGCCCATGTCACGGTCGACAGGGTGCGGCGGGAGTAATCCTGCTGCTGGACGAGCGCGTCGACGGCGGACGAGGTGCCGATGTTGTAGAAGATGTCGACGAGGACGGCCGCAAGGGCGAAGGTACCGAAGATGACGGGGTCGATCTTGCCGGCAAGCAGGAGGAAGACGGAGGCGATTGCGACCTGGCCGAACGCCATGGTGGCGAAGTTCCAGACCACCGCCGAGCGAATGGCCTTGCCGACGTGCCCGGCTCCCGCCGGTTCATTGTCCGATGTCGCGTTCATAATCGGAGCGCCTTCACGTCGGGTCTCGTTGCGCGTCATGCGCCGTTAAGCCTGAAGGGTGTCCAAACGCCATCAGCCTGTTGTGCTGCAACGCAATACGGGCGCCACATCCTCGCATGAGGGCGGGGGCCGCTGCGACAGGGTAGGTTAACCACACATCGACGCGGTATTACGCAAAAACGCCTGATATCAGCTCTGCGCGGCGCGGCCTTCAGCTACGAGGCGAGCCGTGGCGGGGTCGAGGGCCTCTTTCAGGCGTTGGGTGAATTCGGCTCGCTTCAGGCCGGGTTCGATCGGTTTCAGGACTTCGAAGACGATGTGGCCAGGCTTTCTCAAGAAGCCGGAACCCTGCCAGCAGAGGCCTGTATTAAGCGCAACGGGCACGCAGGGGATGTCCAGCTCGTTATACATGAAGATGACGCCGGGCTTGATGTCGGTGGGGGCGTCGGGGGCCTGGCGGGTGCCTTCCGGGAAGATCACGATCTGCTGGCCGGCCTCGGCGCCTTTGCGGGCGGCGGCCAGCATCAGCTTCATCGTTTTGGCGCCGCCGGCGCGGTCGATCGGGATGCCGACGCGCGAGGCGTAGGTGCCGAAGATGGGGAGCTTCAGCAGCTCCTTTTTCAGGATGTAGCCGGGGTTCTCGATGAACAGGAAGGGCGCGATCGTGTCGTAGGTCGACTGGTGCTTCATCGCGATGAGGCCGGCGCCTTTCGGCAGATGCTCCATGCCGCGGAATTCCGTCTTGATGCCGCAGATCACGCGGAGGCCGAGGCGTTGGGCGCCAGACCACAGGCGGATCGCGCTCATCGCTGCGCCGCGCGAGAACAGCGAGAAGGGCAGGCAGATCAGGCCGAGGACCACCATGGTGAGGTAGAACCACAGGGCGTAGATCAGTGAACGGATGAAGGTCATGTCTTTTCCGGAGTGAGGGCAGCCGTGCGCAGGCCGGCGAGGCGGTATTTGATCCACTCCTCGATCAGCGTCTTTGCGGTGGGGGCGTCGCGATACCAGTCGGCCGGTCGGACCTTGGTGGTCATCACGGCGTGGGGGATGAAGTGGCCTTCGGGCATGGCGCGCTTCAGCTCGAACAGCGCACGCTCCATGTGATATTCCGACGTGACCACGATGATGCGGTCGACCTTGTTGCGGCGCGCCCAGTCGGCGACTTCATCGCCATTGCCCTCGGTCGAGGCGGCGGCTTTTCCAAGTGTGACGCAGCAATTGATCTTGTCGACATCGACCTTGGCGACGCGGGCGATGTCGGCAGGCGTCGCGTCGACGTTCACGCCGGAGATCAGCAGGGGCAGATCGAGCGAGTCGGCGAGCTGGATCGCCGAGATGATGCGGGCGTCCGATGCGCCGGTGAGGGAGGCGACGGCTTCGGCCTGGATCGGCGGGTCGGGCGTGACAGCGCGATCGGCGCGGGCGACGAAGCGCGAGAAATCCCAGCCCGCGACCAGCAGGGCCGCGGCGATCAGGATAACGAAGACGCGCAAGACAAAACGCAAAGCATCAAGACCAAGTTGTGGACCGGCCCTTTCGGGTGCGGTCTTTCTTCAACGTCCTATCCAAGACGTCAAACCATGTCGGAAAGGGACCGCATGACGGTCACTTTCGCGGCGATCATTGCCGAAACCCCGGCAACAAGGGGGGAAACGCCCAGGATGAGCCCGTCGGCCAGCGACAGGGACAGCTGGGGCAGGAGCCAGATCTGCTGGTCTGACTGCTTGGCGAGATAGAGGATGAAGGCTGCTGCGCCGAAAGCCAGCAGGGCGCCGAGCGCTCCGGCCTGGACGCCGAGCATCAGGAAGCGCGTTTCGAACAGGCGGGAGATGAAGCTGTCCTTTGCCCCGGTGAGGTGGAGGAGTTCGACGATATCTTTGCGGGCCAGCAGCGTTGCGTGGGTGGCGAAGGCGATGACGGCAACGCCAATGGCGCCGAGCAGCACCACGGCGACGAGGGCGATGAGGCCAGCCGAGTCGGTGGCGCGCTTTACGTCCTTTGACCAGACGATGTGATCGTCCACGATGGCGTTGACGCGGGCTTCTTTCAGGACGAGCGAGATGCGCTGGCCCATACCGCCGGATTCCGCTGCTGCGGGCGATGCTTCGGCGGCGATGAGATGCGGCAGGGGCAGGTCCGCCGGGATGCCGGTGGCGCCGAGCCAGGGCTTGAGCAGCTCTTCCGATTCCGCGCGGTCGAGTGCGCGGGCGGAGACGATGTCGGGCATGGTCTTCACCAGCTGCACGGCGCGGGTGACGTCGGCGTCGTCGCCTTTGACGCGGATGGTGATCTGGCCGGTGACGCGATTGGTCCATTCGTCGGCGGCGGAATAGGCCGAGCGGGCGACGAGGCCCGAGAGGCAGGCGAGGAAGCAGAGCGCGCAGACGACAAAGAACAGCGCGGCCTCGCGCGCATCTTCTTTCGGCAGGAGCGGGGCGAGTGAGGGCTTCATGCTTGTGGCCCCGCTGTCGGTTCTGGCGGGGGCGCGGGGACGCGGACCACCATGCCGTCCGCGAGGCGGAGGACGTCTGTGCGGGCTTTCCGAACGAGCGCGAGATCGTGGGTGGCGATCAGCACGGTGGTGTTGAGGCGCTTGTTGAGCTCGCGGAAGAGGCGGAACAGGCGGTCGCCCATATCCTCATCGACGTTTCCGGTCGGCTCGTCGGCGATCAGCAGATCGGGCTTGCCGACGACGGCGCGGGCGATGGCGACGCGCTGCTTTTCGCCGCCGGACAGGGTGGCGGGGCGGGCGTCCAGCCGGTCGCCGAGGCCGACCCAGCGGAGGAGTTCGATCACGTCTTCACGGTAGGCCCGCTCATGCTGGCCCAGCACCCGGAGAGGCAGTGCGACATTCTCGTAGGCGGTCAGATGGTCGAGCAGGCGGAATTCCTGGAAAACCACCCCGATCCGGCGGCGGAGGGGGGCCAGATCCCTGCGACTGAGTCGGCTTGTATCGACGCCGAACATCGAAACCCGCCCGGAAGTCGGCCGGAGCGCCAAATAAGTCAATTTAAGCAAAGTCGATTTTCCGGCGCCGGAAGGGCCGGTTAGAAATGTCATCGAACCGGGACGTAATTGCAGAGAAACATCTGCAAGAACATCGGCTTCCGGCCCATATGACAGGCCGATTCGGTCGAGCCGGACGACCGGTTCATCTGAGGTTAGGTTACGTTCCCGCATGGATTTCCGGGTCCAGCCAAGTTTCAGAATCCAGCCCTAATTGGACTATATTAACCGCTTCTATGATTCCGATAGTGCGATGATCCTCGTCTGCCCTTCCTGCGACACGCGTTACTTCGCCGATGACAGCTCCATCGGTAAGGAGGGGCGTCGCGTCCGTTGCGCCACGTGTGGCCATGCCTGGCATGCCAAATTGCCCGATGAAGAGGGCGAAACGGTCGTTGCCGAGGAAACCGGCCTGACCCGCGAACAGGTGGAAAGGCTGCGCCAGACGGCCGCCGAGAACACCAAGGCTCGCGCCGGCCCCCATGCAGAATTCCGTGCTCGCGAGCACGCCAAGCGTAAACGCCACCACGGCCGGGCCGCCACGATCGCCTGGGGATCGGGCTTTGCGATCTTCGTGCTGGCGATGGGCGCAGCCGTGCTGTTCCGCAACGAGGTGGCCGAGGCTTTCCCGAAGGCTGCTTCGGTTTACCGGCTGGTCGGGCTGGACGTGAACCGGTTCGGGCTGACGTTCGAGAATGTCGAGGCGCGGCGCACGTTTGACGGCACGACGCCGGTGCTGACGGTTACGGGCTCGGTGATCAATGGCAGCGAAGAGCGGCTGGCGACGCCGCAGCTGCGCGTGACGCTGAAGGACGAGGCCGGGAATGCGGTGCAGACCTGGACCGACAAGTTTGCCGTGCCGTCGCTTGGCCCCGCCGAGCGGACTGAGTTCGCCTCGCGCTTTGAAGCGCCGCCGGTCGAGACTTACAGGCTTTCGGTGACGTTCGTCCGCCCTGAGGGCGAAGGCGAGGTTGGCGAGGGCGCGAATATCGAAGCCAAGACGGATGGCGGCCATGACGGCGCTGCCGGAGGCGCCGCGAAACCGGGCGCCGCGCCGGTTGCGCATGAAGATGCGCCGGCGTGGACTGGCGGTGACGGCGCCGATGAGCATGCTACGGCAGACGCAGCGCCCGTTGGCGGACCGGCGAATCCCGTGCCGGCGCCTGCAGCGCCTGCGGTCGCCAAACCTGCTGCTGGTGGAGCTGACCATCACTGATCGTTCGGTACCGGCCAATGTCGACGTGCTGTTGAGCGCGGACGAGGTGTATGCGCGGATCGAAGTGCTGGCCGAGAAACTGGCGCCGCGGCTGGCCACGGGATCGTGGACGGCGGTGGTGATCCTGCTGGGCGCGACACCCTTTGCGGCTGACCTGATGCGCGCGTTTGCGCGGCGCGGGATCGATATGGGCTTTGATGGGCTGTGGCTCGAAAGCTATGCCGATGCGCGCGAGAGTTCCGGGCGTATGCTGGTGCGGGCCGATGTGGCGCGGCCGGTTGAAGGGCGCGGTATCCTGCTGGTGGATGATGTGTTCGACAGCGGGCGGACGATCTCGTTCGCGCGCGACCACATGCTGCACAAGGGCGCGAGCGAGGTTCTGACCTGCGTGTTTGCGCGCAAGCCCGAGGCGGTGACCGAGGGGCTGGATGCGTGGGCGTGGGATGCGCCGCACCGCTATCTGGTCGGCTACGGCATGGATGACGCGGGCAAGATGCGCGGATTGCCGTTTGTGGGCGCGATCAAGGACGCGTAGGCGCTGCGCGCCGGGCAATCGGCAATCGAGCGCGGATTTCAAACATCGTAGCGTGGCGGGCGCCGTGTAGGGTGCATCTTGATGCACCGCGACCGAACTTCGGTGCATCAAGATGCACCCT
>ERZ795059.2591-NODE-2591-length-18552-cov-7.416987_pt1 | contig 18552 bp, 16 predicted proteins | sample MGYA00375143_ERZ795059 | MGnify/ENA primary metagenome ERZ795059 (study PRJEB30188, sample SAMN05720168) | activated sludge metagenome | isolation source: Anaerobic digester | place: USA | collected 2015-01-07 ... | reverse complement strand
AATTATTCGCGATATAAACGAACTGATACCGGTTGTCGCAGGACAACAAACAAACGGCAAATTTTTGAGCGAGATAGAATATGAAAAAACTCTGTTAAAATATTATGAATTGACGAACCTATATTGCTCAAAAAATATAATGTGTCCTTTTTTGTATAAAAACGAATGTTCGATATATCAAATCAGACCGTATGTATGCGTAAATCTTGTTTCATATACAAAACCTGAATTTTGCGCAAGCAACACAGGGCTGAGGGAAATATGCCGGAGTAAAATTCCGCCTGTTATTATTCCGGTTGATGGAAGCGTAAAATTCGTTCCAATAATTAGCGCCTGCGTTGAAAAACAAGAGCAACTCTCAAAATAGAGCCCGCATTGCGCAAGGCTATTAATTTGGTTGCAAACTTGGGCGGATTTTTAGGAATGAAAAGCTATATTTTTAATTCTGTATCGCATCGCCTTTATATGTCCGGCGCGACTTATGGATAAAGATAAGCGCGGACGGAGAAGGATTCGCAACGCAAAAATATCACTGCGTCAAATTTTTTATCGTAGTATCCTGGTTAAAAGAATATTAGCGACAAATAAATTTTTTTATTGAAGTCAGTGATTAAAGATTCGTTCAATTCAATCTATTCGCGGATCAATTTTTTTATCGCGAATTATTCCTGATTTAAAATTTTTTTATTTTTTTTGGAAAATCATTTTTTCTTGACAAATTAAAACATATATTATATAAATAATATTTTAAATATTATTTCTTAACATTAAAAAGTTAAGAGTTATCGGCAGGGGGTTGCAAATAATGGCAAAAATTTATTATGACAAAGATTGCGATTTGAAATATCTATCGGGAAAAAAAGTGGCGATACTTGGTTATGGAAGTCAGGGACATGCGCATTCTCAAAACTTAAGAGATAGCGGCGTTGAAGTAATAGTCGCAGAATATCCGGGCGGAGCCGCTTGGAAAAAAGCTGAACAAGCCGGTTTTAAAGTAATGACCGCGGATGAAGCTTCAAAAATCGGGGATGTGATTGTTTTTACTTTACCCGATACAATTCAATCGGGAATTTATGAAAAATCCGTGAAAGCTAATTTAACAAAAGGTAATGTTTTGTTATTTGCTCATGGGTTTAATATAAGATTCAATCAGATAGTTCCGCCTGATTTTATCGATGTTATTATGGTCGCTCCAAAAGGACCGGGACATCTTGTTAGAAGCGAATTTATGGAAGGCCGCGGAGTTCCTAATTTGATAGCGGTCGAACAAAACGCTTCAGGAAACGCAAAAAATATAGCGATGGCATATTCTAAAGGTATTGGCGGAAGTAGAGCCGGAATTATTGAAACTACGTTTACCGAAGAAACTGAAACGGATTTATTCGGAGAACAGGCGATATTATGCGGCGGCGTTACAGCTTTGATGAGAGCCGGATTTGAAACCCTTGTTGAAGCCGGATATCAGCCGGAAATAGCTTATTTTGAATGTATTCACGAAATGAAACTTATCGTTGATTTAATTTATGAAGGCGGAATGGAATGGATGTGGTATTCGGTTTCGGATACTGCGGAATACGGCGGATTAACTGTGGGTTCTAAAATGGTTACTGACGAAACTAAAAAATCCATGAAACAAGTTTTAGAACGGATTCAAAACGGAGAGTTCGCTTCGGAATGGTTGAGCGAAACAAGAGTTGGTCAGCCTAAATTTAAATCGTTGAGAAATATTGAAAAGAATAAACTGAACGAAAAAGTAGGCGCGGAATTGAGAAAAATGATGCCGTGGCTGTCTAAGAGAAAAACTGAAACCGGCGGAAAATAAACGGGAATATTAATTAAATTTTTAAGGAGTAAATTTTAATGGCAAATATTAAATCTGCAAAGAAAAAAGCGAGACAAGCGGAAAAACATAGAATCGCTAATTCTCAGAAAAAAACAAAATTGAGAACAATCGTTAAAAAAGTTCGGGCTGCCGCAGAAGGCGGAAAAAAAGAAGAAGCGTCAAAAATGCTGAAAGAATCATATTCGGTAATTGACAAATCGGTCAATAAAAATTTGATTCATAAGAATAAAGCCAACCGCTTGAAAAGTAAAATCGCTTCAAAGATTTCAAAATTGAAATAATTCCTTTTTGTTTAATCTGACAAAAGACCGTCTAATAATTTTTGATAAACTTATTAGGCGGTCGTTTTTTGCCGACCTTTTGATTTCAAAAAATACTTTATGCGACTTCTATCTAAATATTACCAGACTTTTCTTAAAGAACATTATTATTGCAATAATGGCATATCAGATGTATTAATCATAGCCTTGCCAATGATAATAAGCACTTCAAGTCATTCTATAATAGTGTTCTGCGATAGATTGTTTTTATCGAGATTATCAATAGAAGCGCTTGCCGCATCTATGCCGGCTGGATTGTCCGTTTTTGTATTTTTATCTTTTTTTTTCGGATTGACGGGATATGTCAACGCTTTGTCGGCTCAATATTTCGGGGCATCCAAATATAATTATTGCGGAAAAACGGTCTGGCAGGGAATATATATTTCCATCGCAGGTTATATAATATTGCTGCTTCTTATGCCTGCAGGAATGTATTTTTTTAAATTGTTTAAAATGGATCCGAGAATTATTTCGTTTGCAGAATCATATTTTTCGATTCTTATGATAGGTTCCATTTTTATGTTGTTGGACAACGCAATTTCAAATTTTTTTTCGAGCATAGGCGAAACTAAAATCATAATGTATGCAAATATTACGGGTATGCTGATTAATATTCCTTTGAATTATTTTTTCATATTCGGAATCCCTGAGAATAATGTAATGAGTTTTAAAGGATGGGGAATTAAAGGCGCGGCTGTGGCTTCGGTAATATCAACGGCGGTATGTTTAGTAATTTTGTTGAGGAAATTTTTCGACGCGGAGCATAAAGAAAAATTCGGAACCGCGAAAGAATTTCGTTTTGATTTTAAAATAGTGAAAAAATTATTTTATTACGGAGGACAATCCGGCGTTGAATTGTTTTTAAATATTTCAGCGTTTAATTTTTTTGTGTTTACAATAGGCAGTATTGGAATAATAGAACAGTCCGCCGTCAATATCACGTTTAGCTGGAATCTTCTTGCTTTTCTGCCGTTGATAGGCATAGCTATTGCGACTACGTCTTTAGTAGGTAAAAATATCGGTTCGAAAAATATCAAGGGAGCCGAAACCGCAGTTTATTCTTCTTTAAAAATAGCTTATTTTTATATGTTTTTTCTTGTTATTGCTTATTTGTTTTTTCCTGATATGCTGGTTAAAATATTCTGTTCTGAAACCGATTCTTCATACGGGGCAATATTTGATTTATCGGTTAAAATGTTAAGATTGATTACAATATATATGTTTACTGACGTTATACTGGTTATACTTGCCGGAGCGTTGAGAGGAGCCGGAGACACTAAATATATAATGATTGCTTCGGTTTTGATGCACTGGTTTTTTTTGGTGATTCCATCTGCGTTTGCAGTTTATTATTTTCGGCTGAAAGCCCTTAATGTCTGGTTTATTTTTATAGGTTTTTCTTTGATTTTAATGGGATTATATTTAAAAAGATATCTATCGGGAAAATGGAAAACAATAAAAATAATAGAAGACGGAACCGGCGTGAACATTTCCCATTTAAGCAGTGAAATAATGCTTGAATAAATAAGGATACTTTTTATATTTGCTGCAGTATCCTATTAAATTAAAAAAAATCTTGTATTTATGGCAAAGATATTTTTTTAAATATCTAAAACATATATGGAATATAGTCTTTCAACACGTAATTCGTTTGTCGGCGATTGTTATTTTTCAACGGATTCCGAAGGTTCGCTCTCGTTCCTCATTCTATCAACGGCTGTAATTCTCACATAGAAAACGCTTCCCGAAGGAATCCGCGTATTAATAATATATTCGGTTCTTTTAACAAATTCGTCGTTTCTATTGATTTTTTCCCATGCCCCGTTGTCGATTTTCGAATAAACGTTATACCCTAAAATATCTTTTTCGTCGTTTTGATTCCAGCGAATTGAAACGGTATTTGAAGAATAATTAGCGATTTCCAAACCTTGGGGTTTGTTCGGTTCTTCAGTGTCCAATATTTCTCTTACGGAGAATTCGTTTTTTGATTTTTCAGCTTTAACAATAACCGGTCTTCCAAATCTGAAATTAACTTTTCCTTCAAATCTGCCGGATTTGTCGGAGTTTATAATTTCTTTATTCAGATAAACTTTTATATCCGGTTCTGTAATTCCGGAAATTACGATATAACCGAAATCGTCTTTATAGAAATCTGTAATATCAAGTTTAATTGAGGAAATTCCGGCTTTTTCAGCTGATTTTTCCGGAGGCAAATCAATAATTTCATTGATGTCTGCGGTTTTTCCGAGAGAGTTCATAGATAATTGGGCGTATTCTTTTACTTTATCATATACGCTTGATTTCTTATAGGTTCTGAGAAAAGAAGAAGCGGAATTAAATGTTTCCACGTATAAATTCAAATTAAATTCGGTAATGATTTTATTATATAAAAACCATTCTGCGAAAGGTTCCTCGTAACTATTATCTTGAATCTCGACGATTTTTTGATAAGCGTTTTTAAAATTATTTGTTTTTACATAACAATCAATTATTCCAAATTCCGCGCTCGCGAGGACGAGTTCGTCTTTCGAATTTTTAAGAATGTCTGAATATAATGAAATCGCTTTAATGTAATCTCTTTGCAAAACTGATTTGTCGGCTTTACGCAGAACGCCGTTATATCCGCAACCGGAAATTACCGCTAAAATAAATAATAATAAAAATAACCTTGAAATATTCACTATTGAATCCTCCGAAAAAAAATTAGAAATTATACTTAACTTCGAGTTTATAATTGTTTTCAATATATTTGCCTGTCGTAACCGGTTTATATCTTTCGTCAGTATATTGATATTTTGCGAATAAAGATAAATCCGCGCTGTGTTTATATGAAACGGATAACGCCACTTTATCCGAATATTTATTTTCATGACCAGAAGTGGAAGGGTCGGAAAATTTTTTAATATTATAAGTATATTTTAAACTATTGGTGAAATCCTTGAATTTATAAGATGTTTCGGCGGTCCATTGCGCGTCCCTGTAAGAATAAGGGTTAAGAGTTGGATAATAGTATTTATGTTCAAGCTGCCAAGCGAGTTTGAAAGGCAGTATTTTAAAAAAAGAATTATCGGCTGCCAATCCGAAAAATCTCTTTTTTTCGTTTGTTTGCAGAGAAGGGTCGGCGGGATTTGATTTATCGTCTTTAAAATCGCGCGAATAATTGAAAACGAATTTTGTCGCAATAGGCGCGATTCCAAAATTCAGGATATGATCCAAAGTTTTTTGTTTTTTGTCAGAACATCCGTCGGCGCAGAATTCGGATTCGAGTTGATATGAAGCTTCATACGACATATTTAAGGGAAGCAGAGTTTTTACTGTAGTTTTGCTTGTGAACCCGTTTTTAGACGAAACGGTTCCGTTAAGATTATTTTTCCATTGTTCGTATTTAAAATCAGTCGCGTTGATTCTGAAAACTTTTTCTTCTTTTTTTGAATGTCTTGCCGAATAAGTAATTGTCCGTTTTCCTCCGTCGCTGCCTTGATCTCCGCCTTCGACATACCAGTTTCCTGAAATTGTTTTTACCTTAACGTTTAAATCCAAATCGTTTGATTTGTTCCATTTGCCTATAAACTTTAAAAATGATTTTTCAAATAAAGAACCGAAATCAGACGATAGGAATTTGTAATTCAATTCGGATTGAAACGAATTGTCTTTGACGGAAGAAGAATCGTCCGTAGTATCGAAATCAATATATGAAACGCCGTATTCATATAAGAATTTAAGGTTTTTCATTAATTGATACGTCATATCGAATCCATAAGACGTGTTTTTTTTGGGAAGGATTGAAACAGTGTCCAAACTCGCGGAATTTTCATCTTCCGCCGTATGAGCGACCGATACTCCCAATTCCATTTTTTTTACCGGAGAGGTTCGGTAATTCAACGCGAAAGTATATTGCAAATACTGGCCGCTTTCAGCTTGTCCTTCGTTTTTTTCTTTTTGCTGACCTTCGTTTATTGATTCTTTTGTAACGCCGGACGCGAAAGTTATCAAGTTATTTGTGAAATATTTGCTTTCGGCTTTTGATTTGTAAAACATTTCCGAAATCGGAGTTTTTCCGTCGAAAACGCCGTTCTTTTTTTTCTTTTTATTAATAAAATTATCAAGTTTTATTTCAGCGCCAAATCCGTATTCTACCGACGGATGTTTAACGAGGTCGGCGAAATTCCGAGCTGAAAATTTTCCGAGATACAGTTTTATATCGTTATTTGCTATGCTCGCTTTAAACTCGTCGAGCGTTACCCCGTCCCAATGATTTCTAAAAAATTTAACGCTGCTTTGCAAATTGTAATCTCCGATTTTGTTCTGATAGTTTAAATTAAAATCGAAATTTGCGCCAGGAACCGGATTTGTTTGATGCGCGCTTGAACGCTTGTCTTTAACTTCGTAAGAAGTAGTAGTGTTGAATTTTGATTTTGTGTAAGATTTGGCTTGAGCTTCTCGTTCGAGTTTTCTGGCTTCCAAATCCTTGCGGCGCTCTTCCTGCAACGCTATTAAAGAAGAAATTTTCGACACTGAAACAGGCAACGGAACTATTTTACCGAATTCCTGAGCTATGATTTGCTGAGCCATATAACCTTTTATATTATTTTCAATATTTGAAAGCAGATCCTCTGGAGAGGAATTTTTCCGGTCGGGATTTTTTTTGTAAAATTGAGAAAGATATTCGTCTGATTTTTCAGGTTTGCCTGAAATTATATAAGCGGTTCCGATTAATCCGGTCAGAGCCGAAGCGTAGAAATCATTTTCCGGAAACTGAATCTGATGCAACAAAGCCAGAGCGCCTTGATAATTCTTTAAATAAATCAAGTTAATTGATTTAACCAAATCAATTTTTTTGTCGTTAAGATTTAAAGTCTGATTTGATAAATCGTATTTTTTATATTTTGAAAGTATCATTGAAAGCAAAAGTTTGACGTTAACATCTTCATAATCCAAAGCGATAACTCTTTTGGATTTTTCCACAAACTCGTTTTCATTGTCGTTCACAAAATCGATTAATGCCGAAGTCTTTAATATAGAACCGTGAAAAGGGTTTAAATTCAGCGTTTCATCAAGCAGTATTTCCGCTTTGTCATATTTTTTTTGTTTTAAATAACATAAAGCAGAATTATATTTTGACGGATAGTGGTCGGGATTTTCTTTTAAAAATCTGGAATAATATTCAAGCGCAAGTTCGTAATTTTCTGAATTGAAATTAAAATTTCCCGCGTCGAATAATGAATTCTTTTTAACAATTTTTAATTTGGCTCCGGCTTTAATTTTTGTGACGACTAAAGGATTTACTTTGGCGATAGATTGAGTTTCTTCCGACTGGATAATATTAAAAAAACCAATTTTAATACTATTTTCATATAAATAAACCACGCAACCCGGGATAACTCCGCTTTTAGAACCGACGTCTAAAATAATATCGTTTGAGTTTTCAATATAATTTATTACTTTGACGTCTATTTCATCATTAGCAGATTCTTGTTCTGCAAATGCAATATTATTAAAAAATAATATTAACAAGATAGAAAAAAATATTTCCCGTTTCATAATAATTAAAAAACTCCATTTAAATTATAAAATCCGAATAAAAAAATATTATAATTTAATCTTATATATAAGTCAATGCAAAAAATAGCGGATTTGGTAATGCCCAAAATCGACGAGTAAAATAAAAGTCCGATAAAAACAAAGCTGCGGATAAGAAAAAGCCGGCAGCAAAAGTCGAAACCAATAAAAAAATCAAAAAAAATCAAAAAAAATAAAAGTTTATAAAAAGAAACAACTCTAAAAATCAGGGAAATAAAGACAAAAATCCCCAGCAAAAATCAAAAGAAAATTTACAGTTCATCATATTTTTTTATAATTGAAAAATGCTGAAATCAAGTGTTTTCGAGCATTTGGCATTTTTCAATTTTCTAATGCGGTTTTTAGGTTAAAATTATTGGAACAATTTATGACTGCGCTCCAGATAAAAAAACAAACAAAAAATTTATTGCTATTGATATTAAAATAAATTATATTATGATTTGATGAAAAAAGGATATTTTCGAGGAGTTTTATGAAAAACAATTGGACTTGAAATTGATTTGTTAATTTTGAAAGCGTAAGAAATAAAAAATTATCAAGCTTCGTTATTTTAATTATGAAAAAATATATATTATTAACTGCGGTTTTCTTTTTTCTAATGGAATGTTTTGTTTTTGCGCTGACCGGACAAATCGTAAAAATATCCAAAGAATCATTTAAACAAAAATATTTGCAGAATTATTTTGTTAAAAAAAACGATAAAAGCGCCGGATATAAGAATAATTTTTTGAAAATTATTGAAATAGAGCAAACAGAAGGAAAAATCGAGTGTTATTACAGCGGCAAGAAGTTTGATAAAGACAATCATAATTTTAATAAAAGCCGAGATAAAGATTTGTATTTTAATTGCGAACATATCTGGCCGCAGTCAAGATTCGGTTCTGCAAAATCCAAAGGGGCCAAATATGATATGCATCATATTGCGCCTACTGAATCTCAAATAAACGCAAAACGCGGGAATAATAAATTCGGCGAAGCTACGGAAGAAACTGAAATCAGCGTTCTGAAAAAAAACAGGTTTGAAGTTAGGGATAAATTTAAAGGGAATATTGCGAGAGCGGTTTTTTATTTTTCAGTTATGTATGATTTGCCTATTGATGAAGACGAAGAAAAAGAATTGAGAAAATGGAATCAAATAGATCCGCCTGATTTTTTTGAAAAAAAAAGAAATAACGAAGTATTAAAAATTCAAGGGAACCTTAATATTTTTATAGAAAAACCGGCTTTAATCGAGACGATAGAAGATTTTTAAAATAATATGTTGATTTTTTTCTTTTCTTTAATATAATGTAGCCACTTTTAACCTATCGGCAAATATTCGTAAATAACCAGAATTATACTTTTAAAAATACGCGAAGCATAAAAACCGCGTTTTATTTAAAATAGTAAAAATACAAGGATTATTATAGTTTAACGTTATATTTGCGTTTTCAAAGGAGATGTTAAAAATGAGTAATGCGTTTGAAAGATGGCAAAAAATGCGAAATGCCGCGGTCGATAGAATCGACAAGATGAAATATGAAAGAGAAACCTCTATTTTAGTAGGTTCTGCCACGTGCGAAAACGCCGCGGGTTCGACAAAAGTTTATGAAGCGTTTAAAAAAGAATTAAGCGGAATGCCGGATGTTTATCTTGGAATCACCGGCTGCACCGGAAGATGTTCAATGGAGCCGATTGTTCAAATCTACAAAAAAGGGTATTTATCGATTAAATACGCAAACGTAAAAGAACAAGACGTAAAGAAAATTGTGGACGAGCATATAAAAAACGGGCGTATAGTTTTAGATTTGGTTTTAGCTGAAAATTAATAAATCGGGGTGTTTAAAAAATGTATAAAAAATTTTTGCTGTTATCAAAGCATAACGCCGGTTCTGCAGAAGAATTCAACCGATTAGTGAATTATACTATAGACAAAATTCAAAAGTCGAATTTAACGGCGGATGTGAGCGTAAAAATAAGAGTGAACAATTATTATTCGGGAAACGATATAATTTTGTCGATTTTGCCGGAAAATTATAATTACGCAAAGGTTGACGAAAGAATTATCGATAAAATAATCGACGAATATTTAATAAAAGGAAAAGAAGTCAAAGAAAACAGATTTGACTGCAATGAACTCGTGAACCGTTTTTATGAAAACTTCGGGAATTACAATTATTTCAATAAACAATTGCGATTGACTTTAAGAAACTGCGGAATAATTGACCCTGAATCGCTGGACGATTATTTTAAGGTTGACGGATTCAGAGCTCTTGCAAAGGTTTTGACTGAAATGTCGCCGCAAGACGTAATCGATGAAATAAAAAAATCAGGGCTTCGAGGCAGGGGAGGCGGAGGATATCCGACATTTCAAAAATGGACGAATGGAGCGCGAGCCGAAGGGAAGCAGAAATATATAATTTGCAACGCGGACGAAGGAGATCCCGGCGCTTTTATGGACAGGAGCACGATTGAAGGCGATCCGTTTTCAGTAATCGAAGGAATGGCTATAGCAGGATACGCGGTGGGCGCGGATAAAGGATTCGTTTATATCAGAGCCGAATATCCGCTTGCAATAAAACGTCTTGAAAACGCGATAAAGCTTGCGAACGAAAATAATTTGATTGGCAAAAATATTTTGGGGACTGATTTCACATTTGAACTCGAATTAAGACTTGGAGCCGGAGCTTTCGTATGCGGCGAGGAAACCGCGCTGATAGCTTCCATAGAAGGCAAGCGTGGAATGCCGCGTCCGCGTCCGCCGTATCCTTCGATAAAAGGATTGTTCGGCAATCCTACGGTTATTAATAACGTTGAAACTCTCGCCAATGTTCCGGCGATAATTATTATAAGCGGCGAATGGTTTTCAAGATTTGGAATAGAAACAAGCAAAGGCACTAAGGTGTTTGCATTGGCGGGCAAAGTTAATAATACCGGATTGATTGAAATTCCAATGGGCACTACGCTGCGCGAGATTATTTTTGAAATTGGCGGAGGAATAAAAGACGGAAAGAAATTCAAAGCGGTTCAGACTGGAGGACCTTCGGGCGGTTGTATTCCGGAGGAATATCTCGACACGCCGGTAGATTACGATTCGTTGGCAAAAACCGGGTCAATAATGGGTTCAGGCGGAATGATAGTTATGGATGAAAAGACCTGTATGGTGGACGTCGCGAAATTTTTTCTTGATTTTACTCAAAACGAATCGTGCGGAAAATGCACGCCCTGCCGAGAAGGAACAAAAAGAATGCTGGAAATTCTCGAGCGAATCAGCGCTGGAAAAGGAGAAGAAGGCGACATAGACAAACTTGAAAGATTAGGAGAAACAATTAAACTCGCGTCTTTATGCGGGCTTGGACAAAGCGCTCCGAATCCGGTGTTGAGCAACATTAAATATTTCCGTCAGGAATTTGAAGAACATATCAAAGAAAAAAAATGCAGAGCCAAGGTTTGCAAGAAATTATTGAATTATATAATATTAACGGAAAAATGCGTGGGTTGCGGCATTTGTAAAAAGAAATGTCCGTCCGGATGCATAACAGGCGAACCCAAAAAACCGCATACGATTGATCCGTTGAAATGTATAAAATGCGGAATATGTTTTGAATCGTGTAAATTTAACGCAATTATTCAGGGGTGATTAAAGTGACAATCCTAAAATCAGACAAGAGTAAAGTTCAGCCGACAAAAAAAACAAAGAAAATAAAAGCTTATATAGACGGCATAGAAGTCAACGTTCCTGAGGGAACGAGCATTATGGCGGCGGCGGATAAAATCGGAATTAGAATTCCGAGATTATGCTATCATCCTTCGTTAAGCATAGAAGGAGCCTGCCGAATATGCGTCGTTGAAATAGAAGGCAGACGCAATCTTGTCGCTTCCTGCGCGTATCCGCTCGAGCCGGGTATAAAAGTTAAAACTATTTCTCCAAAACTTCGCAGAATAAGGAGAGATATAGTGGAATTGATTCTTGACAATCATCCTATGGATTGTCAGACTTGCGAACGCGACGGAAACTGCGAACTGCAGAGAGCCGCGTATTCGCTCGGAGTAAGACACAGACATTTTGTCGGCGAAAGAAAAAATTACGCTAAAGATTTATCGTCGTTTTCTGTTATACGCGACCCGAACAAATGCATACTTTGCGAACGGTGCGTCAGAGTCTGCGAAGAGGTTCAGGGAGTTACGGCGTTAGCCAACGCTCATCGCGGATTTAAATCCGTCGTAGTTCCGGCGTTCGAGGAAAAATTTTCGGAATCAATATGCGTTAATTGCGGGCAATGCATAAATTTATGTCCGACTGCGGCGTTTATTGAAAAAGACAATACAGGCGACGTTTGGAACGCAATCGACGATCCCGATAAAATTGTTATCGGACAGATGGCTCCTTCGGTGCGCGCGGCAATCGGCGAAGCGTTTGGAATGCAGCCGGGCAATAATTACGAAGGACAATGTTCGACCGCGATGAGAATGCTTGGATTCGATTATGTTTTCGATACGCAGTTCGGCGCCGACGTTACAATAATGGAAGAAGCGAGCGAATTCATTCATAGATTAAAAACCAACGGAACTTTTCCAATGTTCACGTCATGCTGCCCGACGTGGGTAAAATTCGTCGAGCATTTTTATCCCGAATATCTGAAAAATTTATCGTCGGCAAAATCTCCTATGAGTATGGAAGGCGCGTTGATAAAAACATTTTTCGCGAAAAAATTAAACGTGGCTCCGGAGAGAATTTTCGTGGTTTCCGTAATGTGCTGCACAGCTAAAAAATTTGAAGCCAACAGACCTGAAATGGTTGATGAAAACAAAAATAAATACGTCGATTGCGTTATAACGACGCGCGAATTTGCGTGGATGGTTAAATCCGCGGGAATAGATTTTTTGAATTTGGAACATTCTGAATTCGATAAACCATTGGGATTATCAAGCGGAGCCGGAGTAATATTCGGAACGACAGGCGGAGTTATGGAAGCCGCGTTGCGCACCGCTTCGGAATTTGTAACCGGCGAGACTCTGGTTGATATAGAATTCGAACAAATACGCGGAGTGGACGGAATAAAAGAAGCCGAAATTCCGGTGGGTTCGACAAAACTAAACGTAGCCGTAGTTCACGGACTTGACAACGCGCATCAGATAATGAAAAAGATAAAAAGCGGAGAAAAACAATATCATTTCGTAGAAGTTATGGGATGTCCCGGCGGCTGCATAGGCGGCGGCGGACAGCCTTATCCGGTTCCGCCTCATTTGCCGCTTTCAAAGGAAATGCTAATAAAACGAGCCGGCGCGTTATATAGTTTGGACAGAAAAAGAACTTTTAGAAGGTCGCACGCGAATCCGGACGTTCAGAGATTATATAAAACATTTTTGGGCGAGCCGTTAAGCGAGATTTCGCACAAACTTTTACACACGCATTATGACGAACGGAAACCTTCCGGAATTTATAAAGGACATATTCTCGAACAGGATTTGGAATTAAAAGACCATAAACCCGAAGATATGAATAAGTATAGAGAACTTATTGACGCGGTGAACGCATACCGCGCGGCTGAAGACAAATACAGTTATCTTATACCGCTGCTTCATAAGGCGCAGGAAATGTTCGGATATTTGTCCATAGACGCTATGAAAATCATTTCAATGGGAATCAAGATTCCGCTATCGTCGGTTTACGGAGTCGCGACTTTTTATCATTTCTTCACGCTGAACAAAAAAGGAGAACACTCCATTTCGGTTTGTCTTGGAACCGCTTGCTATGTTAAAGGAGCGGGCGAAGTGCTTGAAAAATTTAAACAAGCGCTCGGCATAGGGCTCGACCAGACCACTAAAGACAACAAATTTACGCTTGAATGCACAAGATGCATAGGCGCTTGCGGTCTTGCTCCGGTTGTTCTTATAGACGGAGAAGTTTATAGTCAGGTTAAACCGGACGATGTGGAAGGCATTTTGCAAAAATATAAAAAATAACTAATATTAAAGCCGATATTCGAATGACGCAAAAAAAGTTAATAAAATAAAGATTGACTAAATTATAAAAATTGTTATTATTATAGCGGTTTTTATTTTATTAACATTCGGCAAGAGAATTATTATATTTTTTTAATTTAAAGAAAAGAGAACGATTATGAAAGCGCTTATTATTATAGTTTTAGCGTTAGCGTTGGCTTTCTATACGGTAAAATGGTTTACCGCATATAAGCTTCCGGAAATGAGACGTCTTGAATTGTGCAAAGCCGCGAAAGATTTTTTTGAAGAAAAAAAGAAAATGCCTAAATCCGTAAACGACCTTCTGCCATATACAAATAACGAACCGCCTAAAGAACTTATAGACGCGAGTTGGTATATTGACCCGAAAGACAAAGAAGAGCCGGTAAAAATTTATAAATGGAAATTCTATAAATGTCCAAATGACAACGTTGAAATAGCGGTTACTGACGCGGTCAGACCGATTTCAATTTCATGTCCGACGTGTTTGAAAAAGTATTACGTTACTGAGAGCGAATTATATTCCAAAGATAAAGAATCGCCAAATTTTTATTTTAAATTATTAAATGATTTGTTTATAAAAAAAGAAAAAGCGAAAAACAATGAAGAATGAACACATATTAGATGAAATTCCCGAAAGTTTGGCTCCGCTTGAACAGGCGTATAAAATTCAGGGGCGCGCAGCGGAGGTCGGATTCGATTGGACAAACGTGGACGATGTAATATCAAAAATCAAAGAGGAAATCGGCGAGTTTAAGATTAACAGCGACAATAACGATTATGAAAAAATGATAGACGAGATGGGCGATATTTTAATGGCTGTGGTAAATCTCGCAAGATTCACAAATATTCATCCTTCGGTAGCTTTGAACCGGACGATAAATAAATTCAGAATAAGATTTGCCGCGGTAGAAAACGAATTATATAAACGCGGCAAAAGACCGGAAGATTCCACGCTTGAAGAAATGGACGCTATCTGGAACGAATCTAAAAAAATTATTTAATTAATTTTGGGGGTTGAAAAATGAATTATACCGGTAAAGTATGGAAATTCAGAGCCGACGTCAATACTGACGAAATAATTCCGGCAAGGTATCTGAATGTTTCCGAACCCGCCGAACTGGCAAAACACTGTATGGAAGACATAGATAAAGATTTTGTAAAAAAAATGAAAGCGGGCGATATCATTGTAGCCGATGAAAATTTCGGATGCGGGTCGTCGCGCGAACATGCGCCAATAGCCATCAAAGCGGTCGGCGTAAGCTGCGTCATAGCAAAATCTTTCGCAAGAATATTTTACAGAAACGCGTTGAATATAGGATTGCCGATTATGGAAAGCGCCGAAGCGGTAGAAAATATAAAAGAGGGAGACGAAGTCGAAATAGATTTTATAAAAGGAAAGATAACAAATAAAACTACCGGAAAATCGTTTAAATCAGAGCCGTTTCCCGAGTTTATGCGGGAACTTATTAACGCCGGCGGATTAATGAATTATGTCTCAAAAAAAATCGGATGATTATAAACTTATAACTCGGCATACGGTAAAACAAAGCGATTTGAACGTTCGCGGAACATTATTCGGCGGAGTAATGTTAAGCTGGATAGACGAAGCCGGTTATGTGTTTGCTTCAGAAATATGCGGATGCTCGAATTTAGTTACCGTTTCGATGAAAAATGTCGACTTCAAATCTCCGGCAAAAATAGGAGATATACTCGAATTACACGGAAAATTTGTTAAGATTGGAATCACGTCCATAACAATAATAGTAAAAGCAAACACTTTTTCACCGATTGACATAAAAAATAACAGGCAGATTATCGAATGCGAAATGACGTTTGTTAAAATCGGGAAAAACGATAAACCGGTTGCCATAAATTATGCGAAAAGAAAAATTAAATAAAACTATAGAATTAGCCAAGTCGGCCGGAAAAATATTGATTGAAAATTTCCGGAAGATAAACCAAAACGAAATATATTTCAAGAACCCAAAAGATATAGTTACTGAGATCGATAAAAAAACTGAAAATTTTATTGTTTCAGAAATTGCGAGGGCGTATCCCGAAGATAACATCATCGCCGAAGAAGATTCCGTCCGTTTAAATCATATTGATTCGAATTTATGGATAATCGACCCGCTTGACGGCACCACTAATTATCTTCACGGCATACCTTATTTTGCCGTGTCAATTGCGTATTATGAAAACAATGAACCTGAAATCGGAGTAGTGTATATTCCGGCTTTAGACGAGACGTTTTACGCTCAAAAAAATCAGGGCGCTTATTTGAACGGCGAAAAAATTTCGGTTTCTTCAACGAACAAGTTAATAAACTCGCTCGCAGTAACAGGATTCGCCTGTATAAGAGCGGATAAGCCGGATAATAATCTTGAAAATTTCAATAGAATCGCTCCTAAATTGCGGGAAATCCGGCGTTTTGGAGCCGCCGCAGCAGACGGGTGTTATGTGGCTTGCGGAAGATTCGATTTTTTTTGGGAAAAATATTTGCGGAAATGGGATATCGCGGCTTCTACGCTTATAGTCAGAGAAGCCGGCGGCAAGGTTACTGATTTTTCCGGAAAAGAAAATAATCTGGACGGCAAAAATATTATTATGTCAAATTCCGTTCTTCATAACGAATTGCTTACTCTTATTAAATAAAAAGTATTATGATAAAAATCGAAAACTGTTCAAAAAAATACGGTTATCCGGTTTTAACGAATATATCAATCGAAGCCGGAACTAATGAATTCATCGTTTTGAAAGGAGATTCGGGAACTGGAAAAACCACGCTGCTGAATATAATCGCCGGAACCGTAAAACCGGATTCTGGTATCGTTGAAATAGACGGAACCGATATTGTCAAATTGCCGGATTCAAAAATTTCCGAATATAGAAACGCGCGTATTTCGTATATCAGGCAAGCTTCCGGACTGGTTCCATGGCTTAACGTTAAAGATAATCTTGAACTTCCTTTTTTGATATCCGGCGAATCGTCCAAAAAAAAAAAAACGATTACCGATCAGACTTTCGAGTTTTTCGATTTAAAAAAAATACGGAATCAATATCCGGAACAGATTTCCGGCGGGCAATATCAGAGAACCGCTATTGCGTCGTCTTTAATAAAATCTCAGAACATAATACTCGCGGACGAACCGACGAATAATCTCGATAAAAAAAATCTTAAGTTCATACTCGACTATTTTGAAAAAAATAAAAGTATGAAAACGATTATTGTTGTGTCGCATATAGACGTTTTCGATTATCTTGCCGATAAGATATGGATAATTGAAAAAGAAAAAATCGTATGCGGACGCAAGGGAACAATTTAATTTGGATATTGAAATATATATAACGTCATCTTTATGCAGTTTTCGGGTTAAATGCAACGGCTTGAAATGTAAAATATATTATATTATATTATGCCGTTGCATATAATTCAGGCGGATTGAAAATGAAATCGTTGATAATAAATAAAAATCTTTTTATATTGTCTTTAAAAAATCTTCGTTTTAACAAATCGAAAGTATTGATAGTTTTTATGGGACTTGCGTCCATAAATATTCTTTTATATTTTTTAATATCGCTCGGTTTCGGGATTAAAGAAAATATAATCGATAAATATCTTGAAACAATACCTGTGAACGAAATCGTGGCGACAAAAAAATCCTACGTGATAAATCTTCCGCTGATAAGCAATTTAAGTTTATCGTCAAAAAACGAAATAGACGATAAAATATTGAACGAGATTTCAAATATGGAAGGAGCGGACAAAACATATCCGGTTCAGAATTTAAATTTTCCGGTCAGTATTTTAATTGAATTATTCGGTTATAAATTCAAATCCGATTTGGCGGTCGCCGGAATATCCGAATCCTTGATAAAATCGGATAATATTGAACTTACGAAACCTTTCAAATTTGATTTTGATAAAGATAAAAACATACCTGCGCTTGTTTCATACGGCATAATAGATTTGTATAATTCTAATTTTGCCGAAGCCAATAATCTGCCTAAATTATCGTATAAATCGGTTATCGGCAGACATTTTACTTTGAATTTCGGCGAATCGTCGTTTGGTCCTACTGAAAAGATTAAAACCGTAAGATGCGAAATCGTCGGATTATCCAAACGAGCGGAACTTCTCGGATTGACTATTCCAATTGAAACCGTAAATCATCTTAACAAATGGTTTAATGAAAAATATGTTCCGGTCTACTCTACGCTTTACGTCAAAACAAAGAAAGTCGGCGATATAACTAAAGTTTCCGAAAAGATACGAAATCTTGGATTTAACGCGTATTCCCTAAAAGAAGTGGTGGAAAAGATTAATGCGGTATCGGCAAGCGTAATTATGATAGCGTTTATATTAATCGGTTCAATTACAATCGCCGTAATATTTAATATATTTAATTATTATCTCACGCTTATAAAAAGTCAGGAACAAGATATCAGGATTCTTAAACTGATAGGATTTTCAACAACCAATATAAAAAAAATTTATTTATTTCAATCTTTTTTTGTCACAGTTTTATCTGCCGTTTTAAGCGTTGCCGCGGCTCGTTTTATGATTTACAATATTAATGTTTTTCTTTCCAAAAAAGTTCAGGAGTTTGCTCATCTGCGCCTGAATCTGTTTTCCATTCCGGCGTCGACCGACATTTGCATACTTGCAGGTTCAATTATAATCACGTTGATAACGGTAAATTTCGCGGTGAAAACAGCCGTTAAAAACAGATGAACCCGAAAACTGCATAAGGATTTCGAAAAATTGTTCAGACAGCATAGAATAATTGTTTCAGACAATTTTTCAAAATCTTAAAAACATATGATTTACGGCTAAAGCCG
>ERZ795059.2588-NODE-2588-length-18567-cov-6.809475_pt1 | contig 18567 bp, 14 predicted proteins | sample MGYA00375143_ERZ795059 | MGnify/ENA primary metagenome ERZ795059 (study PRJEB30188, sample SAMN05720168) | activated sludge metagenome | isolation source: Anaerobic digester | place: USA | collected 2015-01-07 ... | reverse complement strand
GCGCCGATGCGGAGACGACGGCAGCCGGCATCACCTACCTGTATTGCTATATCCCGGGCCTTGCCCTGCAGTTCGCACTGATCGCCATGGGATCGGCGCTGCGCGGCACCGGCATCGTAAAACCGACGATGATCGTGCAGGCGCTGACCCTGTTGCTCAATATCATGCTTGCGCCGATCCTGATCGCAGGCTGGGGCACCGGGCATGCGCTCGGAGTCGCCGGAGCAGGACTTGCCAGCTCGATCTCGATTGCGCTCGGCGTGATCATGATGGCGGTCTATTTCGCGCGCATGGAAAAATACGTCGCGTTTCACAGCGGGCAATGGCGGCCGCGGCTGCACACCTGGAAACGCATGCTCGCGATCGGCTTTCCGGCCGGCGCGGAATTCGCCCTGATGTTCATCTTCATGGCCGTGATCTACAGCGCCATTGCCGATTTCGGTGCTCCGGCCCAGGCCGGCTTCGGCATCGGTGGACGCGTCATGCAGGCGATTTTCCTGCCAGCGATGGCGATTGCGTTTTCAACGCCCGCCATTGCCGGCCAGAACTTCGGCGCACGTCTTCCGGGGCGCGTGCGCGAAACCTTTGCCACCGCAGCCGTGATGAGCAGCGTCGTCATGCTGCTGCTGACCCTGCTCTGTCAATGGCAGTCCGAGTGGCTGGTTTCCCGGTTCACCGCGGAACCCGAGGTAATCGCGATCGGAGCGCGCTTCCTGCAGTTGATCTCGCTGAACTTCGTCGCCCAGGGGCTCATCTTCACGTGTTCGGGCATGTTCCAGGCGCTCGGCAACACCTGGCCAGCATTGCTCAGCACGTCGATCCGCCTGCTCACGTTTGCCGCGCCGGTGCTTTGGTTGTCGCGGCAAGCGGACTTCCGCATCGAGCATGTCTGGTACTTGTCGGTCGCGACAGTGGCCCTGCAGGCGATCATCAGCCTGCTGCTGCTTCGCGGACAGATGCGCAAGCGCCTGCCCGGACTTTCCGGACCCGCTCAACCGATAGACGAGAAATCGTAGTCGAGGCGAGGACCGATCTCGGCGAGGGCGGCACCGCGCAGGTGGTCGATGCCGAGCGAGGCGAGTCGCGACAATGCGGCCGTGTCCTCGACCGAATCGACAATCTGCAGGCGTCCCTTGGATGTCCAGGGTTCGATCGCCCTGCGGAAATTGGCGTCGGAGAAGGCCAGCACGACCGAATATTGCAGGCGCAGCACATCAACCGGCAGCTTCGCCCACAACCAGACCTGGTCGAGATTGCGACTGCCATCCGACAGGCCGATGCGGACACCGTGATGGCGCAGCCGCACGATGCGCTTGATGCTGTCCTTGTCCATCAGGGTCGGACTTGCCTCGATCTCGACAATCAGGCGACCCGCCAGGTGGCGGCGCCTGCGCAACTCGGCTTCGAACCAGCGCCACGGCAGATCCCTGAGGGTCTCCAACTCGATCGGAACCAGCAGTTGCGTGTTGCGACCGCGATCCGATTCCTGCTGCAGCGTCTCGAATGCATGAAACAGGCTCATGCGATCGATCATGACCATGGCCTCGGCTTCGCGCGCGATGCGCAGGTATTCCTGCCGATGGACGCCACCGAGCGGCGCGCGATGGTCGCGCAGTTTCGCGTGCACCGAATACAGTTCCGCAGCGCCCGCGTTCATCGGCATCAGCGGCTGGTATTCAATGACGACATTGTTGCCACTGCGCGCTTCCTGCACCCATTCGCGAATGATCAGCACGCGCTCGGGAAGCATCGGTTCGTATTCCCGACCGAGCACACCGGCGCTGCGGTTGCCTCCATGCCGGCTCGCGATTCCCTGCGCAGCATGCGCCGACCCAAACCAGTGCTGAGCGCCATCACCGGTCGCCTCACGCGGTGCAAGGGCAAGACCCACCGACACCGTCAGCGAACACGATTCGCCGTCGACGAGGAACGGTTTACTGGCAATGCTCGAACAGATGCGGGACGTCAGTGCAACGACCTCGTCGCTGCGCTCGCGCTGGACCAGAACACCGAAGCCGAACTCCAGCCAGATCGTAATCGCATCGGATTTCTCGAGCACCGAAGCCAGGCGCTGCGAAAGGGTCTCCTCGAGTTCGAAGATGCCGGTCCGCTTGAGGTTCGCCGCGAGCGAGGCCGCCTGGTCGACCTGGATCGACATCAGCACGGTGCAGCCTTGCTCAGGAGCCGAGATGACCTGTGACAATCGCGCAAGGAAATCCGAGCGACGAAGCATGCCGCCGGGACTCGCGACCGGCCATTGACTGTCCTTGACCTCGGCAGCCTGCGCAGTGATTGCCTTGAGACCTCGAGCAACCGTTCCGCTCAGCGCCGGCTTGCCGACCTCGGCCCAGGGCGAAGCGATCAGGGCGGATGCACCCGGCCCGTGCAGTGCAGCGGGAATCCGCTCGGAACTGCTGCAGTTGGCAACGGCCCAGCCTGCCTGGATCCAAGGCACCTGCCAGCCATCGGGCAATTTGACATTCGGTGGAAACAGCAGGATCGCGTTGCGCTGGCGCACATCAATGCTGCCGCGTGGTGCGTGCTCGCTCGCGTTGGCCTCGTCAGCAATGCGGAGATTGGCTGATTCCATTCTCATGTGATATCAATCGATTCAGGTCGACCACGGCAGCCTTGCAAGGGCCGGGCCATGCATCGCCCGAGGCGGTCCAGCCTGCAGTTCCGCGCAATGGGAACCACGGATCGACAGAAAGTGACATCCTGAACCTTCCGGATTCGCGGATTTGTGCAAGAAGTGGCCGCAACGGATCGGTGCACTCCTCATCGATTCGTCGGCACGACAGACTCCGGGCAGCACGCGCATGTCGCACATTGTCGATCTGCCCTGCCCTGTTTCGTCGCCGCACATGACCGAAGCGCAGGCACTGCACCCGCTGCCGAAATCACCCCGCTACCGAACAGGATATGCACGATGAACCTGAGCCTCTACGCGCACCCGTTTTCGTCCTACTGCCAGAAGGTCCTGATCGCGCTCTACGAGAACGAAACAGTGTTCGAGTACCGCAACCTCGATGGCGCCGACAACCCGGCGATGCGCGAACTCGAGACGCGCTGGCCACTGAAGCGTTTTCCGATCCTCGTCGAGAACAATCGCACCGTCATCGAAACAAGCATCATCATCGAGTACCTGCAGATCCACCATCCAGGACCGGTCCGGCTGATTCCGCGGGATCCCGATGCGGCACTCGAGGCTCGCACGCTGGACCGATTCTTCGACAACTATGTCTCGGGTCCGCTGCAGACCATCGTCGGCAACCAGCTTCGTCCGCCCGCACTGCGCGACCCGCACGGAACGGACCAGGCGCGACAACTATTCGATCGCGCCTATGCCTGGCTGGAGAACACGATGCAGGATCGCCGCTGGGCGTGCGGAGACAGCTTCACTCTCGCCGATTGCGCGGCCGCACCCTCGCTGTTCTACGCGGATTGGACACATCCGATCAGCGACGCCCACCCCGCCCTGCTCGCCTATCGGCAGCGTCTGCTCGCACGGCCATCGTTTGCACGCGCCGTCGAAGAGGCACGCCCCTATCGCAGCTATTTCCCGCTCGGCGCACCGGATCGCGACTGAAGATCGGCTCGATCCGCGCGCGATGCTCGACGAGCGGACCCACCGCGGTATCGCCGCACCCGTGCACGCCTGTTGCCGTATCGCCTGCACGGGATGACAATCCCCGGGCCCGCCCCACTCCTGCATACGCAGCCTGGAATTGCCCATGATCAAACTGCCTGTCCTGTCGCTCGTTGTCGCGCTCGCCTGCTGTGCGAGCCCCGCTGATGCCGACTCGCCGCAATCGCTCAGCGCAACCGTCAACGGCGCACGTTTCTCCGGCGATGACGACACCATCCTGTTCGTGCCGCTGGATTCCGGCGAGTTCACCCTCAGCGCGTCGACCGCGGGAGCCGCAAGCTATCCGCCGCCGAAGACGCCGATCGACCGGCTCTCGATCGTCTGCCGGGGCTACGTGCCAGGAAAGCCGCTGCAGATCGGCAAGAACGAATTCTCGCCGGACATTTGCTACGCGACCTACACGCTCGGCACGAACGATGAGCACTTCACCCTCGACAAGGACAACGCGGCGAACCGATTCGAAATCACCACGAATCAGGCCAGGCTGATCGAGGGAAGCTTCGAATTGCACATGACCAGCGCGGGCGGCAACGTGATGACGATCAGCGAAGGTCACTTCGTTGCCGAAGATCGCCAGATGTAGCGCGTTCCAGCGCAGCCTGTGAGGTCGGTGCAGCACACCCGTGGCATCGAACCAGGCAACTGGCAACGGGCCGGCGCGAAACAGCGGATCACCGGACCTGCCTTGATCCGGCGCATGATCGACCGGCGTAGGGAATCCACGCCGTGCGATCAGGTAGCGGAGGCTTGCAGGCATTTCGGAGCAAGCCGATCGAATGGCCTCATTCGATTCAGCGCAATTGCACCACCTGCCAGCAGCGCGTGCGCGCAACCGTTCCATTCAGGTATTACCCAGAACAATTGTCTCGATGCAGCCCGGCATACGGCCGTGCCCAGCAGCCTTGAGAACAGATCCAGACTCCGCGTGACCCGCTCTGCATGGGCCAGAATCAAATGAACCTGTCACGACTCGGCGCGGCAAGCTGCCTCGCCAGCCTTGCCTTGGTCGGCGGCTGCGCGACCCGCTCGCCGCTCTCCGAGGCTCCACCGACTCCGGCCGAGGTTCGTGCGCGCATCGTCACGCTGCTGCCTGCAGCGACCCGCGATCGTCCCGGTTGGGCCGCTGATATCCAGGCAGCCTTTGCCGCTCTCGAGATCGAACCGGCAAGCGAAAACCTGTGTGCCGTGCTGGCGGTGACCGAGCAGGAATCGACCTTCGACGCCGATCCGGCGGTTCCAGGCCTTGCGCGCATTGCCCGCGCAGAGATCGACAAGCGTGCTGCCAGTCATCACATCCCGAAGTTCGCCGTGGCTGCCGCCCTGACCCTGAAATCACCGAACGGCAAGCGCTACGACGAACGCATTGCCGGCATTCGCACCGAGAGCCAGTTGAGCCGGATCTATGAAGACCTGATCGGGTCGGTCCCGCTGGGCAGCCGGATATTCGCGAACGCCAACCCCGTGCGTACCGGCGGGCCGATGCAGGTCAGCATCGCGTTCGCCGAACAGCACGCCCGCGCACATGGATATCCCTACGAGGTCGCTGAATCCGTCCGGCGCGAAGTGTTCACGCGTCGTGGCGGCATGTATTTCGGCATTGCCCACCTGCTCGGCTATCCGGCACGCTACCGGCAAATGATCCATCGCTTCGCCGATTTCAACGCCGGCATGTACGCAAGCCGGAACGCCGCATTCCAGCAAGCAGTGAGCCTGGCGACAGGGATTCCGCTCGCCTACGACGGTGACCTGGTTGTTCACGACGCTGGCAAGAGTGAACGCAGGATCGGGACGACCGAACGTGCCGTGCGTTCGCTCGGGAAACGACTGGACCTGAGCGATTCGCGGATTCGCCGCGATCTGGACAAGGGCGACAATGAGGACTTCGAGGAGACCCTCCTCTATCGCGATGTCTTCGAACTCGCCGAGAAGATCGAGCGCCGGCCGCTGCCGCGCGCGATCATTCCGCAGATCGACCTGCACAGTCCGAAGATCTCGCGCAAGCTCACTACCGAATGGTTCGCCAAACGCGTCGACGAACGCTATCGGCGATGCCTGGCGCGGATTCCAGCGAAGCTGCCGGGAACGGCAGTCAAGTCCGCAACATGAGACTCCGCCAGGAGTGATTGCGCAAAGTCATGACGACTGGCACCTTCAGGTTTCGCTCGGGGAGGATCTAAAGTCGTTCGCCAGCCTTGACGAGCCCCCAGAGCCATGACGGTCTACGCACTCTGCAAATTCGTCCACCTGGTCGCCGTCATGCTGTTTCTCGGCAACGTGACGCTCGGTCTGTTCTGGGTGGCGCACGCCGAGCGCGATGGCGATCCGGCGATCATCCGCCACGCGATGCTTGGCATCATCCGCTCCGACCGCTGGTTCACCTTGCCCGGTGTCGCCTTGATCATTGCCGGCGGCGTCGCAGCGGCCTTGCTGGGCCACTTGCGCGTGCTCTCGACCGGCTGGATCTTCTGGTCGATCGTGATGTTCACGCTGTCGGGTGTCGTGTTCGGTGCCCTGCTGGCACCGCTGCAGCGAAAGATCGTCGCCGAAATCGATGCATCGCCAAACGATGCCTCCACGCGTGCGCGATTGCTGCAACGCTGGCATCGACTCGGATGGCTCTCGGTGCTGCCTCTGTGGATCGCCGTGGCCATGATGGTCACGAAGTGGCCGGCGTGAATCCGGTCGAACACCAACCCGACAGGAAGAATCCGCCGACGAACGCTTGAACCTGCGGAAGAACTCGCGCTCAGGCCGTTTCGACAACCACGTCTGGATTCGCTTCCGTATCCGTGTTTTCGGAATTCCGCCGCGCAACGCGCTTGAGCTCGGTGGCGACTCCTGCATCCGTTTGCATGGGCTGCGCACAGCGGGCGCCTGGGCGATCGGGGCAAAGTTCATGCATGTAGTTCGAGTCGAAATTCAGTCGATCGACGAGAAAATCGACGAAGGCGCGTACCTTCGGTGATTGCACCGCGCCACGCTGGAACAGCGCGTTGAAATCCATCTCCGGCCCCGTCCATCCAGCGAGTACGCGTTGCACGTAACCTTGCTCGGCGTAAGCCTTGACCGTGACGTCGCTGGCCAGCATCAGGCCTTCCCCGCAAAGCAAGGCGCCCTTGAGTGCCGCCGGATCGTTGGCGACGAGAATCGGATCGACGCGGTAGTCGCCCGTGCGGTTGCCGTCGTTGAGGGTCCAGACATAGCTGCCGTTGCGCAAGGATTTGTGGGCTGCCAGCGCGCGATGGTGCTGCAGATCATCCGGATGCAACGGCTCGCCATGGCGCTTGATGTAATCCGGGCTCGCATAGACCTGGGTCCGGAAGACAGCCAGCTTGCGCGCGATCAGATTCGAATCCGGAAGATTGCCGACCCGAAGCGCGACATCGATTTCCTTGGCGATCAGATCGAGGGGCTCCTGGGTCAGCAGCATTTCGACACGGACTTCGGGATGCAGGGCATGGAATTGGCCCAGCAAGGGCGCGATCCAGGTGATGCCGACCGAATACGGCGCCGTGAACCGCAACCATCCACGCGGGCCGCTCTGCAATTGCCCGACCGCACTCTCGGCTTCATCGAGCTCACGCGAAATGCGCTGACAATGTTCGAAATAGATGTTGCCCGCTTCGGTCAGGCCGAGCTTTCGCGTCGTCCGATGCAGGAGCTGCGCACCGAGGCGCGTTTCCAGATCTTGCACCTTGCGGCTGACCGTCGTCTTCGGCAGGCGCAACGCGCGTGCAGCGGAGATGAAGCTGCCGTGTTCGACGACCTTGACGAAGATCAGCGTGTCATTGAGATCTCGAGACATGTTGACTCCTGGGCAAATAGAGATGAGCAAATAGAGATTGGACCGCAGTCGGGACAATTATTCCCTCAATTGCCGACTAATCAAGTGCCAAGCTCGCCCGTATTCTTTGCTGCGTCGCCACACAGGATCCGGACATGGCCATTTCGCTTCCCTTTCCACTCGTCTCTGGACCGACCTTGATCGGTCAAGCTGTCGCCCCAGGCGCGTTCTTGATTGCGCGCCCTGTCTCCGATGAAACCGGGCGTTCACGCCATTCCACAAGCACTTCCAGCCACTTCAAGCAGCGCGCGCAACCACCCACGATCACAAGATTCCGATTCATGAACGATGCTGCAAGTGCACCTGACCGCAACGCGGCAACCGTCCCGTTCTCGGGACAGACTATCCGGAATCCGGGACAATGAAATCCCCGATCGTCGTGCTGGGCGCAACCGGCCTGATTGGTCGCGGCATCATCGCTGCGTCCATCGCCGAAGGAATTCCGGTGATCGCCGTCGCCCGCGACCTGCGCAAGCTCAAGGCATTGCGCGGTCAGCATCCCACTGCGGATATCGAGATCGTCGTCCAGTCGATTCGTGATGACAGCGATGGCGCCGAGCTCGCGACGTCCTTGCGCAACCTCGGGCGTCCGCTTGCGGGTGTCATCGCCGCGATGTGCGGCACACCGGGTCGCGGCAGGCTGCTCGACCAGCCTGTGGCGAGCTTGCGCGAAATGCTCGATGGCGTCCTGATGCCGCACCTGTCTGCGGCGAGGCACCTGCTTGCCCTGCTTGCCGAGGGTTACCGCGGCGGCCACTACATTCTGGTCGGCGGCCCCGGCAGCGAATCGCCATGGGCTGGCTATGGGCCGCGATCGGTCGCCGCAGCCGCGCTGAGCATGGTCGCACGCGTCCTGCATGACGAGGCCCGCGCGTTCGGTGTCCGCGTGCAATTGCTGATCGTCGATACGCCAGCCAATGGCGAGGGTGAAGACGTCCATTTGTGCGCCCGCTGGCCAAGTGCGCTCGAGATCGGCGCGCGCGCGATCGGATTGATCAGGCGCAATGAGGGAAAAAGCATCACCCGGCCGGTCGTCCCTTTCCGCACGCTGCTGCCAGCCCGTCAAGAACCGCCTTTCGGCGTGAAGGCCAGTACAGATCCGTCTCCACCACCCGACCCCGACACCGCGCAGGACAGCTCGATCGTCGATGCGCGCCGCTTGCTGCTTAGCCTGACATTCCCGAACCGCAACGAGGTTTCCCCATGAATATCCACCTTTCACGCATCACGACTGTCCAATGGCGCGCAGGCCTCGCTATCGCGACCGCCATCTCTATCGCCCTGCTCGCCAGCGGCTGCAGCAGCCACGCGGCTCCACAGGCCGCGATGCCTGCTCCGGAAGTCAGCATCGCCCAGGTTCTCGTCAAACCGGTGCGCCAGTGGGATGAGTTCACCGGCCGCGTGGCAGCGGTCGAGACCGTCGAACTGCGGCCGCGCGTCAGCGGCTATGTCGAACGCGTCGCCTATAGCGAAGGCCAGCAGGTGAACAAGGGCGATCTGTTGTTCGTGATCGACCAACGCCCGTATCGCGCCACCCTGGCACACGTGACGGCAGATCTGGCCCGCGCCCGCAGCGAGGCCCAACTGGCGAAATCGCAGTCAGCCCGGGCCAGGTCGCTGGTGGCGGTCAATGCGATCTCGCAAGAAGAAGCCGATACTCGAACGGCAGCGGTCGCCCAGGGCGATGCTTCCGTGCGCGCGGCCGAAGCGGCGGTGACCAGCGCCGAACTGGATCTTCAGTTCACCGAAGTCCGCTCGCCGATTGCCGGTCGCACCGGTCGCGCGATGATCACGGCTGGCAACCTTGCGCGTGCCGACCAGACCCTGCTGACAACCGTCGTTTCGCTCGACCCGATGCATGTCAATTTCGAGAGCGACGAGCGCGCGTTCCTCGGCTACCAGGCACTGGCACGCAACGGCGAACGCACCGAGATGAGCAACGCGGTACGTGTCGGCCTCGCCAACGAAGAGGGATACCCACATCTGGGCAAGGTCGATTTCATCGACAACGGCGTCGATGCACGGACCGGAACGATCCATGCGCGCGCAGTACTGCCGAATGCGGACGGAAGCCTCACGCCCGGCCTGTTCGCGCGCGTTCAACTCGAAGGCGCCGCCGAAGCCGAGGCTGTGCTGATCGATCCGAAAGCGGTGTTGACTGACCAGGACAGGAAATACGTCTATGTCGTCGGCGCCGACAACAAGGCGATGCGCAAGGACATCGTCACGGGTCGCCTCGTCGATGACCTGCGCGTCGTCACTTCGGGCCTGGATGCGACGGACAGGGTCGTCATCCGTGGCGTGCAGAAGGTGTTCTTCCCCGGCATGCCCGTGCAGCCGACCGTGATCGCCATGCAGGCGCCGACACCGACCGATCCGGTTGCGATGAAATGACGCAATGAGTGACTCGGGCGCGCCTTCATGCGGCGCGCCCGCCTGAACCCCATGCAATACGACCTCCGCGTTGCGGAGGCGAAGGCTGACTGCGGCCCAGGGTCGCAAAGGAAACCGCAATGGATTTTTCGAGATTCTTCATCGACCGGCCGATCTTCGCCGCCGTACTGTCGATCGTGATCTTCGCCGCTGGCGTGATCGCGATTCCGCTGCTGCCGATCAGCGACTACCCGAACGTGGTGCCGCCGACCGTGCAGGTCACCGCCGTCTATCCCGGCGCCAATCCGAAAGTGATCGCCGAAACAGTGGCGACGCCGCTCGAGGAAGCGATCAACGGCGTCGAGAACATGATGTACATGAAATCGGTCGCCGGATCCGATGGCGTGCTCGCGCTGACCGTCACCTTTCGCCCGGGCACCGACCCGGACCAGGCCCAGGTCAACGTGCAGAACCGCGTCAACCAGTCGCTCGCGCGACTGCCCGAGGATGTGCGTCGCCAGGGCGTCACCACGCAGAAGCGCGCATCCGACCTGACCCTGGTCGTGCATCTGACTTCGCCGACAGGCAAGTACGACACGCTTTACCTGCGCAACTACGCGCTGCTGCACGTGCGTGACGAACTGGCACGCATCCCCGGCGTCGGCGATGCCTTGCTGTTTGGTGCCGGTGATTACGCGATGCGCGTCTGGATCAATCCGGGCGAAGCGGCGGCTCGCGGCTTGACCGCGGGCGACATAGTCTCCGCGATTCGCGAACAGAACCTGCAGGTTTCCGCTGGCCAACTCGGCGCGCCACCGGTTCATGGAGGCAGCGATTTCCTCGTCTCGATCAATGCGAAAGGACGTCTCGAGAACGAATCGGAATTCGGCGCAATCGTGATCAAGACCGGCAGCGAGGGCGAGATCACGCGCCTTTCCGATGTAGCACGCATCGAGCTCGGCGCGTCCGACTATTCGCTGCGCGCCCTGCTCGACAATGAACAGGCGGTCGCAATGCCGATCTTCCAGGCACCCGGCTCAAACGCGATCGAAGTATCCGATGCAGTGCGTGCCAAGATGACCGAATTGGCGACGCGCTTCCCCGAAGGGATGGCCTGGGAGCAGGTCTACGACACGACGCTGTTCGTGCGCGATTCGATAAAGTCGGTAGTGACCACCCTGTTCGAGGCGATCCTGCTGGTCGTTCTCGTCGTCATCTTGTTCCTGCAGACCTGGCGCGCATCGATTATCCCGCTGCTCGCAGTGCCGGTGTCGATCGTCGGCACGTTCGCCGTGCTCTACGTGCTCGGCTTCTCGATCAACACGCTGACGCTGTTTGGACTCGTGCTCGCGATCGGCATCGTCGTCGACGATGCCATCGTCGTGGTCGAGAACGTCGAACGCAACATCGAGGAAGGCCTGTCGCCGCTCGCAGCGGCGCACCAGGCGATGAAGGAGGTGTCGGGCCCGATCATCGCGATCGCGCTCGTGCTCTGCGCCGTATTCGTGCCGATGGCGTTTCTGTCCGGCGTGATAGGCCAGTTCTACAAGCAGTTCGCCGTCACGATCGCGATCTCGACCGTCATCTCCGCTGTCAATTCACTGACCCTGTCGCCCGCCCTTGCCGCACTGCTGCTCAAATCCCACGGCGAGGAAAAAGATGCCCCGACACGCCTGATCGATCGCCTGTTCGGCTGGGTATTCCGGCCATTCAATCGATTCTTCTCACGCAGTTCGGAGCGTTACCACGGCATGGTGGCGAAGAGCCTGCGCAAGCGCGGCGCGGCATTTGCCGTTTACGCCCTCCTCCTGATCACGGCCGGCGTCATGTTTCAGGTCGTACCAGGCGGCTTCATTCCCGTGCAGGACAAGCTCTATCTGATCGGCGCGATCCGCATGCCGGAAGGTGCCTCGATCGATCGCACCGAAGCACTCGCGCGCAAGATGGGCGACATCGCCCTGCACACGGAAGGTGTCGCGCATGCCGTTGGTTTCCCGGGCTTCAATCCGCTGCAACGCACGAACTCGCCGAACACGGCAGCCGTGTTCTTCCCGTTGAAGCCGCCAGGCGAGCGTTCGCGCACGGCCGCTGAAATCGCCGAGGAGCTCAACGGCAAGTTCTCGGGCCTGCAGGAAGGATTTGCGTTTGCGCTGATGCCGCCACCGATCTTCGGTCTCGGCAGCGGGTCCGGCTACTCGCTGTACCTGCAGGATCGCAGCGGTCTCGGCTATGGCGAATTGCAGAATGCGGCGAACGGGCTCGCTGGTGCAATCGGTCAGACGCCGGGCATGGGGCGACCGATCAGTTCCTACCAGGCCAACGTGCCGCAGCTCGATGCACAGGTTGATCGCGTGAAAGCCAAGGCACAAGGCGTGCCGCTGACCAGCCTGTTCGAGACCCTGCAGGTGTACCTGGGCTCATCCTACGTCAACGACTTCAACCGCTTCGGACGTACCTATCGCGTGATAGCGCAGGCGGACGCGCCTTATCGCAACCGCGTCGAGGACATCGCCAACCTGCGCACACGCAATGCCAGCGGCGACATGGTTCCGATTGGCAGCATGGTGCGTTTGAGCCAGACCTACGGCCCCGATCCGGTGATCCGTTACAACGGTTACCCCGCCGCCGACCTGACTGGTGAAACCGACGCGCACGTCATGTCTTCCGCGCAGGCAATCGAAAAAATCACCGAGACCGCCGCAGCGACGCTGCCCAACGGCATGAGTTTCGAGTGGACCGACCTGACCTACCAGCAGGTCACCCAGGGCAAGGCGGCCATGGTCGTGTTTCCGTTGGCGGTATTGCTGGCATTCCTCGTGCTCGCCGCACTCTATGAAAGCTGGACATTGCCACTGGCCGTGATCCTGATCGTGCCGATGACCTTGCTGTCGGCCCTGCTCGGCGTATGGCTGACCGGCGGTGACAACAACGTGTTCGTGCAGGTCGGACTGGTCGTGTTGATGGGCCTTGCCTGCAAGAACGCGATCCTGATCGTCGAATTCGCCCGCGAACTCGAATTGCAGGGCAAGGGCATCGTCGAAGCAGCGCTCGAAGCGTGTCGCCTGCGCCTGCGCCCTATCGTGATGACCTCGATCGCCTTTATCGCCGGCACGGTACCGCTGCTGGTAGCACACGGCGCAGGTTCCGAAGTGCGTTCGGCAACCGGCATCACGGTGTTTGCCGGCATGCTCGGTGTCACCGTGTTCGGCCTCTTCCTTACCCCGGTTTTCTACGTCGCCCTGCGCAAGCTGGTGACGCGCCGCGCCGCCGACGAACGTGCGTCGCGCGGCGACAATCTGGAGATTGTCCATGCGTAACCTCAAGATGCTGGTGCCGACCCTGCTCGGTGCCGCGCTGTCCGCCTGCATGGTGGGACCCGACCATATACGTCCGGTCGTATCGACACCGGCTGCGTTCGGCACCCAACTGGCCCCGGCAACGCAAGATTCAGTGAAGTCGGCCGAACCCGCCGTGGCGGAATTCTGGAACAGCTTCGGGGATCCTCAGCTGAGTCGTCTCATCGAGCTCGCGCTCGTCGCGAACCACGATCTGCGCATCGCGTTGGCCAATGTCGATCGTGCCGAAGCCTTGCTCGGAGGAGCGAAATTCGATGCCTTGCCGGTGGTCAGCGCGGACGCCGAAGCGCGCGATGCACGTGCCAGTGCGGATCAGCTGCCGAGAGTCGGACGTGCTGATCGCGACGGCAAGAGCTACCGTTCCGGCATCAATGCCAGCTGGGAGCTCGACCTGTTCGGCCGCGTGCGACGAACCATCGAGGCACAACGCGCCGAAACGGCGGCGAACACCGCCGACCTCGCGGCGACCCAGGTGGTCGTGGTAGGCGAGGTCGCACGCAGCTACGCCGACCTTCGCGGACTTCAGGAGCGCCTGCGTGTCGCCCGCGAGAATGCGGACAACCAGCGCGACACCCTGCATCTGGTCGACGTGCGCTTCGAAGCGGGACGCGGCACCGAGTTCGACACATCGCGTGCGCGCGCCCAGCTTGAATCGACCCGATCGCGCATCCCTGCTCTCGAAGCTGCGATAGCCGTGGATCTGCATCGACTCGCCGTATTGACCGGGCAAACGCCCGACGCACTGGTCGAGGAATTCGGTCGCGCGCGTGCGCTGCCGACCCTGCCCGCGACAATCGATGAAGGCACGCCGGGCGATCTCCTGCGTCGACGACCCGACATTGCCTCGGCAGAGCAACGCCTGCATGCAGCGACTGCGAGAATCGGCATCGCGACCGCTGATCTGTTCCCGCGCTTCACTCTGGGCGGTCTGCTTGGAACGCAGGCGATCGACAGCTCGGCATTGTTCGAACGCGACAGCGAAACCCGTTTCGTTGCGCTCGGCGTCGATTGGTCGTTCCTCGACATCGGCCACGTCCGTGCCCGCATCGCGGCCAGCGATGCCAGCGCACGCGGCGAGCTGGCCCGCTACGAACAGACCGTCCTGCACGCACTCGAGGAAACGGAAAATGCATTGACGCGCTATGTCCACGCCCTGGCCGAAGACGAGCATCTCGGGCGTGCCGCCGACGACAGCACGCGTGCCGCCTCGCTTGCACGCACCCGCTTCGATGCAGGCGCGACCGACCTTTTCGAAGTGCTCGATGCCGAGCGGACGCGGCTCCAGGCGCAGGACGCACTCGCGGTCGCGCGTACGCAAAGCGTCACGCGCGCGATTGACGTCTACACGGCGCTTGCGGGCGGCTGGCCGACACAACTTCCCGCCCGCGAAGGCATCGCCGGCAGGAACCCGGGTTGAATGCGAAAGCCATGGCACCGATCCGCGCGACGGATCGGTGCCGACGCGGCGACCGACAAGCACTTCAAACGTCGACGGCTTGACCCGGCCTCGACCGCCAATCGGGCTCGCTGAGGGAATCGAACACGCGCAGGATTGCGCTGGCGCTGCGTGCCGCGTCTTCCTCGCTTGTGGCGCGATTGGAAACCGAAATGCGCATCGCGGCCTGGCCGTGCCAGGTCGTGCCGCTGAGCCAGCAGGTCCCCTCGTCCTGGACACCCTTGATGACCGCACGGGTCATTTCGTCGTCGTCGGAAAAGCGGGCCAGCACCTGGTTGAGGACGACCTCGTTGAGGACCTGCACGCCGGCATGTGCTGCGAGCAGCCTGGCCATCTGACTGGCCCGCTCGCAGCAGTTGTCGACGAGCTTCTCGACGCCGTTTCGGCCGAGTGCGCGCAACGTCGCATAGACCGGGATGCCGCGCGCGCGGCGCGAGAACTCCGGCACCCAGTCGACGGCGTCGCGTTCCTCGCCTTTGGTCTGGATCAGGTAGGCCGCCGCCGAGGTCATCGCCGCACGGTGGTCGTCGGCGTGGCGCACGATCGCGAATCCGCAGTCATACGGAACATTGAGCCATTTGTGCGCATCGGTTGCCCACGAATCGGCCAGTTCGATGCCATCGGCCAGCGCAGCGCGCGAACGACTGGCGCGCGCCCACAGGCCGAAGGCGCCATCGACGTGCAGCCACGCGCCGTGAGCTGCGCAAGTCTCCGCAATCCTGCGCAGCGGATCGAAGGATCCGGTATTCACGTTGCCGGCCTGCGCGCAAACGATGATCGGCCCTTCGAGCGTCGCAACGAGCTCACGCAAGCTGTCGGCCCGCATGCGACCCTGCGCGTCGCTCGGCACGCGATGCAGCGCCCGCGTTCCGATACCGAGGTAACGCAGGGCGACATCGATCGTCACGTGCGATTCGGCCGACGTGACGACATGGATCCGGGGGGCGCCTTGCAGGCCATCCGCCTCGACATCCCAACCGACGCGCCGGAGCACGGCATGTCGCGCGGCGGCGAGGCAGGTGAAGTTCGCCATCTGGCAGCCGGTGACGAAGCCGACCGCGGATTCGTGCGGCAGGTCGAACAGTTCGAGGATCCAGTCTGCCGCCACCGCTTCGACGACCGCCGAAAGCGGCGATGTCGCGTGGATGCCGGCATTCTGGTCCCACGCCGAGGACAGCCAGTCAGCGGCCAGCGCAACCGGATGGGTGCCGCCAATGACAAAACCGAAGTAACGTGGCGAACCGCTCACAACCACGCCCTGTGCAGCCTGCGCGGCGAGCAGGTCGATGACAGCAGCGGAATCCTCTCCCTGCGCCGGCAGCGGGATCCGCAATGCAGCATCAAGCTCGACGCGAGTGCCGCGCGCACCGACGTGGCGGTCAGGCTGGTCCGCAAGATAGGCAAGCGCATGAGCGCGCGCGCGTTCAAGCAAGGGGCTGAACGGATCACTGGTCATGGAACGAACCTCCTCTACCGTCGTGATGACATGCGTGTCGCCAGGGCGGAGCCGGTGAAGTCTATATCGAGGTCCCGGTTGCGGAAAAAAGCCTGACGGCCCAACCCGCCAGGCAGGGACTCACGGCTTGCCGGATGCTGCCTTTGCGCGGCGCCCGGAGTGCCCGCGAAGTTTCAGCTTGCTGCCGACCGCAACGATCGAGCGGATCGCCGGGATCAGTTCGCGCCCCAGATCGGTCAACTCGTACTCCGCTGACGGCGGCGACGAATCGATAAGGCGTCGCACGACGATGCCACGCTCCTCGAGTTCGCGCAGGCGCGCACTCAGCACGCGCGCCGAGATCGGCGGGATATCGCTGCGCAGTTCGCCAAAACGACGCGGACTGGCACTCAGATACCAGATCACATTCGGCGCCCACGCGCCGCGCAGCATCGCCATGCATTCGGTCAGCGGGCAGCCGGGTGGTGCATCGACGCGATTCCGGCGAAGCGGCAGTGCCATGGGTGGGTTTTCCCGATCGACAGGTAACCGATTGGATACCACAGAATTTGAGTAACTGCCAGTTATCAGGTATCCATTGGTTACTCGCATCGACTACGATGGCGCTCCCTGATTCCTGCAGGCAACCACGATGAGCCGAAGCGCCACCGTCTGCGAGTTGCTCGGTACTCGCCATCCGATCGTGCAAGGTCCGTTTGGCGGGGGGCTCTCGACCGTCGAGCTCGCCTCGACCGTCTCGGCAATGGGCGGCCTCGGCTCGTATGGCGCACATGCGCTCCCTGCCGGGCGCATCGAGGAAGTTGCCGCGCAGATTCGTGCGCGCACCGATGCTCCGTTCGCGCTCAACCTGTGGATTTCCGATCACGATCCGGGCGGTCTTGCGCTTTCCGCCGAGGCCTTCGACAGCGCCTATGCGCTGTTTGAACCCTGGTTTCGCGAACTCGGCGTGGCCAAACCGGAAATGCCTGCGCGCTATCACCCGAGCTATGCGCTACAGGTCGAGGCGTTGCTCGCCGCCCGACCGCCGGTCTTCAGTTTCGTGTTCGGAATTCCCGAGGCACGCATCCTCGATGAATGCAGGCGCCTCGGAATCGCGACCGTCGGGGCGGCGACCTCGATCGCTGAAGCCGAAGCCCTCGACGGCGCAGGAGTCGACCTGATCGTGGCGACCGGCGCCGAGGCCGGTGGCCATCGTCCATCCTTCCTCCAGCCGGCCGAAGACTCCTTGATCGGCACCTTCAGCCTGATCCAGCTGATCGCCGAACACGTTCGCGCACCGGTGATCGCTGCCGGCGGAATTGCCGACTCCCGGGGAATCCGTGCAGCGCTCGAGCTTGGCGCGAGCGCTGCACAGATCGGCACGGCCTTTCTCGCATGCAGCGAATCGGGCACGCACGACGGGCATCGGGCCCGCCTGTTCGGCCCCGACGCGCGCAACACGACGCTGACACGCGCCTTCACCGGACGACTTGCGCGCGGTATCCGCAATCGCTGGACCGAAGAGATGGGCAGGAACGCCGAAAGCCTGCCGCCATTTCCCGTGCAGGGCTGGTTCGTTGGCCAACTGCGTGGCGCCGCCTTGAAAGCAGGCCACGACGATCTGATCTCCCTGTGGTGCGGACAGATCGCTCCCAACCTGCGCCACCGTCGTGCGGCCGACCTCATGCATGCCTTGATCGACGAGTGAACAACCCCCTGCGCGGCATGCGTTCCCGGCGTCATGCACCTGCCGCGATTTCCCCCACGAGGAGTCACCATGAAACTTTATTATTCACCCGGCGCATGCTCGCTTTCGCCGCACATCGTTGCCGAGGAAGCTGGGCTTGCGCTCGATCTCGTCAAAATCGACATGAAGACCAAGCAAACCGAGCACGGCGAAGATTTTCTCGCGATCAATCCGAAAGGCTATGTGCCGACTCTGCAGCTCGACAACGGTGAGGTACTGACCGAAGGGCCTGCGATCGTCCAGTATCTGGCCGATCTCAAGCCAGAATCCGCCCTGGCACCTGCCAATGGCAGCTTTCCACGCTATCGCCTGCAGGAAGCGTTGGGCTACATCAACTCCGAGTTGCACAAGACCTACAGTCCGCTGTTCAGCTCCGACACACCGCCGGAGGTGCGCAAGGATCGTGAGGACTACCTGCTCAAGCGCTATGCCTTCATCGAGCGGGTGCTGGCCAAGCAGCCGTATCTTCTCGGCGATCAGTTCACGGCGGCCGATGCCTACCTGTTCACCGTGACCAACTGGGCCCACCTCGTGAAGCTCGACCTGTCCAGCTTGCCGAACCTGCTCGCGTTCCAGAAACGCGTGGGCGAACGCCCTGCTGTGCAGGCAGCCATGCGCGCAGAGAAACTGATCAAGTAACTGGCTCATCGCAATCGGGAGTCGCGGCCACGCCTCGACTTCCCGATTGCGAGCGTTGGGCCGTTTCG
>ERZ795059.2581-NODE-2581-length-18595-cov-6.715858_pt1 | contig 18595 bp, 13 predicted proteins | sample MGYA00375143_ERZ795059 | MGnify/ENA primary metagenome ERZ795059 (study PRJEB30188, sample SAMN05720168) | activated sludge metagenome | isolation source: Anaerobic digester | place: USA | collected 2015-01-07 ... | reverse complement strand
CGAGATCTACACTGGATGGTACACTCTTTCCCACACGACGCTCTTCCGATCTGAGCTATCCCGCCATGTCACGCTATCAATTATGTTCATATTTATAAGAATGAGTTTTTTTGTCAAGAGAAAATATTAAATTTAGCATAATTCATCATATTCAAGCTATCCAATTATCTGAAAATCAATTAGTTACAAATTTTAAAAATTTTCCTTCCATACTCCCTGCTGATGTTCAGGTTTTTTGCTTAATTCTCCAAGTAAGAAAAGGGAAAGGATAAGGAAAGGATAAGGAAGGAATAAGGAAAGAATAGAAGAGACATGAATCACTATATCATTTTTAAAATCTATTTTCTAAGGTCTCTGGATGATAATGTAACAACAAAAAAACCATAATATCTTAAAAGAAAACAGTCTTTGGACAGTCTCCTCTAAAAATATTTTGAATTTTTATAAAAAAAACTTGACTTTAAAATAAATAATATATTCTTTGAATCATTAATATAAAATGGGTTAGAGAAAAAAAGATTTAGGCGATTATATCGGGTTCATTTATGAGCTGATTAGTCCCTAATGATGGCAAAAAGGGAGGTTACTTTGTTTTTTTTAAACTTCTTTAAAAAACATAAACTATGGCTTTTCATAGGATTAAGCATATTGTCATGTTCAATGACTAACTATCAAAAAGAAGGAAAAGTATTCTACCTAAAAGAGAATTATGACAAAGCATTAGATTATTATTACAAAGCACTTAAAAAACAAGAAGCCTCTGACATTTTACTTTATAATGAAATCGGTAATTGTTACTATCAAAAAAAAGAATATACCAAAGCACTTGAAAATTACAGTAAATCAATATCTCAAATTAATGATTATGTATTAAAGCAAGACAGAAGAATTTTACAGCCTGATGTTGTTTTTTTTAACAGAGGCGTATGTTATAGCCAGATAAATGAAAGATTAAAAGCCATTTCAGATTTTGAAAAAGCAATATTGATTCATTATAAAGAGCCCAAATATCATCTGGCACTTGGAACAGAATATTTAAAAATTGAAAATTATGACAAAGCAATTGAGTATCTGAAAAACACATTAGAGTCTGAAGGTAAAAATCATATTGCATGTAAGAATTTAGGCATCGCCTATTATAAAAAAAATGATTTATACAACTCATTGGAAATATGGAAAAAAGGTGTTGGACTTGACACTAATGATTATGAAATCATGCTCTATCTTGGAGAAGCAAATGGAAAATTGGGAATGACAGATGAAGCTATAGAATGGTATGAAAACTATTTTAAGTTTTCAAAGGATTATGAAAAACATTATATCCCATACATCAATCTAGGCTATCAATATGCAAAAAAAGAGAACTATGACAAAGCCATATTAAATTATAAAAAATCTATTTCGTATAATTCCAAATATCATGAAGCCTATTTTCATCTTGCGGTTCTTTATGACAAACATAAAGACAAGGTTAATTGCATTGAGAATATGAAAAAGGCAGCCTATTATGGTAATAAAGAAGCTCAAAATTATTTAAATGAAATCAATATCAAATGGTAAAACAGGAGGTTTAAATGAGAAAACTCATTATTGTAATGGTATTAATGGCTGTCATTACAGGTATAACAGCTCAGGTGAACGTATCTTCAAGCTATGTTGACAGTCTTGAAACAGAAATGCGAAATTCTAATTTTTCGTATAAGAGTCAGATGAATTTAATAAACTTCTATTTATCTAAAGGATACAAAGAAGCAGCGCTATTAAATTTTTCTTTTTTAAAACGAGATAATTCTTTAAGTCATGAAGACCTTAAAACGATGAGTCAGCTTGAATATGATCTTGAATTAATTGAAAAATCTTCTGCTGATTTATCGGCATTGTATTTGTTAAAACCTGATTTAGACACAATCTTACGTTTATCTGTTCTCTATTCTGCGACAGGAGATAAGGAGAAAGCATTGAGATTATTAAACAGGAATCAGTCAGATAAACATGATAAATATGAACAATTACGCAATTTATATGTTGAGCTTTATAATAACAATAAAACAATACTTGCAACCGCATGCAGAGAAATCCTTTGGACCTATGATTATGCTATGAGTTCGAAATATTTTGTTAAGCCTGTTATTACAATTATTTCTCCGGAAAAAAATGCTGAAACGAATTCAGGCAAATCATCAATAGTTTTTCAGGTAAAGCATGAGCATCCTGTTAAAAATGTGTATATTAACAATACAGATCTGGCTCAGTCAGAAAGTTTAACAAAAACAGATAAAGAATACAAAAAAGATTTTTCATATCTGGCTGATCTCAGTGAAGGAACAAATCAATTTATTATAAAAGTAGTGGATATTAATGGAGAAACGCAAACAGATACTTTGCAAATTAATCAGTTTAGCTTTACCAGAAATCTTGCATGGAAATCTGCAGAATCAGACACGCTGTTTAATCAGCTAAAACGCATCAGAAATTATTATCCAGAAAAAATGCTGATTAGTCAGAAAGATAAAAACCAAATACTTTGTATTGTAGATACAAATTCAAAGCTCAATGAACAAATGCTGACTTTATTTGATTTAATCTCTGACCCATTAACAGGCTCAGTTGAAACTGCTAATGCAAAGCTGATATGTCAAAACAGAGCAGTTTCTGGAAATCTGAATACATATCTGGGACAAAGCCTTTTAAAACAAGTTAATTTTAATACACGTCTGATACTGGGAATTTCTGGAAGATGGCATATTAACAGAGAAAACTGGATGCTTGAAGATATTCATAAGAATCAAGTCAATATTAAGCCATATATTGAAAATCTATTTAAGTATGCTTCATCAGGTATTACATTAATAATTGGTGGCCAGGACATTATTTCCCCTGTTATGAAAAGCCAGCTTGAGCAAATGATTCAACAGTCAGTCAATCCTGTACAGATTATTTTCTTGAATAATCAAGTGTGGAAAAACAGTCCAAATCAATTTATTAACGCCAATATTGATCAGGTGGTGCTATCATACCCTTTACATGATATTCTCAATGGAGAAATTATTCAGAATAATAAATTTACAAATCAGTCAACGCTCATTTATAATCCATATTATCCTGTAAAAAAATCACATAATGAACTATACTCTCGTACAGAACAAAAATTAATCTCTACAAAAGTAAGTGATAGTGACAAAAACAAAATTCTCAATTTCTGTAGTGACTGGCGACGTTATAATGAAATGAGTAACTATTTAAAAAACAGCTGGACTCTGAATGATCTACTGGTTCGTGTAAATGATTTTGAACAAAGACAAGTCGAGGAATAAAAAATGAAAAAGACCTATATTACATGCCTAATAGCTATTTTTACCTGCCTGTTATTTGCAAAAGATATAAATTATTCATTTAATTATCTCATTATCAGTGCAGACAAAGTAAAAAAATATGATTATGATTTTACCGGCAAAAATCTAAATACCTTTTCAGAAAAAATACTCAATGCATTTAAAATAAAACCGACCAGTTCCTTAATTATCGATGATTATTCGACAGATAAAACCCTTAGTGTTTACAATCGTATTAATTCCTTTTACCAGCAAATAGATAAAGAGAATTATTCTCTTATTCTGGTGATGGGACCATGGGGCAAAAGCAATAAAGATCAGCTACTTATTACAAATAGTGAGGACAAACTACACTATGAATACCTTATGAACTTATATGAATTTTTGCCTGCTCAAAATGCTTTGATGATAGTCTTGTATCCTTCAAAAAATAAGCCAGATTTCAGTGAATTTATGAACAAAGAAGGAATCAATCATGCAGGAAAACATCTGATATTTATTGAAGCAGATAATGAAGATGCTATGGATGCAATTAAAAGCTGTCAGAGAATTTTTGAGAAAATTGCAAAAAACGGAACAAATCAATCCGCATTTACCATTACTCAGTACTTTATCAATCAGGCAAGCAATGAAAAAATGAAAATCAAAGCATATCAACTTTCTAAAGCAAATGATTATGAATTATCGAACACAGGAGTTAACAATGAATAAGAAAACGATCACATTCATCATTCTGATAACTGTTCTAAGTGCCTGTCTCTGGGCTCAAAAAAGTAAATCTAATGTTACAGTTAATGACCCTCTGTTATATATAAACCATGTAGATTTCAGTGAGTATCCAAAAGTATCTCTTTTTATAACAGCCAGTGATCAATTTGGGAATCCAATTGATTTTAACCAACTGGATAATGAAAATATACTCATTCATCAAAACCAACAAAAATTGAAAATCCTAAAAAAAGAATCTCTTGCCAATTTGAAAGACAAAGGAGAAGAAGAGCTTTATATTAGCCTTGTTCTGGATAACTCCTACTCAATGCAGTCCAGAATTAAATTTCTGGATAATGCTGTCCAGCAATTTATCAAAAAGACCAGTCCGACAGATTATTTGAATATTGTTGACTTTGAAGACCAGAACTTTCTCAGATTTGATTTTTTAAATCATACAAACAAATCTTCTATCCGTGAAGATGAGTATTATTTGAGCCAAATTAAGCATATAAAACACAGAATAGACTTTACAAATTCAAAAAAATTGCTTTTAGAAGCAGCAAATACAAAAAAACTAACTTCCATGACTTACTTATATGACGGCATTTTAACTGGATTATATAAGCTGCAAAAATATGAAGAAGGCGGGAAAAAATTCTTAGTCATATTTTCAGATGGTATAGATACAAACTCAAATGCAAAATATCAAACCATTTTGAAATTTATAAAAGAATATAAAATACCAATTTATGCGATTGATTTAGGTTCCAGAGAAAACAAGAGATTGAAAGAAATCGCTCAGGTTTCAGGTGGTGATTATTTTTTTACTCAAACAGAAAAAGATCTTGATAAACTATATGCTAAAATATTTAAGATACTGGAAAATCAATGGAAGATCACATGTACTCCCGATACTGAACAAATGTTTTCCAATAATCTGAATTATACTTTAGATATCCACAATCCATACAATATCAGTACTAAAAGAAATATACAGGTAAAAGGAGATCAGATCGCTTATCAAAGCTTAATGTATAATGAAAGTCAGGGAAAAGAAAGTGAACAGGCATATTTAAACTTTTTAAGCTCATGGGAAAGATCAAATTATTACAATAAAGTGATGATAAAACTAGGCTCTTTTTATGCAAGAAGAGGTGATCAGGATAAAGCATTTGCCTGTTATAACATTATCCTCAGAGATAATGCTGCGCCTGAATTCTCAGAAGCGCTGATGAAAAAAGGAAGCCTTTTCAACGACAATAAAAATTATGCTGCGGCATCAAATCTCTATAAAAGAGCGCTGAATAATAATTACATTGAATCAACCACAATGGCGAAGGTTCAAATGGAATTAGCAAAAACTTATGCAGCAGAGGGAGAATACTCTGCTGCTTTGAATTCATATTCCCAACTGGTTTCAAAATACCAGGGAACAGAGTACGCAGCTGAAGCTCTGATTTCATCTGCAATGCTTCACATGGAAATGGGAGATCTCACACAGGCAAACAATAAGTTAAATGAAGTTCTTTCTAACTACCCTGAATCTAAATCAGCTGTTTATGCAAAAATTGAAAAATCTAAAATAGATGAAAATCCAGATAATACTAACGATAAAAATTTAGATAATCAACAAATATATTCTGATATTATCACTTCAAGGAATTTAGACGCTGATATAAAAAACGAATATACCCTCAAACTGGCAAAAAGCCATGTTGAAAACAAAAGATACGATGAAGCCTATTTGTTACTAGACAAACTCATAAATGATGAAAATGCACTGGATGAAGTCAGAATTAATGCTTCAAAATTAAAAATTGAAACCGCATATGCTGCTGGACAGGCTCAAAAAGCAGGAGAAACATTTTATAATTTATCACCTGAATATCAATCGATATTAACACAGGAAAAGAAAATTTATCCTGCTACAGTAGAGGGTATCCCTGCTGTTGCTCTATGTAATGGTACAATCATCCGCAATGCAGACCAATCGATTCAATATGAAGATATTCAAAGTATCGAAAAAACAGATGATCTGGATAAATTTGAAGTGATTGGTTCTTATCAAAAATTCAGCAATAAGTTACTGGATTCGTATGTCTATTTCTATATTCCTCAGTATATGCTGGAGAATAAAACGATCATTGTTGGGGTTTCGGGTGTTTATCAGTTTATTGAAAACCAGTGGGAACAAGTGAATAGTAAATTTGATACAAAAAAATCTGCGTTTATGTTTGAATGTACAAGTTCTGGTATTTATTGTGTCATGGCACGACCACCAAAGGTTATCACCTTGTTTAATATAAATTTTGAGTTGAATAAGGCTGATCTTACAAAAGATTCTGAACCTCATCTTTTCAGAATAATTGACGAACTCAAAGAATTGCCGGATGTAAAGCTAGAAATTGCTGGGCATACTGATAATCAGGGAACAGAAGAGTTCAACCAAAAACTTTCAGAAGCCAGAGCAAACAGTGTAAAATCTTTTATTGTTAAAAGTGGTATTGAACCTTCTCGAATTTCTATAATTGGTTATGGATTTAAAATGCCCATTGTCCCTAATGATTCACCTGAAAATATGGCAAAAAACAGAAGAACAGAGTTTACTATTACGTCTTCAGTTTTTACTCAAACTTTTAACAAAACTGAAGAAAAAGAAAAATTCGCAGTTTATCTGTCATCTTTTACATCAATAAAAAAAGCTGCAGATGAAAAAAAATTCTATCAGAAAATTGGATTTAAACCTCGTTTGATAATGGATGAAGAAAATAAAACAGAACCATATAAACTCTATCTGGCGATTTGTTCAAGCCAATCTGAAGCAGAATCAATAGTCAATCAGCTGATAAAAGAATATAAAAACCTTAAACCACAAGTGATTTCAATTAATTAAGAAAAGAGCTCAGGGGATAATAATGAAAAAAATCATTTGGATATTAATCCTGTTTAACGCAATTAACTTTTGTTTTGCAAGTGATTTAAACCAGGAATGGATAACAATTACAACTCACTATCAAAATAATGAGTTTGACTCTGTTTCAACGAAAATTGTTCCATTTATTAATCAACTGGAATCTCTTTCTGCATGGACAAATCTTATTCCAGCATACTTCTATCAGGCTTCTGCAAAACTCCTTTCTGGTCAATATGATCAGGCAGACTCCTTGTTTGACCAATTAATTGTATTCTCAGAAAAATATCAGCTGTCAGATTCAATAAAAGATATCAGATACAAACAAACATCACTCTATGTAAAAGCATTTCAAGACTTAAAAGAAGAAAAGCATCCTTCTTGTATCAAGGTTCTCACTAAAGCAATTAATTTATCATTAGCTTACAGGATAAATAACTATTTAGCAGTTCTGTACTACGAAAGAGCTTTATTGAATGAAAAAAATGGAATGAACAGTTTGATGGAAGCTGATTTATTAAAAAGTATAGAAATTAATGAACAACTATCACAAAACGAATCACTTAAAAAAAATGCCCAGGAAAAACTTGCCAAACTTTATGTGGATAGAAAACAATACCAGGAGCTTGATAAATTAAAACTGAATACCAATGCCAATATCGAATTGAAAATCCAGACGGCTCTGGACCTCGAAAGTAAAGGGGATTACATTAAAGCAGATCAGGTTCTTGTATCAATTCAAAATGAAGTTTTTACAAATCTATCTGATGAACGGATTATGGATTTTATAAAAAAACGTTTTCTGCTTTATGACAGAAGGAATCTTTCAAAATCTGCATTAGACACACTCGATGTAACAATTGATAAATTAAATAAACTTTCAAAAAGTCACGGATTATTATTTTCTGTTTCAGAATTCAGAATTGCCGCCTTTTTGTACAATGGATTATCCAATGAAGCAGGAATAGCCAGTGAAAAACTAAGTAAACAATTTGCAAAATGGAATCTATCAACAGATTATCATGCCCGTTTTTATAAAATGATGGGAGATATCAGTTATCTGAAGGGAAGTATAAAGCAGGCAATCACCCATTACAATAAAGCAATTGAATACGCTGTATCTCTTGACAAACTACAGTATTATGAATTATTAAACAATCTGGGGCTTGCATACGAGAAAGATAAACAAACAGAAAAAGCCAGAGAAAATTTTGTCAGAATCTATAATGAAACAGCAAATACGCAGTATATTGATAATCATTACAGAGCAGGCATCAATCTTGGATTGATTTACACAAAAACTGATAAACTACCTGAAGCAAGTCATTTATACGAAGAAATCAGAATCAGCGCTCAAAGAAAAGAATTATATTATTTGTTTATTTCTGCATCGCTGAGACTGGCTGAAGTATATCAGATGCAAGGTTTTGACTCTATGGCAGGCAATCTGTTTTATCAGATTGAAGGAATGAAAAACTACCTTCAAAATCCTTTGGAAAAGACTCAAGTTGCCATTTCACTGAGCGATTATTATGCTAAAACAGGGAATCTTATTAAATCTTTAAAATTCTTAAATGAAGCTGATGTTTTAGCAAATGAAAATAAATTGGTTCATTTTCAAAATGCAATACAAGAAAAAATGGCTCAAATGAACTTTAACCAGGGCAACTATAGTCAGGCAAGAAAATCCTATGAACAGCTGATTAAATACTATCAGGAACAAGATGATCTTTACAATATCCTTGTTACCCGTTTAAAAATTGCTTTGACCTGGATGTCTGAAAAAGATTATCAGGAAACAGAAAAAGTTATCAAAAACATCCTGATTAAAACTTATAAAGGAAAATCAGAATACAAAAATCTAATGATTGAAGATGTCATTTATGTTGACATTTTCTGTAAATCCATGATTTATTATTCATCAGTTCATTTTCTTCAAGCTACTCAACAGGAAAATATAGGCTTAATGATGAAATCTCTTGATGAAATCGATGATATTATTACATTTATGGATAATAATCGTTATATCTTTATACAGGACAGTCAGTCAGAATTTGAAAAAAACAGTTTTATCAATGCTTACAAATTAAAGGTTGATATTTGTGCAAATCTGTATAATCGTACCAATGATCCTAAATACCTGGAAAATGCCTTTGATGTCAGTGAAAAAGCAAGAAGTCAGGCGTTTATATCTGAAGCAGGTGCACAAATAATCAGCAAACTTAACAATCCTAAGATAAAAGACATGAACGGAGCACAGTATGCATTTATCTCGAATAAAAGTCAAATTGAACTGGAAACAGGTAATGGTTTAGAACGTGGATTAAAAATAAAAGGTGGCAGTAAAAACAGTGAAATATTGGCTACGGAATTGCAATATACCCAACAAAAGTATAATGAACTGGTCAATACACTGAAAGATGACAAAAGCAGTCAGTTAATTGATATTAACACCCTTTCACTTTCATCAATACAAAACATTCTTGAATCTGACGAAACGATAATGAACTACTATGTATCCAGTAATAACTGTTATCTTTTTATTATCCATAAGGACAAAACATCACTTATAACCATTGCTGAAAGTTATGCTCAAATTTCAAATTTGATTGATCAATACAGAGCTCAAATTATGGATTACAATTCACTTGCATACAAAACAAACAGTCAATCTCTCTATAATTTACTGGTAAAGCCTGTTGAAAATGAAATCAAGAATAAAAATCTGATTATTATTCCTTCCGGAAAACTTAACAACCTCCCCTTTGCCACACTTCATAATCAATCTGAATTTCTACTTGAAAATCATATCATTTGCCAGTTACCGAATATCTCTTTAATTCAATTCATCAATTTAAAAAAACAAATGCCTTCTCAAATGTCTGTCTTTGCAATTGGAAATCCAGATAATCCAATAGCATCAAGGCTTCCTGGTACAGAAACAGAAGTCAGAAAAATTCAGGAGTTAATTCCTAACAGTTCATTTGTACTGGGATTAGAATCCAATAGAAGCAGAATTATGAAAGAAATGGAAAACAAAACCATTCTTCATTTTGCTACTCATGGTCTTTTTGAACCAGAATATCCACTGCTATCAGGCCTTATTTTAAGTCCTGAACATCAAAAAGATGATGGAATACTCAGACTCTTTGAAATTTATAATCTAAACCTCAGTGAGACCAGATTGGTTGTTCTATCAGCCTGTGAAACCGGATTGGCAAAGATAAAACAAAACGATGATGTCATTGGTCTTGTGAGAGGATTTTTCTTTGCTGGCGCTTCGAATATTATTGCTTCATTATGGCAGGTTAGCGATACAGCAACTTCTGAACTAATGATCGCATTTTATCAGAATCTAAACTCTGGTAAAAGTATGTCAAAGTCAATTCAAAATGCTCAACTGTCTTTAATAGCAAAACCTGCTACAACACATCCCTACTATTGGGGAGCTTTTAATCTTTATGGATTTGCTCATTAAAAATATAGCATTGGGCGGTTAGAACTTGTTTTCAAAAGAAGTCTCACCGCTCTTTTTTACAATCTTAAAAAGTTAAGAATTGTAATTGACAATCATTCCGTAATAATTTTAACAGATAACTAAGGAGTAAAATATGATCAAATATTACTTTATCTTGTGCTTATTGATAAGTATGAATTTACTTACAGCAATGCCCGTTTGGTACAGTGAAGCAGATAATACTCTCGAGTATCAGGATTATCTAATTGGAAAAGGGATTTATGAGTATAATCGTAAAACCAAAGCAAATGCCCTTGAAAAAGCAAAAGCTGAAGCGTTAAAAAATCTCGCAATGATGCTCAGTTCTCAGGTAACAGGAGAAATCTTAGTCAAACAATCAGAGAAAATCCATAATAATGAAGTAAAAGCAGAAGAATGTTTTGTAAATGAAACTCAAATCAGAAGCAATCTTGAATTTGTAAATGCTCAAGTACTTAAAAATGAACGAGATGATGGAATGATTTATGTTTTAGTTGGTATTCCAAAAGCCGATCTTAAAAATTTTTATAAAAACAAAGTGCTTGATCATCTGGATTTCATTACACAGGCATATCTAACAACTAACAAAGATGTGGCTTTAGTCAGCAGAGAAGATATTCAATTATTAAAACAAGCCTTAATCCGTTATGAACAGGCAAAAGAATTTTATAAAACCTGGCAAGTGATTAACCAGTGGCAAAGCGATCTTGACTATTACTGGCAGAAAGCACCAAAACAAGCTGAACTTAACTACAGATTGTCTGTTTATGAATCTGGGAGAGCCAAAAGTGTTTATGATATTGCAGAAGAATTATGCGAAAATATGAATTTAAATCCACAATATCCTGTTTTACTCCAACCTGTCAATTTTGAAAATTTTCAATTTATATCTGATTTTAGTAAACAACTCAATTCTTCTATCCATTCTATTCTGCAGAATAAATACAATATGCGAGTCATCGAAAGTATTGAAAATGATTCAGTGTATTATCAGACAAAAGGTAAAATAATGGAATCAGGAAAAGAGTTTAATGTGCTCTTTTCAATAAAAGATGCTGTCTCTTACAAAGAAATTTCCAATCAAAGTCTGATTAACCAACTCTCTGTATCTAAGCTAGGCAGAGAATTTATTCAGCCTAAAAATTATAAACAACTGCTTGAAGACCGGATTCAGTTATGCAATGCAATTCAGACAGATAACTCATTAAAAGTGGATTTACAAACAGATAAACTAACAGATGGAGCCGTTACTTATGTTTTTGGAGACGAACCGAAAATTTTCATCAGAGCGAATAAAGCGTGTTATGTTAGGCTGATATATATCTTTGCCGATGGCACCAAAACACTTCTGATTGACAACTATTTTGTTGGAAAACACCAAATAAACCAATGGATTAAGATAGGTAACGAATTTGAAGTTTGCGGACCTGAAGGATCTGAACAACTATTATTGCAAGCCTCTACATCTGAACTGCCTCCAATCAGTATCAGTCGTAAAATGATTGATGGGAATGATTTTATAGATTATATACAGAATAATGATTTTTCCTTGCATTTAGGTAAAACCAGAGGTATCAAGCAAAAATCATCAAAACAAGAAATAACAGAATCTACTTATCAATGGACAATCTTTGAAAAATAGAGTTAAGAGATAAAGTCTCCAGATTGTTTACACAAGGTCTGTTCATTCATGTTTAAAATGAAAATCAGCTGATAATCATTTTTATATCTTTGATTCGATGTTTTAAAATGATATCTGTATGGAATTTGATATTGATGATTCCCTTTTCAAGACTTGAATCAATTTTATAATCTATACACGAGATATAATTCTGAATATCTGGGATCTGATTTTCAAGATTTTTGGCAATATCGTGAATAATCAAATTCAGATTCTTATTAGATAATGCCTTATTTAAATGCGATTTTGCACTCTTTTCAGCTATCATCCTGATTTGAGCTAATTTTTCCTTCTCCTGATCATAAACTACTTCATTATTCTCCATAAATCCTCCAATATCACAAAATTAAAACATTAAAAATTGTCAAGAATATATTTGACTTATTAGAAGTTTATAAACTCAACATTTTTTAAAATCATTCAATAATTAAATTTTTTTAAAAAATGTATTGACAATATTAATATATTTAATTATTGTATTAACATATTTAAGGAGGATGAATGATAAAAGGAAATCAGCAGTTAATCAAATGTCCTGTTTGTGATGAACCTTTGCTTATAAAAGAGTTTCATTGTGATGAATGTAACACAACGATCAGAGGCAATTTTGAACCTGGCCATATAAACAAACTGAGCAAAGAACAACTCACCTTCGTAAAGATATTTTTATTGTGTCAGGGTAATATCAAAGAAGTTGAAAAAAAACTAAACATTTCTTATCCTACTGTAAAAAATCGTCTGGCAGAAATCATAGATGTGATCAATGATAATGATGATTCATCTGATAATGTAATCAGTATATTGGAAGAAATTGAGAATGGCCTCGTGGGTGTTGATGAAGCCATAGATAAAATAAATAAAAGGAGAAACCTGAAATGAAAGAAATTTTGAAGCATTCATCCCAGGAAGGAAAAACATTAACCGGTAGCCTAACACTGGATGTTGATCCTCAATTACAGATTAAAGTAGAAACAGATGTTGTCAAGTTGAATTTTAAACAACATGATCTACAGCAAATTACTTTAACCTATCAGTTGGAATTAGAAGATTCTTCAGAATATGAAGAGGAGAATGAGCCTGTTGGTCAATATCACTATGACGAAGGTAATAATATCTTTACTTATAAGATTTATTCCGATGACAATCTGGAACGAAGTAAAAAACAGACCTGTGAAATTACAGTACCTGTCAATTCTACGATTCACGCTTCATCTGAAGTAAGCTCAATTGAATTGAGCAATATTCAGGCAAAAGTAGATCTGAATAATGAAAACGGGCCTGTTTACGTGATTAAATCGGAAATTGAAGGAAAAATTAGCGTAGAAAACGGACCCGCTGACCTAAAACAATCAAAAACAGATATTGAAATTGTCTCTGAAAATGGCCCTGTCACTTTAAAAATGTGTGAAGGTAAAACAATTAGTATTAAATCTGAAAATGGTCCGGTTAAAATGAATGACGTTTGTTATCAATATATTGATGTAAATACTGAAAATGGACCTGTTGTTTGCGAGATTCTGGATATTTTGGAAGGTCAGGTAAATATTAAAACAGAAAATGGTCCTATTAAAGTTATTATCCCTGAAAATTTACCATTTAATCTTACTGCTAAAACCGAAAACGGGCCAATCCGAACAAAACAGAGTTCATCAACTGGAGGTACAAACTCAGTTGTACTGACTAATTCTGATTCTAAAGTCTTTTTTGATCTGGAATCTGAAAATGCCCCCATTTCAATACTACATGACAATCAGCTAATCATCAAAGCAATAGAAAAAGAACTTAATAAAACCAGTGAATACATTAGAAGAGTGGCAACAGAATTTAATCCTGAAGATTTCAAGGAAAAAATGCAGGAGACTGTCAGAAAGATCAAAATAATGGCTGAACATACAATAGATAAAGGCAAAAATGATTTTTCTGAAAATTTTGAGAAATTCTATACAAAACTGGATAAAGAAAATATTGATAAGCTAAAGGAAACCGTTATGGAAAAAAAAGATGAGTTACTCAGCACCATAAAGACTTCCATCGACAAACTCAAGGATGTAGAAATCAAGTTTGAAAGTAAAGAAAAATCTAAAAAGAAAAGTGTTAATGAAGAGAATAAAGAATTATCACGACTTAAAATCCTGGAAATATTGGAAAAAGGGATAATCAGTGCAGAAGAAGCTGAAAGACTTTTAAAAGCACTCGATTCATAAAACATGGTGTTGAGTTTTACTTAACATTCCAAATGTGTGTCATTTAATCCTGATTGTAATTTAAATTTACAATCAGGATTTTCTTAATGATAGAATCCATATATGTATTATAATCTTTTTATTTATCTGTATCAGTATAAGTTATCTGTCCCTTTCAGGTAAATATGATTATATTCATTTTGATTTACTTAACAAGCCTGGTGTGCAACAATATAATCAATAATCTACAGCACTTTATTCATAAATCTAAGAATGGAGACGACAGAGATTGTAGTTTACTTTTGTTTACACTTTTGACAAAGTGAACACTTTTGTTGACACTGTATGCTCAGATAACAAAAACCAGATAGATATATTCTAATCAAGACTAGGTAAACATAGTATCCAACATCACAGTAAACACATTATAATCAAGCATGACATAACTTTTCAAAAAAATCTAAGAAAAAATTTTTATTTTCAATAAAATCAATTATATTATTATCTAGATGATTGATTATGTGAACCAAAATGAATCCTTAAGGATGAGTAAAGGAAACATAAAGAAAGAATAAGGAATAAATAAGAAAGGAATAGGAAAGGAATAGGACAGTTGTTAACAGTGTGTGATTTTTTTATTTTGGTGTAATAAGCAAACATTACGGAGTCAAATGATTTCAAAAACAGGTATATTTTTATAATATCTTGTGTATTTCATCACATTTTTGTATATTTGGAATACAATTTGCATTATAACTTAATCAGAAAAAAATCTCTGGAGGAAAGATGTTAAAAGTCTTCAAAAATCAAAAAGGTTTCACCTTAATCGAAATTTTGGTGGTTGTAATTATTGTTGCAATCCTGGCAGCGATTGCAGTTCCTATTTATTTAAAGTACGTTAATCAGGCAAGAGCTTCTGAAGCTCAATCAGCAATCTCAACCATTCGTAAAGCATACGAAGTGTATTATCAGTCTTACAGCCGTACAGATGATTACTCAGTAGAACAAGCACTTAAAGATGCAAAAATTGGCGCTTCAACTGAAAAAAACTGGAAATTTGAAGTGATTGGCAACCCACCAAAAAAATACATGGCTACCTCAACTGCTGATTTTGCAGGCGGTGAAGGCAAGCAGGTATGGTATGACGTAACTGAAGGTAAATTCCACGGTTATGGCATTGATCAGGACGAAGAAGAAGAAACAGAATAATTTCTGATCCTGGAGGGATATTTTGTTAACAATCCAAGAATTACTCCGTTTTACAGCTGAAGCCGGCGCTTCAGATTTACACGTCAGCTCAGGATCTTTCCCAATGGTGCGTGTACACGGAAGAATGAAAAAATTAAACTTACCCAAATTAAGTCATGAAGACGTGAGTCAATTACTCGACGGCGTACTGACAGATGTTCAAAAAGAATTATTCAAAGAAAAACTGGAAATCGACTTTTCAACAAAATTATCAAATGATGTTCGTTTCCGTGTGAATGCTTTTAACCAGATTAACGGTTATGCGGCGTCTTTTCGTGTAATTCCAAATGAAATAAAGAGTTATAGCGAGCTTCATCTGCCAGAGATTCTGGAACGTCTTTCTATGAAAGAAAAAGGCTTGATTCTGGTAACCGGACCTACCGGTTCTGGTAAATCAACAACACTGGCTACTATCATTGACTCAATTAATGAAAAAACCCAGAAACACATTATTACAGTTGAAGATCCTATAGAGTTTGTTCATCAATCCAAAAACAGCTTAGTGAACCAAAGAGAGCTTGGTCATGACACCTGGTCATTTACAGCCGCTTTACGTTCTGCGCTTCGTGAAGATCCAGATGTAATTCTGGTAGGTGAAATGCGTGACCTTGAAACGGTTTCTCTGGCATTAACAGCAGCTGAAACCGGTCACCTGGTGTTAGCAACTCTTCATACCAGCAGTGCCACCAAAACGATCGATCGTATCATAGATATGTATCCACGTGAACAGCAGGCACAGGTTCGTTCGATGCTTTCGGAATCTCTGGAAGCGGTTATCGCTCAGACACTTTGCCCTGTTAAAGAAGGAAACGGTCGTGTGCCAGTACTTGAAATCATGATTGCCAATGCGGCTGTTCGAAATCTGATTCGTGAAGAAAAAACCTATCAGATACCATCCGTAATTCAATCAGGAACAAAAGAAGGTATGCAGACAAAAGATCAGTCATTATACAACCATGTAATGAACGGTTTAATCGAAAGAGCTGTTGCTGAACAAATCGCAGACAATCCAAAAATGTTTGCGACTGGAGCAGGTTTTTAATGAAATTTAAACACGCACTGCAAAATCAACAAGGCTCTGCCCTGATTGAAGTGTTAGCAGCGATGGGAATATTGCTTTTTGTAATAACGGGTATGATGATAACAATCTCTTATGCCCGTTATAAAAGCATTTCGAATTATCGTTACAGGATTGCACTTCTCAAAGCAGAATCTGAATTGCAAATAATAAAAAAAAAATATCCTACCTTATCTTTTTACCAATTAGCTTCTAAGGAATTTTTTATACAAACGGAAGGTAACGCCAAACCTATAAAAGCAATGATTACTTATAGAATAGAAAACGCTAATGATGAACAAATCAGTTTGTTTGCACAAACCAAAATATTAAAAGTAACTGTAAGTTGGCAGGAACCATCCCCTTTATTAGTTTTCGGATCTAATCAAAATCGTCAAAAAGAGCTAACAGTTCGTGAAGACTATTATCTAAACAAGGATTAGAAATGATTAAAAATCAAAAAGGTTTTACCCTCACTGAGCTAATTGCTGGTTTGGCATTAAGCACTTTACTTTTTACTGGTTTTACAATGTTTATGGTGCAATTTGTCAATAATTTCAAAGAAATCAAGGAGTTTCACCAATTACAAACAGATTTACTTCATGTGATCGAATCAATTAGATACGGATATATTGATAAAAGTAAAATAGGAGAGCGTTCAATTATCGGCTTACTTACCGCAGGACGAGTTGAAATAGGTATTGCTGCAAATAATTTGACTGTTTATCCTGTGAATAAATCAAATAAACCGTATTGGGCTAAATATTATTTGGATAGTTTTGGTCAAGTGAGGATCCAAGCGATTTATGATCAACATGTAATAGGGTTTAACTCTAATGAAGGGGTTTTGTTTCCTTCTTCAAAAGAAAAGATTAAAAATGCTTTGAAATACCAGGTTACAAATTTCAAAATTGTTGATATGAGTAATGATAAATCTTTAATTCATATCTCAATAGAAGGAATGGTCAGGTTCAGAGAAAAAGCAAAAAATCAGACAACTGATGATGATCTTAGATTAAATACTAAGAGAGCAAAATTTGAATCTACAGTCTTTTTAGTAAATGGTAAGAAAGATAATTAACAAGAGGTAATTATGTTTAAGAGTCTTTATAATCAAAATGGATTCATTGGAGGGCTTCTTCTTTCAATGGTTGCTGTTATTATTGCATTAATTGCCACTTCTTCATTTACAATTTTGACTCAAATGGATTCAAATGAAGTTCACTATCTTCAAGATAAACTTCAGGAAGAATTATTTCTACGATCAGAAAATAATCGCATTCAATTCTTTGTGGAAAATAATATTCTGAGTTTTCAAGACAGATTGATTAAGATGAATGACAAAGGTCGAAATACTATTTACAAAATACAAACAAAATACGATAAGCAAACAGTGTATGAAATGTATGATGTACCATTAGAAGAAGCATATGTTTTTAAAGTTAAGATAACTGCAACACAAGATAAGTTCTTTTCAAACTACACTGCTTATTCACCGGTTGTCAGATATATGGAAAAGATATCAAGCAGACAAAGTATTAGCAAGTATGCATACTTTTCAGATAATGAGGCTTCCGATTTATATAAAGACGGGCCTCAGGCAAGAGTTAAATTTTGGGGCTTAGATGAGCTATGGGGACCAGTACACAGTAATACTGATATCTGGATACAAGAAGGTAATGGATCAGGATCTCCTGTAAATCCTCAAGCTCCAGGATGGCCATTATTTCATGGCTTAGTAACAACTGCAGGAAAGTTAATGAATTTTGGATCTCAAGCTCCAATTATTGGCTCAAGCGCTCCGGTTAATTTAATTTTTCAAGGCCCTGAACCACGATATATTGAAGGTCCGACTCAAGGAGAAATCAGATTTGAGCCTAAAGCTACTGATGTCAGAAATAATGGCATTAAACCGTATGGTGTGAGTTCTCAGGGGTATGAACACAAGATATTTAGATGTTTAATAAACGGAAATA
>ERZ795059.2566-NODE-2566-length-18650-cov-5.535359_pt1 | contig 18650 bp, 13 predicted proteins | sample MGYA00375143_ERZ795059 | MGnify/ENA primary metagenome ERZ795059 (study PRJEB30188, sample SAMN05720168) | activated sludge metagenome | isolation source: Anaerobic digester | place: USA | collected 2015-01-07 ... | reverse complement strand
ACAAAGCTAATTAATATATTCCCCAATTTAAAGAATTTTGCGGGCAATTTTAGTTTTGGCTTAAGTAGCGAAGAAGATAAAGTAGAATTGTTAGATAATAATGATAATATATTAAACGAGGTACATTACAATGCCGACTGGATATTAAATAATTATTTTGTCGGAAATACCCTTTCGTTAAAAAATCCCATGTCAGATAATTCCAAGTCGGAAAACTGGACATTATCGCATAATTACGGAACACCAGGTTATATAAATGATATTTACACATTTATAGAAAACGAAGAAATATCTTCACCTACTAATTTTGTTTTATATCAAAATTTTCCAAATCCTTTTAACCCAACTACTACAATCGGTTTTTCTTTACCCGGCAATAATTTTATAGATTTGGCAGTTTATAATTTATTGGGTCAAAAGATTGAAACCTTGTATAACGGTAACTTAAATGCGGGGAATTATTCATTTACCTTTAATGGCAATAATTTAAGCAGCGGAATATATTTTTACACTTTAAAAGTTAATGATAATAATATTGCAATAACTAAAAAAATGCTGCTAATAAAGTAATATGTATGCACTAATATTATGTTTTTTATTAATTTATTCGGTTTTAAACGCTCCTTCAAAATTTGATAATTTTGTATTAAGACTTGAAAGGACTTTAAATTCAAATAAAAGCAAATTGCTAATAGATGAATATATTAATAAGCACAATAATAAACTTCCCATAATTGAAGGAAATGAAGTTAATTTTGTTTATGTTGGCAATGTTAATTCCGTTGAACTTATTGGTGATATGCAATATTGGTCTGAAGAATCTATTAAATTAAATAAAATATCCGGCACAAAGTTATTTTATAAAAAGCTTATTTTTAAAGATAATGCAAAAATTGACTATTTATATAAAATTAATAATTCAAAAACTATTTTAGATCCTTTTAATACCAACATTCAAAGCGGAGCATTTGGTACTAATAGTGTACTTAAAATGCCCAATTCTTTTAGTATTATTGATTATTTAAATGCGGATAACACTTTACAATACAGTTTTAATGATTCGCTTTTAATAGATAGCACAACAAATTTAAAATATTCAGTTTCAATATTATTACCCCCTAATTATAATGAAGAAAACGACTTTGATGTTGTATATTTTAATGCAGGAAAAGATTACCTAAATTTTGCCGAGGCTAAAACCACAATTGAAAAATTAACTTCGTACGGTTTTATTAAACCCTTTATTGCAGTTTTTATTGAACCTAATAATTTTATTGATGACTACACGGCAGCAAATAGGTTTAATTATTGTTCGTTTATTTCCAATACTATTGTCCCTTTTATTGATAATAATTATAAAACACTACCTAATGCCAATAACAGAATTTTAATAGGTGATTCATATGGAGGAAATATTACTTGTTTAACGGCTGTTAAATTTTATAATGTTTTTACTAATTTTGCATTACAATCACCCGATTTTAGTCCAAATAATTATGAAGTATTTAATTTATTTTCAAATTTTAAGAATAAACAATTATCTTTTTGTATAGTTGGCGGAACTTATGAAACAATAATTAATTCAATTAATAGTTTTGTAAATATTCTTGATAAGAATAATATTAAATATATGTATTTAAAATTTCCTCAAGGGCATAGTTGGGGTTTATGGAAACAAACTTTGGCGGATATACTTATTTTTTATTTACCAAGTACGGTAATTAATATTTAATATAAAATAAAATATTGCAAAAAGAATTATAATGGTTTTATTATGGGGCAAGTATAATAGCTATATTCTATTACACTGCCCCGTTAATTTATTTAATTAATTAATTTCTTCATCTATTAAATGTTAATTAGATTTTCAAGTTTCTTCTCTATTTAATTAATAACATTTTTTTACTGATAGTATAATTATTAAATTTTAATACATAAAAATATGTTCCGCTACTTAAGTTATTGGCATTAAAACTTGCCGTATGAAAACCTGAATTTAATTCTTGATTAACTAATGTAGTAACTTCTTTACCTAATATATCATATACTTTTAAGGTTACAAATCCGTTATTTGGTATCGTAAAATTTATTGTTGTATTTGGATTAAACGGGTTAGGATAATTTTGCTCTAAATTAAATGAAATATTTAAATTAATTTCATTTTCCAAATTTGTAACCCCTGAGTATATAATATTTACATTTTTTCCAAAATGGTAAAAATAATCTTCTTCGGAAGTGTTATAAGACATGTTTATCTGGTATGACCCTGAAACTGTTTTAGCCCAGTCATTATTTAACCAATCATAAGCTTCTCCTTTAATTGCATTACCGAATTGATCATATTCATATTCAATTTTATAATTATTAGACAATACATTATTTATTAACGTTTTTTGGATATGAGAAGTAATTTTACCGAATTGATTACGCGTATAATAGTCTTCATAATTTGTAATATATCTGCTTGAATCTACATTCCATAATTGGTTTGCATAAAATACGTGTTTGTCACTCGTCTGGTAAATAAATACTTCTTTTTGATAGGGTACAAAAGCATTTGTAGTAGTATTTAATACTTCATCATATCGTGAAGTCAATTTTGTTCCTAAATACGTATGGTATTGACGGTAATCAGCAACCCAACTCGAACCATTCCAAAAATGTCTTCCATAAACTTTTTCCAACCCCGGTGCTTCATAACTATACATATCAAGTACATTATTTTCCCAATTATTATTTACATAAGATTGTACTATTCGCGAAATTATATCTCCGTCAGTATTATAAGACATAAGATATTTGTTTTCATAGCGTAAAACGTTTTGATCGTAGTCCCATAATTCTACTACCATTTCGGATATATTGTTGCCCGAGTAAGCATAGGTTATTCTCATTTTCAAAACCCAAGCATTATTTTCCCATTGAAAATTTTTAATTGTATCAACTTTACTTTCATCTTTCCATGCCCATTCGGTTAAGTAATTATTATTCCAACTTGCGGTTGATATATTGTAGTTTTGTCCCAATTCCGAAATAATTTTAGTCCCTTCTTTATAATTTAGAATAGACCTTGAATAAAACCCCAACATATTTGTAAAAGGTACAAGTTTTTGTATTGTTGTTGTATCCGGCATTCCGGCATTATTATAACTAACTGTTACATAATCGGTTGTTAACCAATTGTTGTTTTGATTAATTTGATAATTTTGGGTTAATAGCTCACCGTTTGAATTATATGTGTAAAGATAGCGGCTGGAATTGTCATCCATAGTTATTTCGGCAGGTCTATATTCCATTCCTAATTTTTTTTGGTAATATTTTGGAAACAGTAATAAATTATCTTTAACGTTTTCATTATCAATATACTTATTTAATGAACTGATTTTATCGATAATATTATTACTTTTGTATTGGGCTAATAAATTTAGACTAACAAAAGTTAACAAAACAATTAAAAAGTACGTCCTCTTCATTTTAACTCCTAAATAAATTATAAAATAATAAGATATTATGTCCTTTTAAACTGAATAATCATTTAAATAGTTCATTTATAATCAAAATAAATATCATTTCTACAAACTTTTTTCCTTTCCCAAATTGATTTTTTGCAAAGGTTAAAATTACCGGAGATATAAATTTTTAAAAAGAAAAAACATTAAGTTGTTACATTATAATTAGTTATAAGAACTAAACAACTGATATGGTATTATTTTCAGCTATTTCTTCCCAATTTTTATAGATTTTAAGTATATTAATTTTTATTTTACCAGCGGGAATGTTTGCAATTTTTTCATCTCTTATTTTACAGTTTAAAAGTACCAAACCCAGTGGTGAATTATAACTTATTAATTTATTGTTTATATCAGATTCGCCGTTACCTACAATTTCAAAAATCAACTCTTTTTCAGTATTGGTTTTAAAATAGAATATTTTAAATTTTACAATAGAACCAATAGAAACTTGATCGTTCTGCACATTATTGTCAAATATTAAAGAAAAAGAAAGCTCTGTTTCCATTTTTTTTAATTCTTTAATAGCCATTTCTTCCGCAAGCATTAAATTATTAAAACCGGGGTTATCATGCCATCCATCCCCACTACTGGAATAAGCAATTTCTTTTTCAGACTGAATTTCTTTAATTTTTTCCTTTTGTTTGATAATTTTCTCTTCCAATATCCTTTTACCTCTTTGTGTAATTATTTTAGTATTCATATTTTGCCTCTTTAGTTGTTAATTCTATTTTATTATTAATAAACATCACACACTCGTTAAATACAAAATCAAAATCATTGTTTGCGTTAATTATGTACCATATTGTATTCTTAATACGTACTATTGGTTGTTTGACAATTTCTTTATATGATGCCAAAACTTCTTTTATGCCCATATAACTTTCATCTTTTAATCCATAGCTCCTTTTTTCTCTTCTATTTATTCTATTTACCGATTCTTTAGCATCTATATCTAAATAAATAATAAAATCCGGAGCGGGTATTAAAAACTCTAATTTATTAACTCTATTAACAAATTTTTTCTTGTCTATCCATTTATTCCATCTATAGGCATAACTTGTAACAATACTTCTATCACCAAGTATTAAACCGGAATAATTAAATATTTTTAAAGCCGTTAAATTAGATCTTGTTGCATATAAATATTCGTTAAATCTGTCATATTTTCGCAATTTGGGAAAAAGCTTAGCTGTTAATTCAAGCAAATTAAATATTGAGCTTTGGGCAGTGGGGCAAGCCAATTTAAACGTTATACCGTGTTTTTTAAAATAATTACATAATGCTTTTATTAATGTAGATTTACCACTCCCTTTAACTCCTTCCAGTGCTATATACATTTTATGCCTCGTTTATAATATCTAGTACTTGTTTGAATGTGTTATCAAACGATCCATTTGCATCAATTCGTATTACCTTATTTTCTAATCCTAAATTATATATCGATAAACCGATATATGTATTTAATCTGCTATAAAATTCCGCTGCCCAAATTCTATTGTCTTTAAATGTTTTTGTTCTATTAAAAATATTCTCTTTTTTTACATCAAGCCATATTCCTTTTATATCTACTTTATCCATTAAATAAATATTATCATAAACATCGTTTAATATTGATTTATAATTTTTTGGTGAACGTTCATAAACATAAGCTAAATTACCGGGATGCCAAGTTTCTACAACCAAACGACCATCCAAATCACTTAAGTATCTATCTCTTTCCAATTCTGCATTTAATACTTCATATTCAAAATCTATATCTGCATTTTTTGTATCAAAACCTTTTTGTTTTCTTGCATAATAAAACTCTTTCCCAATTTCGTATCCTGCAAAGTTAATTACGTTTTCTTTGTATAATTTTTTAATAATACTTGTTTTACCCGCACAGTGAGGTCCGCATATAAAAAACAATTTACTTTTATTTGTGCCCATTATAAACTCCTTATATAATTAATTGCCTTAACTATTTTATTTGAGTTACGATTTTTAATATCTTCCAAAATATCAAACGAATAAGTATCATTTGCCAAACAAGGGAGTAATTTACCCGATGATGACAATCTTGTTGGAAATATACCTTCTCTACATTCGGTTTTGTTTGTACAATTATCGCACATATTATACGGCAATTTATCCTTTAATTCTTCAACTCGTATTAGTACTTTTGCTCCGTTAATTAATGTTATTAAATTTTTTACAATTCCTTCGTTATCAATTACTTTTTTCTCTTCCCTTATTCCAATTAAACTTAATTTATAGAAAAGTGAAGATAATTCTATTATTTCAGATTTTTTATTATCAATAATGGGTAATAATACAATCGTTATATTTCTACTTTTTGCAAATTCGCAAATATCTAAAAAATCTTGTAAATTATCCTCGCCGTCCCATACATAATTAATTTTTAAATTATTATATCCAACTTTCAATGCTTTATCAATACCTGCAACAACCTTTTTAAGCATAGTTTCGGTTCCTTTATTTTTTACTGCAAATTTAATTGGGTTTAATGTATATAAACTTACGTTTAATCTATGCAAACCGTTTTCTTTTAATTCTTTTGCAATATCAAACAATTTATAGCCGTTAGTTATCATAGATAAATCATCAACATTAAGATTATTTATTCCTTTTACAATACTCAATATTTCGGGATGTAAGGTCGGTTCTCCTCCTGTCAATTTAAATTTTGTGTAGCCCATACCTTTGGCAATATTAGAAACCCAAATTATTTCTTCACAACTTAAATTAGTACTTATACCCGTTTTCTTTTGTCCTTCGTTATGACAAAAATAACAATTTAAATTACATTTATTGGTTAATGATATTCTAAAGTATTTACTATGGCTTTTAACGGAATTGGTTTTTGGGGTCGAAATTTGTGGACGGTTTGTTTTTTTTAAGCGAAATATAGTTGTAGTTGCCACCATTAACTCCTTTATTATGTATAACTAATGAGAGTAAAAATTGGTAAATTTTTACAACTAAAATTTTTGGGGGCTAACTAAAATATAATTACGTAATATTAAAAGTTATTAAATCATCTCTCCTTCAAAAAATGCGTTATTGTTTTTTGACATAATTACAACTGCAGTTTTGTTATTGGGTAATTGCGAGTTTTTTAAGGCAAGTATATTATTAATATGATTAAACAATGGGATTAAAAAATAAACTAATAAATAATTTGGTTTAATTCCGCTTACTATTAAATTTTTGTTCAGATTATCGCTGTTTTTAATAATATTTCTAATTTCATTTAAATATGCAAATATTTCTTTGTTATAATCATTACTTAATTTATCATGGTCAAATTCTGCCAAAACAAAATCATATTTTGCATTTTCCGTTTTTTCAACAATAATATTCTTAAACTCCAAACAGATAAATTCCCCTAAAGTAGCCCTTTTGTTTTTAATTTCTTGAATTAAATTTGTTTCAAACACATCATCAAAAATATTTTTTAAATATTTTACCGATAAAATATTTAATCCGTTATTGGTTGTATTACAAATAAATTTAAAATTTTTATCATAAAAAACATTTTTGGTTAATTCAATTTTGTTATTTATATAATCAACTTCACCTATTTTTTCTTCTAAAAGAACGCCGCTAAAAACGACTCTATCTTTAACCGGAATTTCCAATAATTTAGATATATACGCAATAGCTACCGCCAATTCATACGACTTACCTTTTATTTCTGCAATATCTATCCGGGTTCTATTTTTTAAAATCGATACATTATAATCTGGTAAATTCCAATCAAATATTCTTAAAAAACTCTTGTCAAAATTATCTATTAGATAGCCTTTTAATGCATTGATAATTTTTTCTTTAATAGGCTTTAAAATATTCGCATTTTCGTTAATATAAGATTCACAATCGGTAAGTTTTATTACGGCTAAAAAACTATCCTCGTTGCTTTCATCAATTACCGGAAATAAGGTTTCACCCGTATTAAGAGAATAATATTCATCATTTCTTCTTTTTAATTCCTCTCTTTTATTAATCCAAAAAACTTTGGAATTACTTTTTAGCTGTTTCAAAGAATCATCTATCAAAGAAATTGCTTTAAGCAAAAAACCTTTTGTTTCTAAATCTTTAACTTCGGTAAATAACTGCCTTTCATTCATTTATTAACAAATCAAATTCTTTTTTAATATCGTTATCTACAAAGGACAAAATATATTTCCCCGGTTTAATATCTTGTAAATTAAATGAAGTAAAACTTCTGTCAGTTACAGTTAAACTTTTATTTGAAGCAAAAAAAGTTGTGCTATCTACTAAATTTGTAATTTTAATATCTTCAATCAAACGGCTATCTGACGAATTATAAAATACAAGATATACGTAATTATCAATTATTGTTAATCTAACATTAAACTTCGGCTCATCCAATATCGTGTCGGATTTTCCGTTTAAATACAACTCATATTCTTTATCCCAAAATTCGGATAATTCTTTTTTACGGTCGTTACTTCCGGCAGCTAAAGCTAAAGAATAATAGTTTGTCTTTTTTTTGGTAAAAAGCGGTAGTGTGATAATAAACACCTTTGTATTACTTTCATACTCCTCATCGTTTTCTTGCTCACCATCTAAAAACTCTTCCATTTCTTCCGTTGCTGCAATATGATAAACGTTTAAATGCTCTAAATATTTTGCATTTAACAGCTCCTGCATGGGTTCAAATTCGTAATCTTCTACATCTAAAGATTTAATCACTTTGTCAATATCTTTTTCATTTAAACTAAAATGGTACTGAGTTAACATTTTTGTACTAATAGGACCATCTGTAACCCTCATAGTACATCTATCACGCGTTAATATATCCTTATAGTATTTTTTCTTTAGCATCACATCAAATTTATCACCAAAATTATCTTCACCTAACACCAATCCTCTTACAACACCTTGTTTTGCAAAAGTAATATCGGTAATAACAAATTGATAATTAGTGTTTATATCACCCCAAACTTGTCCAACTTTAAATTTAGGTTTTGGCAATAATAAATTCTCTATTATTTTATTCATGTCTAACTCCAAGCTTTAACGAAATAGCATATTCTGTTTCCAATAAAAGATAAAACGAATCAAGCGATTTCTTGAATATTTCTACATTATTTGAGTCTAAATCTTTTTCAATTTCCAAAGCTTTTACAAATATTTTTTTATAATTATCTATTGTGCTAGATATCATAGTCTTGTTATAAAATATTTCAATTTGTTTTAATGTATATCCTTTACAATAACTTAAATAAAATATGATGGCATATTTTTCCGCTAAATCTTTACTTCCAAATTTTTTTAATATTCTGCTCCACCATATTCCCGGTAAAGAACTTATAATAAAGCTATATTCAATATCTTGCAAATTATTATCGGTTAAGTTATCATAGGTATTTATTTCTTTATCGTCATTTTCGCTATCGGTTACTTCATTAAAAATTTTAACAGTACCAACATTAGTATTTAAAGCTACTAATTCAACTAAATTATAAATTGCAAATTTGTAATTGGGATATGTTTTAAAAATATATAATAAATATTCTTCTAACTTAACTCTATCTATGCTATTTTTTTTCATAATTCTTTCAGCTTGCAACAATATTTCTTGCCCGTTAAAATTCTCTTTTATTAAATTATCTTTATATGTATAATAGTCATATCTTCCGGATTTTGTAACAATTATTTCTTCTTTTTCAATTAAGTTTTTACAAGCCGATTTTATTGCTAAACCAAGCAAATTATTTTCACGGTCATCCAAAAAATTGCTAAGTAATCTTTTGCCTGTATTTACAAAAGCATATACATACCCAATAATACGTTTATCGTTTTCTTCGGTTTCTTCCAAAACGGATTCAAAAAATTCAGAGTATTTTAAAGTTGCATTATCTAACAATAAAAACATTTCATTAGCCAAATCATCGCTTGTTAACAGTTTTTTTGAATCTGCTTCCATTTTGAAATAAACAATATTTTTAAACTCGCTTAATAATAGTTTAGCATCTTCTTCGTTAAAACTGTTTTTCCCAATCTTATAACCATAGTACTTTCTAATTAAATTGGGCATATAATATTTTTTATCGCCGCTTTTTGCCATATTAAACCTTTTTCATCAAATTGTTTAGTCGGTTAAGTTGTTCTTGTTGCAAAGTTGATACTTTTTTATATAATTTTTTTTGAACACTATTCCATTTAAAATACAATAAATAATATGTTTTAATGGATTGCCTCCCGTTTTTTGTAATAACATCCAAAACAGGTCGTATTTTAGTATTAGTATGTACTTTAGAAGTACCCGGTGCAACCGAAACAATCGAATAATCGAAGAAGTTTTTGGGTGTTTTTAAAACCAATACGGGGCGCTTGCTATCCTTATATTCGCTCTCTTTTCTTTTATTATCAAAAGGCACGGATTTATCTTCCATTGTCCATATTGTTCCTAAACTTAAATTTAGTTCTCTATATTCAACCTGTTCGTCACTATGTTCTTTTCGTTTTAACAACCGAATCGATTTATTCTTTAAGTTCCTTTCTTCTTTTAATTTAAACACTTTTTTATTTGTCATATTAGTACCATAGTAATTAAAATTATTCTTAAATTTAACTAAGTTTAGTTTTAATATTAATAAATTATTTTAACCTAAACAAAACCAACAACCTATATTTTTATCTTAAATTTGCTTTTTTGTCAAAATTAATTTTTTTACTAATTAAATCATTATAAGTAATTATTTCAATCTTTTTCTCTTTTGCTTTTTCTACAACATTTTTGTTTTTTTCCAAGTTTCTATCAAACGGGAAATACGTGATAATATAAAGATTTGAATATCTTCCTATATAATCTTTTATTCCAAATAATTTATCTATATTTTGGGCATTAAATGCTCCCGTTTTACATTCAAATAAATAAGGATAAACTCCTTTTACACCCATTATATCAATTTCGTTTTTATCCGAGTAGAATGAATTTGGTTTTACGCTTTTCCCTTGTAGTTTTAAATTTAGTTGCAATTCGTCAAAATAGCCTATATTTTGTAATGCTTTATAACAATGATATTCAAACCATCCTCCTATTACAAATGATAAAAATTCTAATCCTTCTTCTTCGTGCTCATATAAAGTTTTCCCCTCAAAAACTAATTTTACTATCCCTTTTTGTCCGTCATACTTTATTACACTATCTTTAATTTTACCATCTAATTTAGACTTTTCAGACTTTTGTTTATTAAATTGTCTGGCAAAAGAATTAATAAAGTCGTTATATTTTTTATAATTATTTAAAATAAAATTATAAAATTTTTCATACTCTTTAGAAATTGAATCTTTCGATTTTTTAATTTTTTGGCCGTTAAGTAAAAATATTTCTTCTATATTATCAATAACATCAATTTTATATTTTTCTTGTTTATCCGTAAATTCGCTTATTTCATTAGCTTCGGTATTTACATAAATATTTTTTGCATTAAACTCCTTACCTGCATTATAACAAGCCATTGACATTATTTTTGTGCCGCAAGTAAAATTAATTAAAAGCTCTTTATCCTTATAATTATTCATTGTGCTTTTTACTGTTTCATAAATTTGATAATAATCCCAAGCATCAATTTTAATTTTTTCAAATTGGATTTTTTGAAAAGTTTCAATTAAGTTATTAAGTTGCCCAATTGAGCTATCCGTATAAAATAAAACACAAATATCGGGGTTATAATTTTTTATTGCAATTACATTAGGCTGTAATTGACCGCTAATAATATTAAATAAAACTTTTCCCATATTTACTCCTCAATTATTTTTATTTTGGGTTTAAAATATGGCTTTTTAATACAAAAAAGCAATTAAATTATTATCCTTTACTATAAATTTTTTGCAACCGTATTGTGTTTAAAGCGTCTAATTATAATCATACAATTAGGAGAACTATATATGAATAAAAGTAACATGTTATTTTTGTTTATTCTATTTTTTGTAAGTAATTTTTATGCACAAAACACTTATCTACTCCGCTACCCCGCAATAAATAATGACGGAACCAAAATTGCTTTTTGTTATCAGGGAGATATTTGGACGGTGGACAGTAAAGGTGGAAATGCCTTACGTTTAACAGTACACGAAGCTTATGATGCCATGCCAAGGTTTAGTTATGACGGAACTAAAATTGCTTTCAATAGCAATCGTTACGGCAATAACGATCTTTTTATAATGCCGGTTGAAGGAGGAATGCCCGAACGTTTAACCTACCACTCGGCAAACGATATTATAGGCAATTATTCTAAAAACGGCGAAATTTTATTTACTACTTCTCGCAATTACAAACAAGTTGAATGGAACCCCGAAATATATGCGGTAAACGAAAAAGGAGGTACACCTTACAGATTAACGGATGCTTTTGGTACTAATCCAGAAAAATCTCCCAACGGTAGATTTATTGCATATGGCGAAGGCATTACGCCATTAGTTAGAAATGATTACCGCGGTTCGGCAAATAAAGACATTTATTTATTTGATACAAAAAACAATAAATATATTCAAATTACCAAATTTAATGGAAATGATTTTTACCCTCGTTGGGCTAATGATAATACAATTTATTATCTTAGTTCGGAAAACGAATATTACAACATTTATAAATTATCAATTGATAACGAAGGAAATGCTTTAGGCAATCCCACAAAAATTACCGATTATACCGATGACAACATCAGATATTTTGACTTAAGCAGTAACGGTAACGTTATTGTTTTTGAAAAAGGAACAGGTTTATTTTTATTAACATTAAACGGTAGTAAAGCCAAACTACTTGACATTAAAATATCGGAAGATTACAAAACTTCACCTATTCAATTTAAAACTTTAACAAACGGAATTACCGAATATAATGTATCTCCAAACGGAAAATATTCCTCCTTTGTAATTAGGGGAGAAATATTTGTTAGCGAAAACAATAAAGATAAAAGCAAAACCGTTAACATTACAAAACATCCTTATCGAGATACCAATCCTACTTGGTTAAACGATACTACCATTATTTTTGTTAGCGATAGATATGGAAAGCGAGAAATGTTTTTGGCAAAATCAGGTGATGTTAAACAACCTAATTTTATTAAATCATTAAAATTTGATGTTACTAAAATTACAGATACTAAAGACGAAGAATATGCTCCTGTTGTTTCTCCGGACGGTAAAAAAATTGCCTTTATAAGAAATAGAGGCGAGTTAATTGTTGGGGATATTAATAAGAGCGGTAAAATTACCAACGAAAAAGAACTACTTAATAATTGGTCAGCTCCAAATAGCGTAACTTGGTCGCCAGATAGTAAATATTTGGCTTATTCTATGGAAAATTTGGAAGCAAATGAAGAAGTTTACATTCAACCTGCAGATAACTCGGCTAAACCTTTTAATTTAACAATGCATCCACGTCAAGATTACAGCCCCGTTTTTAGCCAAGACGGCTCGAAATTAGGTTTTATTTCAACACGTAATAACGATAATGCCGATATTTGGTTTGTTTGGCTAAAACAAAAAGATTGGGAAAAGACAAAACAAGATTGGGATGATACCGAAGAAGATGTTACTAAAAAAGATACTAAAAAGGGAAAAGATAGCGTAAAAACAGAACCGGTTGTTATTGATTTTGAAAACATTAGAGACCGTTTTGTTCAGGTTACTTCTTTACCCGGTAACGAATCGGACTTGGCAATTTCTAAAGACGGAAAAACTTTTTATTATGTTACAAATAGAAACTCACGTTATACTTATAAAGCCGACCAAGATCTATTCAGTATAAAATGGGACGGCAAAGACGTAAAACAACTTACATCAAACAACGCAAAACCAAGCGGAGTAAGTTTAGATCCCACAGGTAAATTTTTATTTATGTTAAAACAACGAGGAACACTTTCTAAACTGGATATCGGCAGCAGTAAAGAAGAAGTTCTTCCTTTTGTTGCCGAAATGAAACTGGATTTTAACCAAGAGAAAAAACAAAAATTTGACGAAGCTTGGAGAGTTATTAATTTAACTTTTTACGATCCAAAATTTCATAACAATAACTGGCAAAAATTAAGAGAAAAATACGAACCGTTAGCATTAATAGCTTCTACAGACGAAGATTTTAGAGATGTTATTAATATGATGATGGGTGAACTTAACGCCAGCCATATGGGCATTTACGGAGTTAACGAACCTGATGCTTTACGCGAAGTTACCGGCTTATTGGGTGTTGAAATTAGACCTCTTAAAAAAGGGGTGAAAATTGAATATGTTATTCCAAATTCACCTGCCGATAAAACAGAAAGTAAATTATTTATTGGTGATTTAATAACAAGCGTTAACGGTTCACCGGTAGATGAAAACACTAATTTTTACTCTTTATTTACCAACACGGCAGATAAGCAAGTTTATCTTGAGGTTGAAAACTTAAAAAACGAAAAACGGGAAGTAATAATTAGACCTATTAATTCGTTAAGGGATTTACAATATAAGGACTGGGTTGCTACTCGCCAAAAACTTGTAGAAAAATACTCTAACGGAAAACTTGGATATATTCATATTCAAGGTATGGATTGGCAAAGTTTTGAACGTTTTGAAAGCGAGTTGGCTGCACAAGGTGAAGGCAAAGACGGATTAATTATTGATGTGCGATATAACGGCGGCGGATGGACTACCGACTTTTTACTTAATATTTTAACTATTAAACAACATGCTTATACTATTCCGCGTGGTTCAACCGATAACTTGGAAAAGAACAAAGACAAATTTAAAAATGTTTATGCTTATAGCGAAAGACTTCCGTTTCCGGTTTGGACAAAACCATCAATTACAATGTGTAATTTTAGTAGTTACAGTAATGCCGAAATATTTAGCCATGCTTATAAAACACTTAACATAGGTAAATTAGTAGGTACACCAACCTTTGGAGCCGTAATTTCAACGGGTGCTTATTCATTAATTAACGGTTCAACAATTAGAACACCGGGGCGTGCTTGGTTTAGCAAAGGTACGGATATTAACATGGAAAACAATCCCGCAGTACCCGATATTATTATAGATAACCCACAAGACTATAGAATTAAAGAAGATACTCAACTTAAAATTGCTGTTGATGAATTACTTAAGGGTATTAAATAACAAAGTTTCTTATTCCCCTCTTTATTATCTTATTAAAGAGGGGTTATTTTAATATTAACCAATAATTTATTTATATATTAGCCCAATGCTTATTTTTTCCCTTATTTATTGATTTTTATGCAATTATTATTTTTTTTCTTCCTATTAAAATATTTGGAATTATTCAACCATAAACATTTAACATTGCTTTAGAACCATGAATGACAGGAAAAAAAAGCAGGAGAAAAACCCCTTATAACTTAAATTATTTTGTTTAACACTTTTTTCTAACGTCCAAAATCTTTTAGCTCCGTAAGTGGCTAAATAAATGAGCTTCTAATTATAATGTCGCCCCTACTGGGCTTGGTTCTGCGTTTTTACTTTGGTTATAATAATATCAACTCTCTGAGTCTCAAAAAAAATTGGATTTTTATTATTACTCATTTATCTAAACATTAAAAATATTTAACCTTAAACACTTAACATTGCTTTTGAACCTGGAATTATTTATAATTAAGAATTAACAATTCAAAATTATTACAAGTATTCATCCCAACTTTTAATTGAAATATTACTATAATTATATTTTTTTAATGCTTTAACAAAACGTTTTGCAAATTGAATATTGGTAATTAAAGGGATATTTAAATCTATGGTACGGCGGCGAATAATATAATCGCTATCCAATTCCACACGTTCGTCTGTTTTAGGAATATTAATAACCAAATCAATTTTTCCGTTTTCCAAGTAGTTAATAATTCCCGGCTCGGCATTATCAAAAGGTCTATTTAATATTTCCATATTAATTCCGTTGTTACGGTAAAAATCGGCAGTTCCTTTTGTTGCGTAAAATTTTAATCCCATCTCCTTTAAAGTTTTTAATTCATTCAAAAATTCTGCTTTTTCTTTTAACGTTCCTGTTGAAAGCAAAATACCCTTTTCCGGTATTTTAAAACCTGTAGAAAACAAACTTTTTAAGAAAGCTTCATTAAAATCATCACCTAAACAGGCAACTTCACCGGTTGATGACATTTCCACACCAACTATTGGATCGCTTCCTTTTAACCTTGTAAACGAAAATTGCGAAGCCTTGACCCCCACGTAATCCACATCAAATGATGATTTATCAACTTTGGCAATTTTTTCTCCCATCATTAATCGTGTTGCAATATCAATAAAGTTTAATTTAAGCACTTTTGAAACAAACGGAAAACTACGCGAAGCTCGTAAATTGCATTCAATTACTTTTACTTCATTATCTTTTGCAATAAACTGAATATTAAATGGACCGGTTATTTCAAAAGCTTCTGCAACTTGTTTTGTAATTATTTTTACTCGCCTCATAGTTTCAAGATACGTTCTTTGAGGAGGTAATACAATTGTGGCATCTCCGCTATGCACACCTGCATTTTCAACGTGTTCGCTTATTGCATAACAAAATAGTTTCCCGTTATTAGATACGGCATCAACTTCTATTTCGCGTGCATCGGTAATAAATTTACTAATAACAACAGGATGCTCTTGACTAATATCACTTGCTTTTTTTAAATATTCTTCCAACTCCTCTTCGGTAAGCACAATACTCATGGCTGCCCCGCTTAAAACATAACTGGGGCGTATTAATACCGGATAATTTACTTTTTTTGCAAAGGTTTTTGCACTTTCCAAATCCGTTAATTCTTCCCACTCCGGTTGGTCAATTCCAAGTTTATCCAATATATCCGAAAACTTATTTCTATCTTCCGCTTTATCAATATTTGTCGGGTCTGTTCCTATAATATTGCATCCCGTATTTTTTAACTTCATTGCCAAGTTGTTAGGTATCTGTCCTCCCATAGATACTATTATACCTAAAGGGGATTCAATTTCGTATATATCCAAAACTCTTTCTAAAGACATTTCTTCAAAATATAACTTATCGCAAATATCATGGTCGGTACTAACGGTTTCGGGATTATAATTTATCATAATTGTTTTATAATCCAATTTATTTAATGTTAATACCGAGTTTACGCAGCACCAATCAAATTCTACCGAAGAGCCTATTCTATACGCACCTCCTCCCAATACTATTATACTCTCTTCTTTTTCTCTTGTAATATCATTTTCAGAGCCGTTATATGTTATATATAAGTAATTGGTTTGTGCCGGATACTCGGCAGCCATTGTATCAATTTGTTTAACAACCGGAGTAATATTAAACAATTTTCTTTTATTCCTTACATCAAATTCATCTGAATTTATTAACAAAGCTATTTGTTTATCCGAAAAACCGGTTTTTTTGGCTTGTGTTAAAATTTCGGGCGTAATAGTTGATAAAGAATAATTAACCAGTTTATTTTCAATATCAATAATGTTTTTCATTTTGTATAAAAACCATTTATCAATTTTAGAAAGCTCGTGAATTCTATCAACTGTATATCCTACTCTTAATGCTTTGGCAATAACAAACATTCGTTTATCGTTTGGTGTAGCAATATTATTATCAATATCCGTTAAGGCAACATCTCCTCCAAAAAATCCGCTCATTCCTATATCTAACATTCGTATTGCTTTTTGAAGAGCTTCTTCAAATGTTCTTCCTATTGACATCACTTCGCCAACCGATTTCATTTCGCTACCCAGCTGAGTGCTTACCTGTTTAAACTTTTGTAAATCCCATCGCGGAAATTTTAATACAATATAATCTAATGCGGGTTCAAAACACGATGAAGTTTCTTTGGTTATAATGTTCTCAATTTCATTTAAATTATACCCTAATGAAAGTTTAGTTGCAACAAACGCCAAAGGATAACCCGTTGCTTTAGAAGCCAACGCCGAACTACGACTTAAGCGTGCATTAACCTCAATTATTCGGTAATCGTCTTCAAAAGGACTTAATGCATATTGAATGTTACATTCACCTACAATTCCCAAATGACGTATTAGTTTTATGCCAATAGACCGAAGTTTAAAGTTTTCCTGAGCAGATAATGTTTGAACAGGTGCAACAACTACACTATCCCCAGTATGTATTCCCATTGGGTCAACATTTTCCATTGAACAAACGGTAATACAATTATTATATTTATCCCTTACAATTTCGTATTCAACTTCTTTCCAACCATATAACGATTCTTCTATTAATATTTGGTTGGTAAACGAAAACGCACGTTTTGCTTTTTCAATAAGTTGTTCTTCATTTTCAACAATACCGCTTCCTAAACCGCCCAAGGCATATGCAATACGAACCATAACAGGATAACCTATTTCTTTTGCCGCCAATTTTGCTTCTTCTATATTTGTAACTGTTTTACTAACGGCAATTTTTAACCCTGCCTCTATAACCTTTTCAGCAAATAATAATCTATCTTCGGTATTTTTAATAACTTCTACTTGAGTGCCCAAAACTTTAATATTGTATTTTGTAAAAATACCAGCATCAAATAATTCTACTCCCGCATTTAATGCCGTTTGTCCGCCAACACCCAAAAGTATTCCATCTGGTTTTTCTTTTTCTATTATTCGTTCAACAAAATGTGGCTTAACCGGTAAAAAATACACTTTATCTGCTAATTGCTCGGATGTTTGAATAGTGGCAATATTAGGATTAATTAATACCGTTTCAATGCCGTCTTCTTTTAATGCTTTAATAGCTTGACTTCCGCTATAATCAAATTCGCCGGCTTGTCCTATTTGTAAAGCCCCCGAACCTAAAATTAATACTTTTTTGGGTTTACCTTTTTTTATCATCTCAAAGACCTCACAAACATATCAAAAATAAATTCAGTATCATCCGGTCCGGGAGAAGCTTCCGGGTGAAATTGAGCACCAAAAATTGGTTTGGAAATGTGTATTATCCCTTCATTTGTACCGTCATTATCGTTTACAAACCATTCTCGCCAATCTTCCGAAAGCGTATTTGCATCAATTGCATATCCATGATTTTGAGAAGTAATAAATCACCTTCTTGTACCCATTTCATTTACGGGCTGATTATGACTTCTATGCCCATATCTTAATTTATATGTTTTTGCACCGCTTGCCAAT
>ERZ795059.2565-NODE-2565-length-18651-cov-63.667670_pt1 | contig 18651 bp, 24 predicted proteins | sample MGYA00375143_ERZ795059 | MGnify/ENA primary metagenome ERZ795059 (study PRJEB30188, sample SAMN05720168) | activated sludge metagenome | isolation source: Anaerobic digester | place: USA | collected 2015-01-07 ... | reverse complement strand
GATTACAACCGGTCAGCCGGCCCTCAACGCTGAGCACCGAGTCGCCGATGCCAGCGTTGGCCGTCGTAACGTACGCAGTCTCCACCGGTGGAGCGCAATACAGCGCGAGCGACAGGTAGGTCAGGTTGAACCCGCCGGTCGCTGGCGGATCGAGGAACTGGATGATGTGGACTGCGCCCGTAGGCAGCGGCACAGTCGATGTGCCGCCGGTGACTTTGCCAAGCACGGCCACGTTCGTGCCGACGATATTGCTACCGGCTTTGATGCGTAACCCATACACGCGGTTAGCGTTGTTGTTGGTGTCGGTGAGCGTGAGTTCGCCTGGTGTCCCAGCAGCAGAGCCGGTGATCGTTATGCCGGCAATACCGGTCGTCCAGCCAGATACGCTACCATCACAAGCGACCGCGTCCTCGACATCGAACTCGATAACGTGGCCTTCCTGGATAACGACCGGAGAGTTGTCGAACGCGGCGATGCTCCCCGGCGCGGAGCCAGAGCCGTCCGCGGCATCATTCCAGTTGGCTAACGTGGACCATAGGCCAGAGCCTTGGCTGTACCAGGTCGCCATGCGCTACCTCCCTACGCCCGCGCGAGCGTCACGCCGTAGAAGATCAACTCGTGCCGGATTCGTGCTACCTCAGCCGCTGCAATGGGTGCCCACTCAGCTTGCACACGGGCTGCAGCCACATTCACGGCGTCTGGATTGCTCACATCGACGTTGTAGCCTTTGGTCACCTCACGTAGCGCACCGGTAGCGGCAGCGTCCTTCTCGGCCTGAGTCGTTCCGGGTGCCACTAACGTTTGCGCCCCGTAGGCCAGCAGCACGTTAGCACGTAGCTCAGCAGGGATTGGGACGTGGAAGTACGCCGTCACATTGTTGTCACCTGCAGTCGTTCCGATGTGGATGTCAGCCATTAGCCCCTCACACCTCTCCACTTGAGCCAGACCGAAGTGATGTCCTGGCCGGTCGAGTTGGTTAGAACGAGTCGCATCGCGTCGGACGCGGCGATACGACGCCATCGCTTGACTGGATTGCCGGCCGACAACGCCTCGGTGAAGTTGTAACTTGGGTTGGTCTCGATGTTGATCCCATTGTCGTATGATTGGTAGACCGCGAGTGCAGCGTCGGCACTGGGGGCAGCACCGAATGTGAAGCCCCAAGCCAAGTCCACATACTTAGATGGCATCGTATCCGGCTCAATCGTTACGATAGCGGTCGCGGCATTGGGCATCGTGGCTGCATCGCCAGCCGAGAATGTAAGGGTCGGACTAGCCCAATCCTCGTATGTTTGGCCTAGCCCAGTCGCAATGGAGGTCGTAATAGCAGTCTCTACATCCCCACCTGCTGTGCTAACAGCCGTCTCTACATCCCCTACTGCCGTTGCAACACCGTCTACCGCAATCTCTACATCCGATACAGCTGCCTCGATGCCTGCACTATCCATGTCAAGCCGAAACGCGGCCAGGCTGACATAGAACTCACCGGAAGCAACTGGGAACCCAAGATAGAGAGGGTCTGCCTCCCCGCCACCCGGGTCAGACGTTGTATACCCGTTTCCACCTGCGGCTGCCCAGTAGTCAGTGTACGCGGTAAGCGTAGTCGGAGCGTCCGGCACGATACCAGATAATGCGACTACAACCTTGTCATCGACCCGTTCACTGAGTGCAACACCCAGCAACTTGGTCGTAATGCTGACAAGTTTGTCGGTCGAAACGGCCTTCGTAGCGTCTGTTGGATCTACCACCACAGGCCGCCCGTCGGTGATCCCTAAAGCACCTGGGGTGACTATGGTAACCATGCTAATCATATTGCTTGTTTCCGCCATGCTACCCGACCTCCTAATCCACACAACACCCCATGTGCTTACTGCCTATAAAGCAACCGCCCCTATAATACGCAAATAGCAGCATCATGTGATGCTGCTAGATAGCACACACAAAGGTTTTCATGTGCCTACACGTATCCTGCTTGGACGTGAGGACTGGGTAATGCACGGCCACGGCTCCCTAGTGTCCTCCCGGCGGGGAAACCACTCTTTGGGGCAAGTGGGTCGATCAACTAACGCTTCAAGTCTAACAGGTTCTTATGGGCACGACTAGCCTGAGATAGCCTGCCACTTGAGCCAGACGGTGGTGATTGCCATGCCGGAGCTATTGGTGAGTATGAACTTGAAGACCTCATGGGTCGCGATCCGACGGAATAGGGCGACTGCATCGCCTGCTGATACGCCCTCAGCGAACGAGTGGACGGCTGTGGTCTCATAGCTGGTTCCACCATCATAGCTTCGGTAAATCTCTAGTGTGGCGTCACCGGTCGCGCTCGCATCGAATGTGAAGCCCCAGGCGATGTCGATGTAGGACGCGTTCGCAGCTGTCGTATCTAGAATCACTGTTGCCGTTGCTGCGTCCGGCATACTATCCCCATCGCCTGCACTGAACGTGGGTGACATCGCCACCCACTCCGCATACTTGCGTGGAATGGCGCTCGCTACCATGTCTACGTAATCTATGTTGCCCTGATCTATCTCTAGATCGGTCCCATCGCTTGTAACGACCGCGATACAGATAGCCGGCACCGTTGTCGGACGAACACCCGTCGTATTGGATACAAGCGTAGGCGTTGTCCCATTCCACTGAAGATAGACGTAATGGGTATCTACAACGGGGAGATCGAGCGTAAGGTCCTCAGTCAGAGTGACAACGCCCTTGACGAGCCAGACGCTATCCTTGGGCACCGTTAGTAGGGTGCCGGTCGCAGTGAGTTCGTTTGTATCGCCGACCCCCCAGGTTCGTAACGCGCCACCGTTGAATATCTCGTCGATGGTGTCTTGAAGGTGGTTGTATCCAACCTGGGGCACTGCAACAGTATCGGCCCGCAAATCGTTCAGCAGGGCTGGGATAGCAGGTGGCTTGTCGCCTCCCATCCCACCCACAAAGTCACGAGTGGAGTTCACATGCGATAGGGTTGCGTAGGCATCATTCGTGGGCACCGGCTCTGCCTCCTAATACCACGTCTCCCAGTCCGTCCCGTTCTGGGAAATCTTACGGACTGGCGTACCGTCGTTATCGAATGCGACAACGAGTGCGCCATCGCCTAGTCGAGTGATGTCGCCCCTGTTCTCGGTCGCAGCCCCTAAGTCCACCGGGTCCTCCCAGTCTACATCTAAAGCCGACCCGGACGCCACCCCACGCACATACCACATCTTATCGCTCGCAAACCCCAAGAAATGCCAAAGGTTGAAGTCTGGCTCGTACCGTGCCCTGTATGCTGTGTAGCCCGAGATCAATGTCACCACATCACTCAACGTAGAGGTCACTGGCGTCGGTGGTATTGTACCAATACGACTGAACTCTAGCACTCCAATCTTAGTGATAGCACCATCGCCATACGAAGCAAGCACCCGACCGACCCCATCCTGATACAGACCAGGCCACCGAACATCGGGTATCTCGGCCAGCGTGATCTCCTGAACGGCACCTAGTATTGGATGTGTCACGAGCGAGATCGTAACGCCCTCATCGCCGTCATCGACCCCCAAGAATAGGTGGTTCTCTGGATGAACCCACAGCCATTCGTGGTCTAGTTCAGTGAGTAGGTCTTCGATATGTGAAGCGAACGAGGGGATGACTTGATAGTGGTGGATCCCAAACACTAAGTCATCGGTTGTCTCGGTCGGGGCGATGGCGTCGCCCTTGAAATCGTCTCGGTCGCTATCGGGATCGGATTCCGAGTCCGCTCCGTATTCGGTGTGGCTGAACTCGTTGACACCGGCTAGCCACCGAGCACGTCCATCTGCGTCAGTGTTCACAGACCCCACGGTCCGTGTGGAGAGGGTTGTCTCATTCCGCTCGTACAGAGTCCATGACTCAGCCGCCGCTGCACGAGCCACTGATGTGCTAGTTGACGTAGTGCAGATTGACAAGTAAGCACCGTAAAGGATGGACTTGAATCCGAAGTCTGGTGCGGTGCCTGCGCCAGAGTGCGCCCAGTTCAGGCCGCCACATGGTCGAAGTGAGCCTGCGCGTACAATCACTGGGATGTCGGTTGTGCCGTCCTGATCACGGCCAGCCGAGAGCTTGTCTTCGGACGCTACAGGGAACTTCAGCAGGATCGGCACATGTGTTATCCAGCCCGCACCCGCTGCAAGCCCTAATGGTGTATCGTCCGCATCAGTCCAATCAGCCATCCCACTACCACCCATGTAGTCTGGATCGTTGTGTATTTGGCCGTAGAGGCCCTCTAGGCCCCAGGTGCCGATCCGTTGACCATGCCATGCGGAGAAGTCCATTAGCTCGTCCTGGAGTGCACCACAGTCGCTATTACGGCGTATCACGAACGGCATACCCCAGTTGGGCGCTACGTCCACACTCCGGCCAGGATCACGCACACCACGCGCTATGGTATGCCCGCCCATAGCCCAGAACCCACCATACTCTTCAGGCGTCTTGGCGACGCCCAGGAACTCGGGCTCGGACCCACAGGTGTAACGTGGCTCACCGCCTGAGGAAACAGGCCGTTGGTCGGTTGACTCGACCCACACACCAGCCGTCGGGGCGATAAGTTGCATGTCGTGGATGGTTGTCTGGTCCTCACCGCCCGGCAAGCCGGACAACTCAATCGACGTGACACGCTCTAAGTATGGCATCCCGTCTTCGATAAGGTCGATGTCACAGTTCTCAGATGATGCGTTCGCCGGCACATTCACCGTATACGCTACCGAGTTACCATGCACTTCGCACAGGAAGCCGTCACGTCGGTCCTCAGTGTCCATCATGTAGTTATCGGTCACGGTGTCATACTCGTAGTTCAACCGCACATGCAAGGTCCACGCCTCAGTCTTATCGGACGAGATAACGAACCGGAGCGTCTTGTAGAGTCGCCAGTCCGTCACGTCCTCAGACCAGGGCATGGTGCCGTACGCAGTATGGTCTACTGGATCTTCTTCGTCGCAGGTCACGTTGCCTGATGTCATATCGAACGGGCCGCCGATGACTTCGCCTGCGAGCAGGTGCTTCGTGGCGCTGAGCCGCTGCCAGTCGCCGACCCACTTCCACAGGTCTGCTTCAGCGATGCCTGGGTCCACACCCCCATACCAATCCTTATTGCGACGTGTAGGATGCCAGGCCAACGTTCGTTTGATGGAGGATGCGTCCTCACCTTCGAAGTCTATGAGTGCTTCGAGCGTATTCTGCCGTGTTACCGGGTCGCTAGTCTCCACGTATTCCCACCACGATGGCGGGGCTGACTCGCCCCGGTCATCCTGAGCCCACTGGACGCTTAGTGGACTCTGCACCCATATGCATATCAAGCCGCTATATGAGCCGCCATGCTCGTCATGATCGCCCCAGTCCGCTGTGTCGATCCCAATGGCATCGAGTGCTCGATCATGGAGCGTCATCGTATCGTCAGCGGTCGGTAGATCGAGTGCTTCGAGTGTGCTGGTCTTGAATGTGACTTGTATCACATCGTCCTCTGAGTTTGGAACAAGCCTATCCTCATAGCGACTCGTCTTCTGAAAGCTCATGGAGTAGGAGCCTGGAACGGTCAGTTCAAGAGGGTCGCTGTAGGTTGTGTCTTGGATGTACTTCTGGTCGCCGGCGTCCCACACCATACTCTGGTCGATGAAGTGGGTTGCATACGCCTTCAAACCAGCCCCACTAGTTAGCGTGGTCATCTGGTCGCAGGCTACGAGGTCGATACCGATGGAGGTCTCGGCTTGGATCAGCTCGGACTGGACCGCGCCGCCTGAAAGAGGCTGGGGATCACAGCATGTCGATGGCGCCGCGCGGCCTGTTACAGCGCCCGTCATAGACGTCGGCGTGAACGAGTAGGTCAGCACGTCCTCGGCATAGTCCGAGTCGTAGAGGTCTACCTCACTGCCAGATGCCCTGAGTCCGCCGGCGTACTGGTCGGAGAGTGTCCATGTGATCCCGTCAGACTCCGACATGCGCGCGTACGACCAACCTGCGAGGCACACGCCGCCGTCTGGGCACATCTGCGAGTAGAGGAGCTGCCCATACTGGTGCCCCGTGCCGTAGCTCATGGACGCCGCGAACGTCGGCAGGTGAATCGACGACCACGCCACATCATCCTGGGCACTCGCGTTCCCGCAGGTCGCCGTGACCGTGACAGTGCCAACCCATGAGTACGCGTCGCGTAGCTGGTGGACGCAGGTCGCGTGTGTGCGCGCCGGAGTGGTTTCCTCCGAGACCACCTGGGCGAGTGGGATCGCGCCATGGTCTATAGACCAGCTAACGGTAGTAACGGACACGTTGGTGCCGCTGATAGTCATTCCGCCAGACGGAGATGGAAAGCAGGGGCCAGGCCCCTTAGTCCATGTGCCCATCCAATGGCCTGCGCCAGCACTTGCTGTATCGGTGACCCCGTTAGCGGTCGCTATGCACCTGTACTCACGCGCGGATGCAATCGCGCACTTCGTAGCGCCGGGATCGCCTAACGCAGCAGGGTAGCCGTCTGGGTCTTCCGCCCCCGAGATACGCGTCCACTCAACGGTATCCCACTGATAGCTAGCTTCGATGCACAAGACCTGGACGATGCAGTTACCATGCTGAATAGTCCGTGTGAAGTGCCCGGCGTCGTGATACCAGTGGCCGAATGGTCCCTCATGGAGGGACGGGTGCGCGGGCACTGTCTCCCAGTCGGTGTTCGGTAGGGTGAAGGTCCCACTCGATGAGATTGTGCCGCTGGTTAGCTGGGTCGTTGCCATCGCTACACCACCCAGAACTGGCGCATGTCATCGCACGGGCAAACTTGCTGGGTGCATGGGTGGGCGTCAGTTGCTAGTTGGACGGACTTGTCGAGTATTGAGCCGATTGGCTCACCCATCATGTAGCATCGGTAAGCGGTGCCTGCAGTGTCTACCGCGATGTAATCCATGCCAGTCCGACAGAGCATCCCGCGCGGATCGCACTGGTGCTCGGCCACATCCACGCCAGGGCGCGGGTAGGTGCGCCCACGGTACGTGCCCCAGTAGGGCAGCAGGTAGGCATCGACACCACGGTTGCGTAGGTCCTGCACTACGTCCGCTGCCCGCGTCGTATCGTCAGGCGGGTAGGCCACGACGCTCACAACGCCCATGCGGACCCCGAGCGCCTCGATCCTGCGTCGGTGTCTGAGAAACTCGGCGACTGTCCAGTGATGCGGATGATAGCTGGCCGCGACCGCTACGTTTGGGCGCCCCGCCAGTGGCTCCCATGCCTCCAGCGGAGCGATCAGGTTAGAGACGAGATCGACGCGGTTATGCTTGGCTAACTCTGCCACGATCTCCACCGTGGCCGGGTCACTCATAGGCTCGCCGTAGCACACCGACAGATACAGCGGCCCGACGGTTTCAGACAGCCAGCAGAACCCAGCGAGCATGTCCTCTGGGTCCGCTCCGAGCGCGGGCTGCCCGGCCCTCGTGCCTGCGTTATTGCAGTATGGGCACGGCGGCTCCATGTTGCACGAGGCCGGTGCCATCCACGTCACGCGCAGCCGACACTCGTCATCCTTCAATCGGATGCCATTCCAGTGCTCGCGCTTTGGAGGCTGCTCCGGTAGAGAGATCGGCGCGGCATCGCTCGGGAGCAGGCCACGCACGGCATCGAGCAGTGACCTGGCCCGGTCCTGCCAACGATCACCGACAATCTCCGCCGGCCCTGGTGCTATGCCCCTGTCGTGATCTGCCACGCACTCTGAGACAGCCTCCGCGAACAAGTCGGGCGCTGCCATGCGCGTCCATGCGCGTCCTGCCAGCGGCTCCACATCTGGCGTGGTCACGGTCCAGAGCCCTGCCGCTACGTAGTCGTAGTACTTGATCGGGTCAACCGAGCGACAGAGTGGACCTCTGAATGGGATGATCCCAACGCGCGCGCGCGCCATTGCGTCAAGTGCCTCGGCGTGCGGCAGTTCTCCGACCGCGTCGATGTGACGCCACTGTGGCAAGTTCTCGTAGTGCCCGATCACGAGGCCACGCAGGCCAGCCTCATCGAGCGCATCCAGGATGCGCCAGTCTAGCCACGAACCGAACAGGTAGCCCGAGTATACCCAGTCATAGGCGGGCGTCAGGAACGGGAACGCGTAGTCAGGCCCTGCGTTCGGTAGCAGCTCCGTGCGACGCGCCCCGAGCCGCGCAGCCCGCGACACGAGCGCCGGCGCACTGCACGTCACTAGGCTGGAGATGCGGATGAGTTCCGCCTCCATGTCCAGTTCGCCGCGCCGCAGATCACCGGACTCCACGAACCCATCCCAGTCATCGAGGAGATCATAGACCACGACGGCGCCGCCCTGGCGCAGCCTGTCCGCGATGGGCGCGTACTCCGGGAGGCAACAGAGGCAGAGGTCGGCGGGTCCGATCTCCGGAGCGTCTATGACATGGACACCATCGCGCCACGCCTCGCGCCTATCGAGCCGGTTGTGGTACGACACCTCGTGCCCGAGGGATACGAGTGCTCGTGCGAGTGCAGGTGGTCGCTGCGCCCCACCACAGTCCGTGTATCGACACCCACTCAGTATCGCTATCTTCATTGACCACACCCCACACAATCAGACCAACGGAACCCACATTGCGGGTCTCTGCACTCCCACGTATGCTCCCCTGTGCGTTTGATGCCCTTGTGGTTCCTGTCATGACAATGAGGACACATACCTGCAACCCCTACAACAACCGGTAACCCACCCTGCTGTCTCTTCCCGCAATCTTGACAATCTGCCATCTCATAACCCCCCACACATGGAAATGACACTGCCAAGTGCATTGTAACACCTGGCAGCGTCAGTAACCTAAAGGCCATGCTCGGTCAGAAAGTGCTCGGCCATCTCCTCCAAAACAGCACACCCGCCATCGGGCGCGGCGAAGACAGCATCATACTCCCCAACCTCACCTAACGAGGTCTCAGACCAATGCTCATCAACTACCTCGTCATCCCCACGACGAAGCAACACCAACAGCCCACCCGACTCTCGAATACGTGCCCGTTCGTCCGGCATACGAACATCGTCTATGACAATGAGGTCCGTAGGCTCAGTTTCCTCATCGAGTTGGTCGAAGAGGATTTGGGTCCAGATGTCGGGGCAGGCGTCACGGCCAAAGTCTCCGATAGCTTTGAGTAGGTCACGGCCTGTTCGAACGCCCCGTTTGTTCTTGTCTAGGTTGTCCCAGTATGGGACGGACAGCAGGTAGCATTGGGAGTAGGGGAACTCATTGAACTGATCCGACAGTGGCTTGTCCTTGTTCGCACGGAGGTAGGATTCGTCCGGTATGATGTGTCCGTACCATGAGAGTGCGATACCACGAACCCCGTCCGCGAACGCGTACTGCTTAGCACCCCGTGTCTTGATGATGTAGTCGGCCACGGTGGATTTACCAGACCGCTTCCTGCCTCCCAATCCAATGATCATGCTATAGCCTCCTCAGAAGACGGTATCTGCGAGCCCAAGCACTCGGTCAGCGTATCCCCAACTCACGGGTGGCGGGTAGGTGCCCCCGTTGTAGCCAGCCAACGCAGCCCGATAGTCGCCGCCCTTGCCCTTGAGTCGCCATCCGAGTTCGTCTAGCCCGGTCGCGAGGTTCTGCTCAATGTCGTAGATACACTTCCCATGCACCTGGGTCAGCCCATAATCGTTCGTTGGGCTGGACGCGTTGATGTTGTAGCCGGACTCAACCTTGATCAGCGCGACGACTACTTCTGGCCTCAGCCCGTTCATGCGGCTATAGCGGGCGATGTTCCAGGCGATGTCGTAGACCTGCTTATCGGTTAGATGGGAGCCCCACTCCATGATGCGGGGTGTGATGGAGGCTGCGACCCTACCATCCTCCTGCAAGATCATCTGGAGCCTAGCCTGACGGGATAGAGGTGGCTGCTGGCCGCGTGTAAGTGGCTCCTGAACTACTGGGCCTGGGTCTTGCGGCTGGTCTACCTCACCGGCCAGGACGGCCTCCTGCATTCGAGTTGGGTAGCCAGCCTGCTCACGTTGAACATCGGTTAGGTAGCTAGGGGCCGTCCCCCCAAGCAGTGTGCTAGCGATTGCCATAACAACTAAACGACTCATACCTACCTCCTCAGTAATCTCGCCTTTTGGAATGCGGTCTGAACTGCCTGCTCTATGCACAGGAAGCTATCCACGACCTCAACGTGAACAGCGACCGGGGCATCACCTGGTGCCTCCTCTATGTTTGCCCTGCATTTCGCCTTAGCGGCCTCCAGAGCGTGTTTGGGTGGGTCTGCACCCTGATACTGCCAGAACGTGTAAGACGGCTCCCTACCGGCCTTAGCGGCCACTACGATGGTAATGCGTGTGTGTCGCACTCCAACTCCCCCATTTGGGCACGTTGTGTGATTGGTGCCCAGTACAGCTCGTCGATCTCGGACGCAATCCACACTCGACCTGACTTAGCTGCTACGTATGGGATGGTCCCACTGCCAGCGAACGGGTCATAGACTGTCTCACCTGGGCTGGTCAGCCGGTCAATGAAGTGCTGAGCGACCTCCTCATGCTGCGCCCACGGGTGGCCTGACTTCTTGGCCGTGCTGTGGACATCAACAACATCAGTAACGAAGTTACGGTCACGGCGGTAGCCATTGACAAACCAGAGTAGTGGTCGGCCAACTGGCTCAACCCACTTACCTGGCAGTCTCCGTGCTGGCCCGTAGAGTCGCACGTAGCACAGCCACCAGTAACGGAGGTGGGTGGATAGTCCTTCGAGCGCGTTACGGATTGAGTTGTGGCCGATGTAGGTTACGAGACTGCAGCCGGGCTTGAGGACACGGGCAGCCTGCTCGCTGAGGTTGGTGTAGGTTGCGACCGTCCCAAACTTATCATCCCACGGGGGATCGGTTAGGATGAGGTCGATGGAGTCATCGGCCAGTAACCTCATCGCGACCTGAAACTCCATTGGCAAGAGTTCGTTAGCTACTACCACTGTGTACGCCCACTAACGACGAAGTACCACGCCAAGAAGACGAGGATGACCCACTCAAGAAAGGTGCGGAGCCGGCAACGCCACGGGAACGACATGGCAATCCTCCCACCACTATAGACGCTACTCATCGCCCTCACCCATCGCGATGAAGAACCATACCCAGCCGAAGAACGCGGCAGCTATGATCATACCACCCAAGAACAGGATCGCCGTCATGTCAATCGGACCCCCATTGCAGGACGACCGCCTCGGGCCCGTTTAGCACTATCGGCACCTTAGCCACATCCCACTCAATCTCTCTGACCGCGCCCCAGTCTTCCTGCCACCTGAACCCCCACTTCTCGACTCCTAGCCGTGCCCTCAGCATAGCCCGTGCCTCATCGACCGAACGGGCCATGACACATGCGAGCCCGTTACAGTGGCATTGGAGCGCCTCTACGTCAGGCCACACATAGAGCTTCATGTCATCGCCCGAACGCGGGATGAACGACTTGATCATGGTGTCACCCATAGCTAGTCCTCCCCATCCGCAAGCATGGTCTCGATCCAACCTTTCAAGAGGATGCGGACCCCGAGCCGGTAGACCGGCTCATGGCCCTTCCGCCATTCCTCCCCGAACGGAACAGAACAAGAGACCACACGTAACCCCCACACACCTTAGCGGCCCACTGCCCAACCACCACGAGAGGCATCCAGGCACCGAACGCAAGGGTCGGGAACAGAACACTATCAACCGCGCTAGCGACCACGTTACTGCCATTCACCCGGAAGCGCGCAGTACGCCGCCGAAGGGCGTGATACACCGCCGCATCAACACAGCCAGCCGCGACGAACGAGATCGCCGACGCCACGGCCACGGCGCGGGCACCGGGGAGCACCAGCCCCGACACAAGGCCACCCACCGCCACCAACCCCGCCATCCGCCAAACCAACCCGCGCCCGCCCCACGCATCATGCAACGCATCCCGGCAACTCAGATCCAACCCAACAAGCAGCAGCGCATTGAAGGGCGTCGCCACCGGACCAAACACAGCCGCACTCACATTCGCCAGCGCGGCCGCACCTATGTAGGTCAGAACGAGAAGCGGCACTGAAGCGGAGCCCACGTCCCACCCCTCACATTCCCGAGCCACCGGCGGAACAGGCGCTTGTCCCACAGCGGCTGAGTCGTATCACACGAACCGCACCCGATCTCGCTTGCGTGCGTAGCCCACGAAAGCCTTGAGGCCCGCCCCCAGTGGCACGGAACACCAAGGGCCCTCGCCACGCTCACCCACCGCTCACAAGTCTCCACCTTGAACGCAGAGGAGCCACCGATGAACAAGCCAGCAACACCAGTCCCACGAACCGCCCGCTCGACGCCGCCCGGCTCCATGCCATCCTGAACCGCCAAGTACCACGGCCAGCGAGGAAGACGCCCCGACCCAAGCCACCCAAGACTGAAGTCGAGGCTACGCATACCCTCAGCAATCAAATCGGGCAACACGGCCCACCGAGGAGCCGACCCCTGGGCCAAGCCCCACTCGACATGCGCCAAGAAGGGCTCAACGGGAAACCAAGGCTCCCCACGCTTCCACCTGGCAAACGCCCCGTTATCAAGTCCCCAGGGCTCATCGACGCCAGGTACCGCGCGCGCGTCCGGAGTCATCACACGGCCAACACCAGCCGAAGCCATCGCCTCGACCATCCACCTAGCCCGAGTGCACCCGAAGAAGACACGCACGCCTTACCCCCTAGACAAACGTCCACGACTTCGTTCGAAAAGCCCCCAAGCGGCTCACCGCCTGCAAATCCATCACCGCCATCGCCGCCTGCGCCGGCACTACCGCGTTCCCGAGGCAGCGGAGTCTGTGCCGACGAACGGAAGGCTCCAACCTCTTGGGAATCCCATCAGCCACTCGACGAACACAGGGTTCAACCGCAGGGAGCGCGTCCGGGTCGTTGGTTGCGATCCACTCCCAAGCGTCTGCGTTGTCTGGCGCTGGTGGTCGCAGGCTTGCCCATCGGACACCACACGGCCACCGGTCGGCGTCATCGGGGTGTACCAAAGATGGGCTCGATCCAGAGCCAGCGCAGCAAGCCCCCATCCCGCCTTCGGCGACGCGCCCGGACGATTGTAGTTCCCATGAACCGTCGGCGTGGGCCAGCACGAACAGTCGCTCTCGGCGGTGGGCACACCCGGCTTGCTCCGCTGTATAGCAGCCCCATTCCGCATCGTACCCCATCTCGGCCAGCGACCCGAGAACATCGGAGAGACCCAGGCTAAGGTGCCCTGGGACGTTCTCCAACACGACCCATCGCGGTCCCACGTCGCGAATGACTCGGGCAACGTGCGTCCAGAGGTGCCTGTCATCGCCCCCGCCTCCGCGTTTGCCGGCGAGACTGAATGGCTGGCATGGGTAGCCCGCAGAGACGAGATCCACGCATCCACGCCACGCTGCGCCATCGAATGTGGCGAGGTCATCCCACACAGGAGCCTCGTCCAAGGCTCCTTCTCGCATCCTGGAGACAAGAACGGAGGCGGCGTAGGCGTCTCGCTCGACCCAGCAGACTGTGCACAGGTCTTGCCACACCCCCCGCAGCCCGAGTTCAAGCCCGCCGATTCCTGCACATAGAGCCAGGCCATTCATTGATCCTCCTCGTTCTCCGGCTCCAACTCGTCAGCGAGGCCACGCAGCATCTGCGGCGTGACCTGGAGGAGCCGGAGCATCTCGCGGAGGTCCATGTCTCGGTCCAGGCATACGTCGGATGCGTCGCACACGGAGAATCGGATCATGTTGCCGGTACGGCTAACCTCAAGGCTGTGCGGACCATTTGCGCTGTCGAACGTGTACGGACCAGTTGCGCTGTCGAACGTGAACATACAAGCCATCACGACACCTCCTCCGCCGCCTGTCCTCGCGTGTCTCGTTCTCGATCATGCCGACTGCCTCCTGACTTGATCGTCACCGTAGCAGCCTCTGTGACCTCAAACTCATCATCGTTGATGGTGATGGAAACAACGTTCTGTAGCTCATGTGGTAGCATCCGTGTCCTCCTCCCCATCCGTTGTTCCGTCCAACCCTAACGCCCGTAGCCGACCGAGTGCAACCTGACACGCGTCCTTGACCGTCCTGAACATCTCAACCATGTAGTCTTTGGGTGTGTCGGGCGTAAGATCCTCGACCGCAGCCGTAAGCGCAAGGATGTCCGAGTCGGGGAAGATCGTCTCGCCTGTGACACACTCACAGTTCAACTGACCTAACGTAAGTGCTAGCAGCCCGTAGTGGAGTCTGCTGATCTGGGCCTCAAACGGTTGCTTCCTGAACTCCGCGACCAGCAGTTCATTGTCAAACTCCGAGTCGAACCACATGTGACCCTCCACTAAATCAGACCCAAGTAGACAAGCCAAGACACATGCCCATGCTCACATCCGCCGTCGGGTTCGACCCAACAGCCGTCGGTCGCTTCACACCCACCGCGCTCATCCCACTCCATCAGGTCAGCGAGTGAGGGTTGATCTACCGTTGGCTCCACGAAGTCATTCATCTTCTGCTCCTCCAGTCCCGCCTCTAGGATATCTAACCGCTTGTCCAGTTCACGCAAGTCGTTCCCGTTTGACATGATAAGCACCACGAACAATGCGCTCATCAACACGAGTGCTAGGATGCGTTCAGGCCGGACGATGTAGTTATCGCTACTCATATTTGCCATCGCATCACTTCCAGTCGCCCATGCGGCCAATCACGATACCGGTCGTATTCTTCGCGCCACGCTTCGATGCACTCCTGCTCGGTGCTACACATCAAGGTTTGGGTGCGGCAAGCTAGGTTCGCCTTCGGCATATCGACCTGCACAATGACGTAGTAGTCGTCACGCCCCCGTGTTGGCCCGTAAGCTACAACACAGCACTCAGCGGCTATCTCACCTCCGTCACCCTCGCGGGCATTGCCGTAACGGACCTTCGTGATCATGGCCCTAATCGCACCATCTGCCTTCAGGTCAGTCATGTTCATGGGCCATACTCCTAGCTACCTGCTCCGCATCGACCACCGCGTATTGCAGCCAGCCCGCATCGTCCCATACATCAACGAACCACCGTCGTTGGGTTGGGTTGTAGACAACACGCAGACAGCCGTCATCACGATACCCCAGTGCGCCGTGCCGCTTCTCGTCTTCGAGCGCGGCAATGATGTCCTCCTCAGTTACCATCTCTACCCCCCTAATACGTCAGGCGGGGAGCAACAAGCCGCCCCCCGCCCACACAGTCGCTTACCAGCCCTCATCGTCCTGAAGGTAGGCGTCCCAGTCGCCCATGCCCATCGGCATGATGAGGTGCATGTAACCTGGCAACCCATCCATCTTGAAGACGAACGGGTTGTCCTGCTCCTTGTACTCGACCAGCACCACACCGGTAGGCATACCCTCAAGCATCTGCTTGAAGTACCGCTGGTTGATACAGATGGGGAGCCCATCGTCCGTCCCACTGAGTTCGGTAACGACCTGCTTAGCGAGTCCGGCAACCTGGGACTTAGCCATCATGCGGATCGAGCCGCCGGTCGCATACAGCCCGATCTTGTTCCCATCGTCCGACGCAATCGGGGCAAGCACCTTGAGCGCAGTGAGCATTGCATCCCGATCAAACGTCATCGTCCTGGTGTGGGTGCTCGGGATGACCCGATCCCAGTTTGGATACACACCCTCGATGTGGCGGGTCTGCACGAACCCAACACACCCCGTATTGGCTAGCACATAGAACCGGACCTGGGTCTCGCCGAACTCAATCCTAACCGAAGTGCCTGGCATCGACTTCTTGCCGACTGACTTGACGAGCTTGATCGTCCGCTCGATTGCCACGTTCGGGACCAACCGCTCGTAGTCGGAGTCGCTAGCCTCGTATGGCAGGCCAAACGACTCAACCGCGAGCCGATACCCGTCGATCGCGACCGCAGTCAGGTCAGGGCTCGTGTCGCTCCCAATGAACAGAACACCCTGCAGCACCTTCCTCGGATCGTCCTTGCTGGCCGCAGCCCCCACACGAGTCATCCAGTCAATGAACCTCGAAGCCGGGACGCGAACCACAATGGTGCCCTCACCCAACTCAGGAAACCGTGGGAACTCCTCGCCCGGCAAGCCGTTCAGCTTAGCCATCCCCACATACACCTCATGCCGGTCAGTGCTGTAGACCTCAATCTCAGTGTCCTTGCCAACACCCTTCAACACGTCCCGCAGCAACTTGAACGGGACCGTGCAATCTCCACCCTCAACAACCACACAGTCCATGCTAGACTCCGCACCGACCTCCAGATCGTAAGCCGATACCAACAACTTCTCAGTCTCTGGCTCAGCCTCCAAAAGCACATTGCCCAGTATCTGAAGCGTGGACCGCCCGCAAACACACGACCCTACACGATTGACCGCATCCGCCAATGAACCCGCTCTTACCACTACACGCAAGCTAATCACTTCCCCTCTCAAGATGCTTAGGAGTATATACTCTATGCTACGGTAACGTCAAGTGTTTAGCAAAAAGGAGTCGTTTCCACCAGGGCAGGCTGGTTAGGATGGTGGCTAGGTAGTTATCGACTTCGAGTGCTACTTGGTCGGCTAGTTGGTCGCAGAGGAGTTCATGGGTACGGGAGATCATGGTGATTGTTTCGGCTCGGGTTGCTGGTTCATCGAGTCGGGTGCCGTCGCTGATACCGTATTGGGTTGCCCAGTTGATGTGTGAGTTGGGTTCTGGGGCTGGTTCTGGTTCGATAGATGCATGTTCTTCGGCTGCGTAGTCTTCTGGGAACCACTTACGGCCAATGTAGCTGAGTCGGGTATTGGCTTGCAGGTGTGGTGTGTATCGGAAGCACATTGCGGACGCTAGGTTAGCTGGTTTCGTGCCGTCGAGTTCGATGTCCATGCTTGTAGGTCCGAGTCCGAGCCAGTTACGCCATTCGGGCGGTGCGGTCGTTGTAGCTGTGTTACTGATATGGTTTCGGCGCAGGCCGTCCATGCCGCGATACCAGTATTTGAACCGTAAGGCGCAACCGGATAGTTGCCGACCAGGCCCGAACCAGCCGTTGGGTCGATCCCCTCCGTCGGTTCGATCAACGCCGCATAGGTAACGGAGCTTGAGTTCATCGCCCCTGGGGCCGCCGCCGTAATGGGTTGTGCTCCCGTCCCACGCGTAGCTTATTGCGGACTGCTCAAGTTCGATACGTGTGATGAGTAGGCGTGGGTCGATGTCTACTTCCTGCGCAACCTGATCAATCATCTCAACACACTCCGGCCAGTAGAGTTGGATGCCCTGACCGTGTGTTTGCCACCATGCGTAAGGATAGTCACCTGGCAGCGGGTTGTAGTGCTCAATCCATACTTGTGGGATCACTACCATGTTCATCGCTCCCTTGGTCTCTTAGCGTTACCGTGCGAATGCTTGGCTCTAGGACGAGATCGCATACGTCACGCCCAAATATCCTAGCGTTGCTGCCTAAGCAGGCGTATGCAAGCGGACCAATCAGTGCTTGCAGCTTGGGGTTGAGCCAAACAGACTCTACACGCGCCTGTTTGGCTGTCGCGGACCCTGCGCCCTGGACACCACTCTGACGTGTTTTAGGGGCTGCGTAACAAATCGTGTTCCAGTCGATACGCGCCCAGCCAGCGTCTATCAGCGGTGTATAGACCGGGTGCGCGTAACCTGACACCAGGACCGCACCTGGCGTATCGAGCAGCGCATCAATGAGTGCTGTGTGGCTCTCGATGTCACGCATATCGCAGCCTTCTGGGTTCCGCTTGTCATAACCAGCCGAGGTGCGTGTCTCGCCAACATACGGTGGGTCGCAGTAGCAGAAGCCGTCTTTGGTGCAGTAGCGATCAATGACCGTCAGCGCGTCCATGTTCTCGATCTGGACGCGGCGCAGTCGCTCGATACAGACCGGGAGCACGTCCTCTATACGCGACTGCAACTTAGAGCACTGACCTGACATGCCCCGTCTTGAAAGCGTAACCACTGTGCCCAATGATGCACCCCAAGTGCCACCGAACGAGGTGGATGCTACGTACCACCACTTCCACGCTCGCCTTACTGGGTCTGTCTCGTCCTGCCATGTTGCTCGGCACTCGTTGTATAGCTCACGCCCGTACTCACTCAGACGCGCCAACCGCATGAACTCTTCTGGCTGGTCACGCAGGACGCGGAAGAAACCGGCCACACCCGAGTCCAGGTCGTTGATCGTCTCGACCGCCGCAGGCTGTTTCGAGAACAGCATGGACGCGGCCCCGCAGAACGGCTCGACGTACGTACGGTGCGGCGGTATGAGTGGCTTCAACTTAGCGATCATCATGCCCTTGCCGCCATACCACCAGAACGGTGCGCGAGACTTAGCCAATGTTACGCCTCCGCCTCCGCCTCGGACAGCGTGCCTCTCAGCACGCCAGTGCGTTCGTCCGCGTACGTCTCCGGCCAGCCGCCGAGAACGATGTTGTGCGTCCACGCGAGGCCCTGGTCGGACAGTCCGAACATCCACTGGCTCGGTAGCGTCGGCCTCAGCGCGCCCTCGCGTGCGTACTCATTGTAGCCGGTCATACAGCCGTTGCCCAGGATGTGCGGCCGCCCGTGCAGATACGCCGGCGTGTGACGGTGGCCCCAGCACACGGCCTCGAAGATCCGGACTTCGTCCATGCACCGCTGATAGGCGTGCGTCCACGTCGATGGAGTTGGCTGACTCGTCTTGCCGCCCCACGGCACACGCTGCCCATG
>ERZ795059.2557-NODE-2557-length-18710-cov-5.964621_pt1 | contig 18710 bp, 13 predicted proteins | sample MGYA00375143_ERZ795059 | MGnify/ENA primary metagenome ERZ795059 (study PRJEB30188, sample SAMN05720168) | activated sludge metagenome | isolation source: Anaerobic digester | place: USA | collected 2015-01-07 ... | reverse complement strand
CTGTACTCCTACGTGTTCAACGATTGGCTGTACGGACACGCCTACGTGACCGGCCCGTCGCACATCAACCTGCGGTACCGATACGTCATCACCAGCCACGCCGGGAGCTTTCGGGAAGCACGGGTGGCGCAGTTTGCCGAGCGGGCGGTCACGCCGTTGCTGGCGACGGTGGTTCCGCAGGCGCAACAAGGAAAACTGCCTGCCACGGCGACCAGTTTCCTGTCGGTCGTCGCGCCCAACGTCAGCCTGCTGGCCCTCAAGCTGAGCGAAACGCCGGGGCGCGGCGTGATCGCGCGGTTCCATGAAACCGACGGTGTCGCCACGGAGGCGACGGGCATCCGCGTGGGGTGGGGCAAAGACCTGCGCCTGACACGCTGTTCGTTGACCGAGCAGGACCGTGGTGCCGTGGACCAGCCGGCGTTGGGGCTGGCCCCCTTCGGCTACGCCACGCTGCGGATCGAGGAGCAGGGTCCCGTTCCGCCCGCGCCGGAAATCGCTGTCGAAGAACTCTCGGACAAGAGCGTCACGCTGCGCTGGACGCCCGTCCCCGGTGCTCGCCAATACAACCTATACCGGGGCGACGACGCGGAGTTCGCGCCCGACGAGTACCATCTGCTGACGACGACGCGCCAGACGCATTTCACGGACGACTGGCTCAAGGCAGGCACGGCCTATCGCTACCGCGTGGCCGCCGTCAACGCCGACGCGCGGCAGGGCGCCGTCTCGGAGCGTGTCCAGGGTGCGACGCGGGCCAGAGGCGATTCGCCGCCGGCGAAAGTCGGAACTGCCTACACGGGACTGATCTCGGATCCAAGGGCGTGGCGCGGCGACGAGCCGGATACGCTGTACCTGCAGTGGGGCCAGAACATCGAACCCGATTTGTCGCACTACGAGCTTTATCGAAGCGAAACTGGGGATTTCGAACTCAACGAAACGACCTTCCTGGCCAAAGTCGAGCCCGGCCCGTATGTCGTGGTTCCGTATGAGGACAAAGGTCTCAGGCCGCACACCGCGTACTACTACCGCGTCCGCGCGGTCGACCGCGACGGCCACAAGGGGCCGCCGAGCGAGGTTTGCAGAGGCGTGACGCGGGAAATCGTTGTCCGCAGACAGGACATCGAATGAAAGAAGCCTTGGGGGAAAAGACGCATGCGACATTGTTACCATCTGCTGCTGTTCGTGCCGCTCTGCGGTGCTTCGCCGGCGGCCGAGATTCATGTCTCGCCGACCGGCTCCGACGATCACGCGGGGACGCTCGATGCGCCCGTTCAGACGTTGGAGAAAGCCCGTGTCCTCGCCCCATCGCTTCGCCAGCGCCACCCCACCGAGGCCGTCAACATCTTCCTGCATCCCGGAACGCACGTGATCCGGAAGACGGTTGCGTTCAAACCGGAAGACTCGGGTAAGGCGGAAGCTCCGCTGAAGATCCTCGCCTGGCACGATCCGGCGGCCCCGGACGCGCGGCCGCTGTTGGTGGGCGGCGCGGTCGTCACCGGTTGGAAGAAGACCGCCTTCAACGGCCGGGCGGACGTTTGGGAGGCCGATCTGAAACCGCTGGAACTTACGGTTCCTTTCCGGCAGGTGTATCTAAACGGCAAACGGCTCACCTGGGCCCGCTATCCCAACGAGGATCCGGCCAGGCCCTATTCCGGTGGTTGGGCCTACGTGGACGGCGTCCGCCCGCCCATGTACCAGGACATCGAGGGCGAGCGCACGGACACGGTGGTGTTGAGAGCCAAGGACGCACGGCAGTGGTCGCGGCCGCAGGACGGGGAAGTCTGCATCTTTCCCCGCTACAACTGGTGGAACCGCATCGAGAAGATCGCGGCCTATGATCCACCGACCCGCACCATCACGCTCGCCAAGAAAATGCAGTACGCGGCTCGCCCCGAAGACCGGTTCTGCGTCATGGGCTTGCGGGAGGAGTTGGACGCGCCCGGCGAATGGTTCCAGGACGTGGAAAATCAGAAGCTGTATCTAATCCCGCCCGCCGGCGCGGATCTGATGAGGGACGTGGTGACCGTCCCCACGGTGAACAATATCCTGGAGTTCAATCGAACCCACCACGTCCGCGTCCGTGGGCTGGAAATGAGCTGCGCCGAGCAGTGTGCGATTCGCTTCTCCGATTGCGATTACGCGGTGGTCGAGAAGTGTTCGATCCACGACTTGGGCTACTTCCACGGTTCTGCCGTTTCCCTGGACCGCGGCACGCATGGCGCGGTCCGCGGTTGCGACATCTGGAACATCGGCGGGCATGGGATCTCGCTCAGCGGCGGCAATCAGGTCAAGCTGGAGCGTTGCGAGCACGTGGTCGACAACTGCTACATCCACCACGTCGGACAGTTCAACCGGCATGACATCGGGGTGATGCTCAGCGGCGTCGGCATCCGCGTCTCGCACAATTTGATTCACGACATGCCGCGCTGCGGCATCTTCCACGGCGGGGCACTGCACACCCTGGAATACAACCGCATCCGCCATTGCAACCTGGAAATGGAGGACACGGGGTGTACCTACACCGGCGGCTGGACCGGCGGCTGGCACACCGTCCGTTACAACCACTGCAGCGACAGCATCGGGTTCGACAATCACGGCCGGTTTTTCGTCTTCGCCTGGGGCATTTATCTGGATGAAAGCGGCTGCGGCAACGACGTCTACGGCAACATCGTCGAGCGCTGCCAGGTCGGCGCCATGCACCTGCACAACGCGCGGGAAAACCACATCTACAACAACATCTTCGTCAACAACGCGGGACCCCAAGGCAAGACCCACCAGCTGTCGCTGCAGACCTGGAACGATTCCCCCAGCGGCGTCTTCTTGCGCGACCGGCAGCCGAAGATGCTCAAGGACTACGAGCGGCTGATGACCAATCCCGCGTGGGCGGCGATGCGCGGCATGCACGTATCGCCGGCCGATCCCTTCCTGCCCGACGGCACGATCATGCGGGGCAACGTCATTACGCGGAACATCTTCTACTACCCCAGCCAGCCGGAGTCGCGCTACATCCGCGAGAACGGCGTCAACCTCCAGCACAACACCATCGACTTGAACGTCGTTTGGAACGGCGGGACCGTGCCTGTGAAAACGGGCCGGCAGGCCTTCAAGAAGTCGCTCGCCGACCTGACCGACAAGATCCCGAATGCCGATTTCTCGCAGCGTCTGGCGGCAGAGCAACTCGTCCAGGCCCCCGACCGCACCGTGGCTGCCGACTGGCGCTGGTACCACAAGACCTTCCCGGACCTGCAAGCCGAGGTCATCACGAAGGAGGGCAAGAGTGCTTTGCGCCTGCCCGGCGCGTTCAACAAGGAAAAGAAATACATCCAGAACACTTGCGTCCGATCGACTCCCTTTCCGCTGGCCCCCGGCAAGCACTACCGCCTGACCTTCCAACTGCGCCACGAGAATGCAACCGGTGAGCTGGTCGCCCGTTTCGTTTGCGAGAGCCAGGGCCTGTGGAAGGCATTCGGCTCGCGAGGGTTCCTGAAACGTTCGGACATGTCGGATATCACCAAGGCGACCGAGGGCATCCCATGCCAGACCGCGTTTTATCTGCCGAAGGCGGGTGAGCCCGATTACGACGCCCGCGTGACCGAGTTGACGCTCCAGTTCCAGTTCAACTCCAGCCAGGGCTGGGCCGAGATCAGCGACCTGCGCCTGGACGAAGTGGAGCCGGCCACGGAATGGGAGGCCTGGCAGATGGCGGGGGCGGACGCCCATTCGGTCGTGGCGGATCCGCTGTTCGTCGACGCCGAACACGGCGACTTCACGCTCAAACCGGAATCCCCTGCACGGAAGCTCGGCTTCGAGCCGATCTCCTTCCGCGACATCGGCCCCTATCAAGACGACGCCCGCGCGACCTGGCCGATTCGGGAAGCCGTGGGCGTGCGGGAAAATCCGCAATGGCTCCAGCCTGACCCGATGGACAAATCGTGATCGCACGCCAAGCGGCCTGCACGATCCGTGTCAGACCGGCTGGGGCGGCCTCGTTCTCGCCGCGCCGTGCGAAACCTGGTACAATCACCTCGCGTCATGGAGATCTCCCGCGCAGGCGAATTCACGGTATCACCCTACGAAAGGACGGAAAGATGAAGAGAATCATGACTGGAATCACAGGCCTGTTGGCACTGGCCACGTGCGTCTCCGCCGGGCAGCCGTCGCCGCTGAATGAACGCCAGGCGCGGCCGTCGCCGGAGTGGGTGACGGGCGGGGTGATGTACCAGATCCAGCCGCGGGCCTTCACGCCGGAGGGGACGCTGCGGGCCGCGACGGCGCGACTGCCGCATGTGGCCGAGATGGGAGCCGATATCATCTACCTCTGCCCGGTCTTTGTGTCGGACGACGATCCGGACCCCAAGGGCTGGAGTCCGCGCCAGAGGAAATCCGGGCTGAACAACCCGCGGAATATGTACCGCATGAAGGACTACTACCACGTCGATCCGGAGTACGGCACGGACGACGACCTGAAGGCGTTCATCGCCGAGGCGCACCGGCGGGGGATGCGCGTGCTGCTGGACATGGTCTACCTGCACTGCGGCCCCAACGCGGTGTTCCTTGACGAGCATCCGGACTTCGTCAAGCGGGACCAAGCTGGCAAGATCGTCACCGCGGCCTGGGGCTTCCCGGCCATCAACATCGCTAATCCCGAACTCCGCAAGTACCTGTGGAAGAACATGGAGTACTGGGTCCGCGACTTCGGCGCCGACGGGTTCCGCTGCGACGTCTCGGACGGCATCCCGCTGGATTTCTGGGAGACGGCGCGCGAGCGATTAGAAAAAATCCGTCCCGGTCAAATCTGCATGCTGGCCGAGGGCACTCGGCGCGAGGATCAGCTGAAGGCCTTCGACCTGGATTACGGCTGGGGGTTCAAGTGGGACGACGCGGCGGGCATCCGGAAGCAATGGGAGAAGATGCGGGACGAACGGCCCCGCGGCGGAGCAAGGTTCATTCGCTTCATCGACAACCACGACATCGCCAACGACGCGTATGACAACCGTCTCGACAAGGCGTGGGGAACCGCGCGAGTGAACGCCACGCTGGTCGCACTCTTCACACTCGACGGCGTGCCGTTCCTGTACAACGGGCAGGAAGTCGCCGACACGGCTCGCCACAGCATCTTCGGGCGGTTGCCGATCGACTGGGCCAGCGGCGAGACGCCCACGGGCCAGGCGCGTTTTGCGTTCTGCCAGCAGCTGTGCACACTGCGTCACGCCGAGCGGGCGCTGACACACGGGTCGCTCGAGTGGCTTGACAACGACGCGCCCGACGCCGTGTTGTCCTTCCTGCGGACACTTGACAACGAGCAGATTCTGACGGTCGTGAACCTCAAGGGGCAGCAGGCCCGCGTCCAGATCGCCGTGCCGCCGAGCGCGACGGCGGCGTTCCGAGCGCTGCTCGCCCAAGGCGCCAAAGAGGAAGCGACGAACGGCGGGAGAAAGGTCTTCGTGCTGGACGGCCACGGCTTCTTCGTGGGCAAGCGGTGAAGGAACCATCGCCTGAAGGAGAAGCAGTTCCGACACCCGGTCGTAGTCCGGGAACAGGACCTCCAAATCGCCGCCGCACAAATCAGGGTCGCGGTCATGAATCACTCTCTCGCCGTCTCTTCACGCCATCTCTCCGTCAGCTTCTGCTCTCTTCCTGTACGCAAATCGGTGAGCCTGAGCCCTGCGCCGCTCGGTCGCCGCTCACGTTTGGTTGCCGGCCGGCGCGAAGCGGCCTTGTTTGCGGCCCATCCACAGGGACGTGACGGCGAACCAGACGACCGTGGCGAAGACCATCCACAGTTTCACGCGGTCCAGATCCATGTCGCCGGTGAGGAACAGCAGCGAGGGCAACAGGGTGGCGGCGCAGGCGATCCAGGAAATGGTTTGCACGACGGTGCGCATGGCTCGGGTGACCTCATGAACCGGCGGGCGGTTCGGCCCGCGGGGACGGCTGAACCTCTCGCTGGTAGACCTTGCTCAGGATGACGTACAGCGCGGCCGCGACGAACCAGCCGGGGAGGCTGACGAAGAAGATCTGCACGCCGGCAAACTGGACCAACAGATAGCACGTGCCCAGCGTCAGAAACCACGTCAGGCCCGCCGCCCAGTTGAAATGCCGGCCGCTCAATTCGGCATAGTCGCTGTGCAAGCCGAACTTGCGGATCAGCCAGAAGTCGACGAAGATCACGGCGCCCATCGGCATCAGCAACATGCCGTACAGGGCCACGAAATCCAGCAGCTTCATGGCGATCGCCGGGAACATGCCGGCGATGGCCGCCACGCCCCCCGTGGCCAGGGTCACCACGAACCGCGAGGTCTTGGGCGTGATCGCCTGAAATGCTAAACCGGCGCGGTAGATGGTCGGGTTGGCCGTAGTCCAGCCGGCAATCACGACGCAAATCAAACCAGCCACGCCGCACGCCCGATAGGCCAGCGGGCCGGGCAGCACGTCCGTGTTGTTGGGGTCCACGTGCAGTTGGTACGCGTACAGGATCGAGGCGGCGATCCAAGCGAGGAAATGCCCCAGGTACATCCCGGACGCCGACGCCATGCCGTACCACGACTTGCGGGCAAAACGAAATACGCTCAGGTCCGACATGCCCACGTGCATGGCCATGTTGCAGAACCAGGCAAAGAACGTGACGTGCCAGAAGGTGAACTTGACGCGCCCGGGTTGCGGTGCATCGCCCTTCCAAATCACCGTGGATGCCAACTGCCAGAAATCGTCGAACGACCGCACCTGGGTATCCGTGACGTCCATGAACTGGCGGAAGCCGACGATTCCAAAGGCGACGAACACCACGACCATCCAGGGCGCGGCAATGTTGGCGATTTTGGCGACCGTTTCATAGCCGTAGGCGGCCACGACGGCAATCGCGGCGCCGACGCCCAACACGGCCAAGACCCAGCCGAGGCTGTTGGGGTAGACGTCGTTCAGACCCGGCATGGGGAAGTCGATCCAGACGCCGACCGCGGTGGCGGACACGGTCACCATCGCCCCGGCCAGAAAACAGAACATCACGCCGTTGGCCAGGTTGTACAGCGTGACCAGTTGGCGGCCGCAGATTTTTTCCAGCTGGTAGTACAACGTCAGCCGCCGCCGCGTGGCGATCGGCGCGGTCAGGCAGGTCCAGCTGAGCACGGCCAGCAGGTTCCCGAGCAGCAGGCCGACGATCACGTCGAAAGCGCTAACCCCATACGCCACGAACAAGGGCCCGATCATCAATTCGGTGCCCGCCGTGTGCTCGCCGGCGTACATGCCGATGAAGCTCCTGAAGCCCAACTGGGCCCGCGGCGGGACGGGCTCGCGCTCGAATTCGCTCGGCCCTTGGAGTTCGTCGTCGGTCATGGTTCACCTAACGCAAGGTAGAACGGATTCTTATCCGTTCGGAACGGAATCAATTCCGTTCTACGGTCGGCGCGTCCTTCGAACCAAGTCGTCAATGCCCCGCTGGCGTCGCCTTCAGGTAGTTTCCATAGCCCACGATCATCGTGGACAAGACCAGCACGGCCAGGCCGATGGTGATCAGCACGTGCGTCCGCTTGCTGCTGCCTTTCCACTCGTGCAGCGCCACGCCCCACAGGGTGCTGAAGATGATGATGCTGGCCATGTGCAGCGTCCAACTGGCGAAACCGAAATCGCCCATCTGCGTTTCGCCCATCGTGTAGAAGAAGAACTGGAAGTACCAGGTGGTCCCGGCCAGGGCGGAGAAGAAAAAGTTCCTCAGCAGAGGCACGCGGTTGTCGACAGCTGCCTGAGCGCCACGGGGAGCGTGTACGACGACTTCTTCGCTGGGCGCATCCAAGGCCGTTTCGATGATCGTCTCGTCTTCGCGCTGGGGCGGCTCCTGCCTCAGCGTCGGTGAGAAGTACTGATACCCCGTCTTGTTGCGAATGTTCAGCATGACGCACCAGACGAAGTTCGTCGTGAACCCGCCCAGCAGCACCACGATCAACTTGGGCAGCCCGGTCCACAGTGTGCTGGTGCCGGCCGCGTCGGAAGCGACGCCGATCGGATTGCCCGCCGTGAGGGCGAACGAAAAGCAGGCGCTCATAATCCCGGAAAACGTCGCCACCAGGATGCCTTTGCCGAAGTTGAACTCGGCAATCGACTTCTTCTTCGCCTCCTCCGGCATCTCCTTTTCCTTGGTCAGGCCCGCCAGCGCCGCGATGCCGATGCCCAGCAAGCAGACCGCCACGCCCGCCAGCGTCACTTTGCCGGGAAACGACGCGGCGATCTGGACGATGTCTTCGGCGACCGGAATGTCCGGGACGAACAGCTTGAAGATCGGCGGCAACAGCGTGCCGAAAGCGGCACAGTACCCCAGCGCGACGCCCAGGCCCAGCGACATGCCGAGGTACCGCATCGTGAGGCCGAACGTGAGCCCGCCGAACCCCCACATGGCTCCAAAGAAATACGTCCACCACAGCGTGGTCAACGATTGCTGACTCAGGACTCCCAGCACGTCGTTGGTCATCACGGTCGCCAGCACCCACGGGCAGATGATCCAACTGAAGAATCCGCCCACCAGCCAATAGACTTCCCAGGCCCACTTCCGAACGGCCTTGTAAGGCACATAGAAGCTGCCCGACGCCAAGCCGCCGAGCCAGTGAAAAACGACGCCGAGGAAAGGGTTGGGAGTCATGGGGGGTTCCGTAATCAGTAATCGGTGATCGGTAATCGGTGATCGGGTCTGGTTACGGGGCTCTGCCCCGTAACCCGCTGGCCGCGAGGCTCTGCCTCGCTTTGGGCCGGCAGAGCCGGCGAGTCAGGGCATTCCCAGGCGGAGCCTGGGAACGAGGCTTTCATGGGTTCCGTAATCGGTGATTGGTAATCGGTGATCGGGTCTGGTTACGGGGCTCTGCCCCGTAACCCGCTGGCCGCGAGGCTCTGCCTCGCTTTGGGCCGGCAGAGCCGGCGAGGCAGGGCGTTCCCAGGCGGAGCCTGGGAACGAGGCTTTCGCGCTCAACCGCGTTTGGCCAGCACGTCGGCTTCGTACTTGCGCACAGCTTCCAGCCACGCCAGGCCGACGGGGACACTGGCGGTGGCGCAGTAATGATCCCACACGGCGCCCAGCGGCAGCGTCTTGATTTCCTCAAACAGCGCCAAACGGCCGGTGTAGTCGCGACTCTGTTCCAGCTGGCGCAGCCGGTCGATCGGTTCCAGCAGGGCGCCCAGCAGAGCCTTGAGCATCGCACGGGTGCCGATCACCCAGGCCGCCACGCGGTTGATGCTGGCGTCGAAGTAATCCAGACCGATGTGGACGCGCGGCAGGAACCCGCCTCGCACGATTTCTTCCGCGATCGCCCGCAGGTCGTCGCTGAGGATCACCACGTGGTCGCTGTCCCAGCGGATGCCGCGGCTGACGTGCAGCAGGATTTCCTGCAGGTACACGAGCACCGAGGAGATCTTGTCGGCGATCGTTTCCGTCGGGTGAAAATGCCCGGCGTCCAAACACAGCAACTTGCCGTTCTGCACGGCGTAGCCCAGGTAGAACTCGTGCGAGCCGGGCACGTAGGTCTCCGAGCCGATGCCGAACAGCTTGGCTTCGATCGCGTCCAGGTTATGCGCCGGATCGAGCGGTTCGGCGAAGATCTCGTCGAGCGAGCACTTCAGCCGATCGCGGGGCGATTTGCGATCGACCGTCACGTCCTTCATGCCGTCGGGAATCCAGACGTTGGTGACGCAGGGTGTGCCCAGTGCCTGGCCCATCGCCGCGCCGATCTTGCGGCAGGCGATGCCGTGTTCGACCCAGAAGCGACGAATGCCGTCGTCCTGGTGTGTCAGCGTCAAGCCGTCGGCCGCTTTGGGGTGCGCGAAGTAGGTGGGGTTGAAGTCCATGCCCATCCGCTTGGCCTTGGCCCAGTCGATCCAGCGCTGAAAATGGGCGGGCTGCAATTCGTTTCGCTCGACCCGCCGGCCGCCGGTCTCCGCATAGCAGGCGTGCAGGTTCAAGCGGTGCGTGCCGGGGATCATGGACAAGGCCAGGTCCAGGTCGGCCCGCAACTCGTCCGGCGTCCGCGCCTTGCCCAGGTAGTTGCCGGTCACCGCCAATCCGCCGCCCAACTCTTCGCCGGTCTTCTCAAAGCCGCCGACGTCGTCGCCTTGCCAGCAGTGCAGCGAAATCGGCACCCGCGACAAGGCGCTGAGCGCCGCTTCGACATCGACGCCGATCGCGGCGTAACGTTCTTTCGCCAGAGAATACGCTTGTTCCATCGGTTTCGTGGACTCTGCCATCGTCAACTCCCGTACCCGGATGAATCACTTGGTCAATGGGCATCACGAAGGAAGCAAGAAGTGTACCAGATTTCGGGGGCGGCCAATAAGCACCCGCGGACAAGTTTTCCTGAGAAAAGAAGACTCATCCGGGTTTTCCATAGATTTGCCAGACGATCAAAGACCCCAAGAACAGCACGACCAGCACGACCGCGACAATGGCCAGATTCAGCCAAGTATTCCCCGCCTTGATCTCCTTGATCTGAGCCTCCTGTTGTTTCTTCCGCTTGAATTCCACGCTGTCGCGGCGGCGCAGTTGAAACTGGGCCTGGCAATGCGGGCACAAGACCTCCTGGTCCAGCATCTCGACCGGCGTTTCCAACATCTCCTTGCACTGCGGGCAGGGAATGTGCAACAGTTCGGGCTCGCGCAGTTCGAAAGCCGGCGCCGGAGGCTGAGGTGGCAGGACGCTGGGGTGGCTGACTGCGCCTGGGCCGGCGCCGGGCGCATGGCCGGGTCCGACACCGGGAAACGGCTGGAACGTAGGCGGTGTGGCGGGACCCGCCGGATACTCTACTGCCGGAAACTGCGATCCGGGATGAGGCATTCCCGGCGAGGGCCCAGGAGCCGGTGCGACATAGGGCGACGGGATCAAGAACATCGCGCCGCACATCGGGCAGTAACTCTGTTGGCCTGCCTGAAAATCCTCGGCCTGCAGCACATTGGCACATTGGGGGCACTGAAACTGGAATGCCATGCTCGATTTCCTCCGCGATTCTGGACACCCCCCGGACCAATTTCACAGTAAGTGCCCGACCATCCGTTTGCTCGTAGTGCCGCCTTTAGGCGCTTCGGAAAAACCGGCTGAAGCCGGCACTACAAACACGCCAGCGGGTCAAAGCCTACGTAATCGCTAAGGTTTGCCTTCCTCGTCGCCCTATCCCGGCTGCGGGCAGATTCGAACGAGTCCGGGGGGACTCTACCTTTGGCCCGTCCGGCATGTTACACTGATTGCACGCTGAACGCCAGCGTGCAACGTCGCGATCTCCTTTACAGGGACAGCTCGGTTTTCCGATGAACATCGATCCCATCCCAGAGCGTGCCGACACGACGTCGGATACTTCCTCGTTCCCCGATCTGCAGACCCCCGCAGCCAACTTGCCGACGGCAAGCGTTCCTGCGGACGGAGCCGTTGCGGAGAATGCCGCAGGGCCCCCGGCGGCGCAGCCGGCATCTGCAGCCACGACGACGGCGGAAGGCCGCGAGAATGGCTCGGCCGAAAAAGACAAACCTCGCGTCCCCGCGGAACCGCCTTTGCGCCGCCGCGTGCAAAACGGCACACGCCGCAGCGGCACCGCCGAACGGCCGCCTGCGCCTCGGCGCGGCGGGTTCAGAAACCGCGGCGGCGGACCGTCGGGCGAAAAGAAGCCGGGCTTTCCCGAAAGAGCCGGACTTCTGCCACGGCAGCCAAGTGACCGCGAGCGGGCCGACGACCCCGGCGGCGACCGAGACCCGCTGCTGGATGAAGCCGCGCTGGACGATCGGCCGCGCACCAAGGTCCCGCCGCCTTCGCGCCGGCAGCCGCTGTCCGCCGACCTGGAACAGGAATTCGAGTCGGCCATGGCCGGCGCCTCGATGGAAGAACTGGTGTCCGGCGGGCCCGGATCTGCCATTGTCGGCAGCGGAATCGAAATCGACTCCCGACGTCACGCCGTCGTCGTCAAAATCCACGGCGACGACGTGTTCTTTGCGCTGGACGGCCGCAACGAAGGCGTGGCTTCGCTGCGCAGTTTCCGCGAGCCGCCCGATCTGGGCATGGAAATGGACGTGATGGTCACCGGCTACAACGCCGAAGACGGCTTCTACGAGGTGAGCGCCCCCGGCTCGTCCATCGACGTGCAGGATTGGTCCGACCTGGTCGAGGGCGCGGTTGTCGAAGCCCGCGTGACCGGCTCGAACGTCGGCGGCTTGGAGTGCATGGTGGGGCACATTCGCGGCTTCATCCCGGCCAGCCAAATCGAGATGTTCCGCGTGGAGCACTATCCGGATTACTATGACAAGAAGCTGCTGTGCCTGGTCACGGAAGCCAACCAGCGGCGGCGGAATCTGGTCCTCAGCCACCGGGCGCTGTTGGAACGCGAGCGGGAGGAACAGCGCAAGAAACTGCTGGAAGAACTCCAGGTGGGCGACGTCCGCGAAGGCACGGTGATGAGCGTCCGGGATTTCGGGGCCTTCGTCGATATCGGCGGACTGGAGGGCCTGGTCCACATCAGCCAACTTAGCTGGGAACGCATCACGCACCCCAGCGAAGTTCTGCAGGTCGGTCAGAAGATCCGCGTCAAGGTCGAAAAAATCAACCAACAGACGGGCAAAATCGGCCTCAACTACCGGGACCTGCTGGACCACCCGTGGACGAACATCGAGCTGCGGTTCCCCATCGACTCGATCGTCAAAGGCCTGGTGACGCGGACGGCCAAGTTCGGCGCATTCGTCAAGTTGGCGCCGGGCGTGGAGGGTCTGGTCCACATCTCGGAACTGGCGCACCACCGCGTGGTTCAGGTGACCAACGTGGTCCGCGAAGGCGATGAGATCGAAGTGAAAATTCTGGCGGTGGATCCGGAATCCCAACGCATCAGCCTGTCGCTCAAGGACGCGCACCCCATCCCCGGCGTGGAGCCGACGGAAGCGGCCGAGGAAGAAACGCCGGACGAGCCTCCGCGCAAGTCAGTCGTGCCGCCCACCCGCAAACCGCTCAAGGGCGGCACCGCACGCGACAGCGGAGGGGACAAATTCGGACTGAATTGGTAAGTCGCGACCTGGACAGATCGGGGTGGGCCGGAACAAGTCCGCGCGGGTCCGGCGCGGCGGCAGGACCATCTTGCGAACCAAGACGTTGACACCACAGGAGATACTACGATGCGACTGCTGACCGTTTCCGCCCTGGCCGTGCTCTGCCTTGCGATCCTTGCGCCCTCCGCTGGCGCAGACTCGCCTTCGTCCCTGGCGGGCCGCCGGCCGAACATCATTCTGGTCCTGACCGACGATCAAGGCTACGGCGACGTGGCCCGGCACGGCAACCCGATCATCCAGACGCCGAACCTGGACCGGATGTACGACGCTAGCGCGCGGCTGACCGACTACCACGTCAGCCCGACCTGCGCGCCCACCCGCTGTTCCATCATGACCGGACGCCACGAATTCAAATCGGGCGTGACGCACACGATCATGGAACGCGAGCGGATGAGCCTCAAGGCGACCACCATCGCACAACTGCTCCAGTCGGCAGGCTACCGGACGGGCATCTTCGGCAAGTGGCATTTGGGCGACGAGCCGGAGCGTTGGCCCAGCCGGCGCGGCTTCCACGAGATGTTCATCCACGGCGCCGGGGGCATCGGCCAATCCTATCCCGGCACCTGCGGCGACGCGCCGGGAAACAGCTACTTTGATCCGGTGATCCTGCACAACGGCACGTTCGAGAAAACCTCCGGCTACTGCACCGACGTCTTCTTTGGGCAGGCCATCCGCTGGATCGAGAAAACAAAGGGCTCGCAGCCGTTCTTCGCCTACATCACCCCGAACGCCCCGCACGGACCGCTGATTTGCCCGGAGAACTACGAGGCCCTGTACCGGGACAAGGTCAAGGAGAATGTGGCCAAGTTCCTGGGCATGGTCACGAACATCGACGACAACATGGGCCGCCTGCTGGCCAAGCTGAAGGAGCTGGAGATCGAGCGGAACACGTTGGTGATCTTCATGAACGACAACGGGGGCACCGCCGGTTGCAGCGTCTGGAATGCCGGGATGCGAGGCCAGAAGGGAAGTCCCGACAACGGCGGCACGCGGGCCATCGGCTTCTTCCGCTGGCCCGGCACGCTCACTCCGGGCGACCGTGGCCAGCTGACGGCGCACCTGGATTTGTACCCCACCTTCGCCGCTCTGGCCGGCGCAAAGATCCCGGACGACGTCAAGCTGGACGGATACAGCCTGCTGCCGTTGCTGGAGCATGCCGGCGCCGCCTGGCCGGACCGCTATCTGGTGACCCACGTCGGCCGCTGGCCCCAAGGCGAAGCGGAGAAGCACAAGTATTCGAATATGAGCGTCCGCCGCGGTCCGCATCTGCTGGTGTCGCGCGGCAAGGCCGGCAAGAACTGGGAACTGTACGATTTGAAAGCCGATCCGGCTCAGCAGACCGACTTGGCCGCCCGGCAGCCGGAAGTCGTGGCTCAGCTGGAAGCCTATTACGACGGCTGGTGGGCCGAAGTCGTGCCCTGCCTGGAAAACGAAGACGCCGCGGCCACCGCGCCGCAGGCCAACCCCTTCAAGACGCTGTACTGGAAGCAATACGGCGGCCCCGGCCCCAACAACGTCGGCCCCAACGACCGGCCGGTTGAGAAACCAGCTCGCAAGCCGGGACGAAAAAAGGACCGGGCGTGATTCGACTGTCCAAACTCGGCGAACGGTGGGGCGTTAGCCCACCGGTCCCCTCAGAAAAGTCCATGCACAAGAATAGAAGAGACTGACAGAAAAATGGAGTGACAGAAAGATGACAGAAAGATAAAGGGCGGTGGAAGAGAAAATGATTCTCTTCCGATCATTGTTCTGTCACCTCATTTTTCTGTCCGCTGTCTTTTTCTGCTCGATCAAAACTGTCGAATCCCGAGGATCGCCGACCCCATGCGCATCGTCTGCATCACCGATCTGCACGGCGACCCCAAAGCCTTGGACCGCATTTTGGCTCATGCCGGTCCAACTGACGTTGTGTTATTGGGCGGCGACATCACGAATTTCGGCACGCCCAACGCGGCGGAGTTTCTGGTGCAGCAAGCCCAGCAGCACTGCCCAACCGTGTTGACCGTCGCCGGGAACTGCGATTCGCAGGCGATCGACGAGCGACTGGCAAGCCTGGGCGTGTCCCTGTTCGGCCGTGGCGTGATGCATCAGCAGGTGGGCTTTTGCGGCGTGTCGGCGATGCCCCCCTGGACCGGGACAATGTACGAACTGAGCGAAGACGAGATTGGGCGGGCACTGTGGGTGGGTCGGCAACAGCTGACACAGCCCCGATGGGAGGTCGTGCTCTCCCACCCGCCGCCGCGCGACACGCTGCTGGATCGCACTCGCGGCGGCCAACACGTCGGCAGTCGCGCCGTGCGGCAGTTCATCGAACAAGCCCAGCCGGCGCTGCTGCTGTGCGGCCACATCCACGAATCTCGTGGCGTCGATCGGCTGGGCGCCAGCATCCTTGTCAACTGCGGCCCCGCCTTCGCCGGCCAGTACGCCGTCGCCGAACTCGATTCCCAAGTACACGTGGATCTGCGCGAGGCCGGTTCGGCCGAGTGAGCGGCCCTTGGATGCGTCATTTTCATGGGAATCACGCCGCCATCTGCCGGTGAATCCCGCCGAGTGCTTGGTGCCCTCGATCTTGAGTTTCCCGGCTGCGTCGGTTAGACTAGGCTTCGTGACTACCCAAACTGCTTACCAACGGTGCATTTCTCCCGCTTGCGGCGCGACGTACGACGTCGGCGAGGTCCGCGTGGCCTGCGCGCGTTGCGGCGACTTGCTGGATGTCGAATACGACTGGGACCGTCTCAGCCCGCCGGACAGCTTGCGGTTTTTCGAGCAGTGGTGGGGCCAGCGGCGACTGCCGATGCGGTACAGCGGTGTGTGGCGGTTCCACGAGTTGCTGCCCTTTGCTAGCACCGAATCGCTGGTCACGGTGGGCGAGGGGCAGACGGTGCTGCAGCAGTCGGACGGCGTGGGGGCCTACGTGGGCCTGAAATCCGGCCGGTTGCACTTGGAGTACGAGGGCCTGAATCCGTCGGGCAGCTTCAAGGACAACGGCATGTCGGCGGCCTTTACCCACGCCCGGATGACCGGAGCCTCGCGGGCCGCCTGCGCTTCGACCGGCAACACCAGCGCCTCGCTGGCCATGTATTCTGCCGTCACGCGATTGATGAAGGCGGTGATCTTCATCGGTTCGGGCAAGATCTCCTACGGCAAGCTGTCGCAGGCCTTGGACTACGGCGCGTTGACCGTCCAGATCGAGGGCGATTTTGACGACGCCATGGCTCGCGTCCAGGAAGTCTCGCGGGACTTGGGAATCTACCTGGTCAACAGCGTCAACCCGTTCCGGCTGGAAGGCCAGAAGACGATCATGTTCCGGGTGCTGGAGGCGCTCGACTGGGAGCCGCCCGACTGGATCGTCGTGCCAGGCGGCAACCTGGGGAACTCCAGCGCGTTTGGCAAAGCGTTTGCCGAGTTGGCCAAGCTGGGCCTGATCCAGCGCGTGCCGCGACTGGCCGTGATCAATGCTGCGGGGGCGGACACGCTGTACGAACTGTACGACCGCCGCGGCCTGCGGTGGAACGGCGGCCGGATCGACGCGCAATTGATTGCGGACTACTATTGCGAACTGGACCAGAAGCACAAGAAGGCTTCGACCATCGCCAGCGCGATCGAGATCAATCGGCCGGTGAACTTGCGGAAGTGCGTTCGCGCTCTGGAAGTTTGCGACGGCCTGGTCCGCCAAGTCACCGATCAGGACATTTTGGACGCCAAAGCCCAGGTCGGCGCGGGCGGCTTCGGCTGCGAACCGGCCAGTGCGGCCAGCGTCGCCGGCGCACGGCTGCTGGTCCGCGAAGGCGTGATCGGTCCAGTAGAGCGCGTGGTGTGCGTGTTGACCGGCCACCAGCTCAAGGACCCGACGGCCACGGTGGCTTATCACACGACGGACCAGGAGCAGTTCCGAAAGGTGCTCGGTAGCCGAGGCGTCGAGCGCGCGGCGTTCGCCAATCGCGCCATCGCCGTGCCCAACGACTTGAATCAGATCATCCAAGCCATCCAGCGTTAGTAGCCATCACGCTCCGCGTGATGACAGCCAACAACGACTTGACCTAGATCATCCCAGCCATCCCCCAGCACAGTTGACGATGACCAAGACACGCGTCGCCATTAACGGAGCCGCCGGACGGATGGGCCGGCGGCTGATTGCCCTGGGCAGTGCCGATCCCGAACTGCAAATCGTCGCCGCGTTGGAACGTGCCGGCCATCCGGAACTGGGCCAGGACGCGGGTGTACTGGCCGGCGTGCCGGCGTTGGGCGTCGTGCTGACGGCAGCCTTGAACGCCGAGGCCGGCGTGCTGGTCGATTTCTCGCTGCCCGCCGGGGCCGAAGCCGCCACCGACTTGTGCCTCGAGCACACTCTGCCGCTGGTCATGGCGACGACCGGATTAGAGGAGCCGCTGAAGCGCAAGCTGCACGCGGCGGCCGAAAAGATCCCCATCGTCTGGGCTCCCAGCATGAGCCTGGCGGTGAATCTGACGATGAAGCTGGCGACGATGGCCGCGAGTGTACTGAAGAACGCGTCCGGCGGCGCCGACGTCGAAATCATCGAGCGGCATCACCGCTTCAAGAAGGACTCGCCCAGCGGCACCGCGCTGCGGTTCGGCGAACTGATCGCGGCCGAGATGGGCCAGACCCAACAGCGGCACGGCCGCGAAGGCGTCCTCGGCCAACGGCCGCACGGCGAGATCGGCTATCACGCCGTCCGCGCCGGCGACAATCCCGGCGAGCACACGATCCTGTTCGGCCTGTTGGGCGAGAGCATCGAACTGACCGTCCGCGCCACCAACCGCGACTGCTACGCCCTGGGCGCCTTTGCCGCCGCCAAGTTCGTCGCCCGCCAGAAACCCGGCCTGTACACGATGAACGACGTGCTGGGGCTGTAGTCAACCGTAAACCGTCACATTGCCGGACAGGTACCCTTCTCGAACCTTCGTCCCGCTGACGTATATCTTGCCCCGGCTTGGCCCGCCGGCAAGATTCACCGAGCCGTTGCCGTCCGTGAAGCCTTCACTCCACGAGTACGACCAATGCACGGTCACGCGGCGGCCTGACAAGGGACGTCCGCTCGATCTGCCAAGAAGTGTAACTGTGATCATAGTGATTACCTCCAAGTGACTGGGGCTGGAAACAACGACTCGACGATGTCATTCCGAGGCCAGACTGCTGTTCTGCCGTTCGGCTTCTGTCCTGTCAGGCAGGACGATTACCTGGCCGTCGGCAAGCGTGATCTCGACCTTTTCCAGTTGCGGGTGTTCTCGCAGCAATCCCACCAGCCCGGCAGCAATTTTGCGTTCTACGACCATCTCCACAATCCGCACACCGAAGCTGGACGAAATGGCCTGCTGAGCCAGTTCCGTCAGCAGCAGCGGGGAGATCCGTGAAACGGCCACTCCGTAATCGGCTGCGCATCGCTGGATTTTGTCGGCCACGATCGGCAACAGTTGCTCGGCCGATAGATCGTGGAACAGCAAGAACGTCTGAATGCGTCCGGCGATCTCCGGAGGCATGTGCTGCCGAACCAACTCGTTACGGGCCCGAAGCTGAAAGGCCACCGACGCTTGGTCCACGTCGGCGTTCCCGTCTCGTTCGAGTCCCGGCAGACGGACGTTCGAGGTAAAGACGAGCACGCACCGGCGGAAATCGCCCACCACGGTGCCATCGCCCCCAGCCGG
>ERZ795059.2556-NODE-2556-length-18712-cov-8.549552_pt1 | contig 18712 bp, 17 predicted proteins | sample MGYA00375143_ERZ795059 | MGnify/ENA primary metagenome ERZ795059 (study PRJEB30188, sample SAMN05720168) | activated sludge metagenome | isolation source: Anaerobic digester | place: USA | collected 2015-01-07 ... | reverse complement strand
GCATCAATATACCATGCTTTGTGCTTCTATTACTGCGCAGATAGCAGCGGAAGAAGGATTAAAAAATGGATGGAAAAGTGTTCAAGCAATGAAACGCGAGTATGACCGCCGTCGTCATTTTATTGTGGAGGCGCTTAATGAAATGGGGCTTGATTGTCATAAGCCGCAAGGCGCTTTTTACGTTTTTCCGTCGATTAAACGCTTTAAGATTAAGTCGATGGATTTCTCCAAAAATCTTTTGATGAAGCACAATGTCGCTTTAGTTCCTGGTGTGGCTTTTGGCTCGTCGTGGGATGACCATATTCGTATTTCTTACGCATCGAGCTATGAAGATCTCAAGGAAGCGGTTGTGCGGATGAAACAATATTTGAAGAATTTGTAAGTTATGGTTAAAAAAGATTTAGAAAATATTGATTTTGAGATTAATTTTTGTGAAGGGCTTTTACAAAAGAATCCTGATTTTGTCGAGGCCCTTACGCTTTTAGGTGAACTTTATACGCGAAAAGGTTTTTATGATAAAGGACTGATGATAGATAAGAAACTTGCTTGTCTTCAGCCCGAGAATGGCGTTGTTTTTTATAATCTTGCTTGCAGTTATTCTCTGTTAGGCGATTTGGAGAATTCTTTTCAAGCGTTGAAAAAAGCGATTGATCTGGGATATGATGAATTAGCGTATATGTTGGTCGACGAAGACCTTAAAAATTTACGACAAGATAAACGATTTCAGGAGTATTTCAGCTCTTTAGAACAGAAGTAATACTTGCCGCAGCCCTTCCTATGGATAATAAAAATTATAATGAAGAAAAACGACGATACATTCGGTTAAAAAGTGTTTTTCCGGTGGAGTTTTTAGTTTTACCTTTAAAAGAGAAAGGATCGGTTGCGTCTTATTGGCGACAGGGTTATACATCGAATGTCTCGGCGGGAGGCATTTGCCTGGAGACAACAGATATTGATAAGAAAACATTGGATGCCATCTTACAAAGGTCGTTATTTGAAATACGTTTTCGTCTTCATTTAACACGGCCTATGATTCCGGCGAAGGCAGAGGTCGCTTGGATTCAGAAACAAGAAGAGTCGGGGCGGTTGCGATTTCATATTGGATTAAAATTTTTGGAAATCGAACCGCGTCATTTAAGACGGATGTTGTTTCAGGCGCGCTGGCATCAATTTTCTTTAAAGATTGTTTTTTCTTTGGCCGTTCTTTTTTTGATGGGCTTTTTTTTAAGCGTTTTTCATAATCATCAGTTACGTTATGAAAATCAAAAATTGATTTCTCAAATGGTTGACTTAGGACAAAAGGTTACTCAGGATCAGCAGGCGTTAGAAAAAATTAATGAAGAGAAAATGATTGTGAAAGAAAAAATCGAACAATCTCCTTTTGATGGTAGGGTTGATTTATCCATGCTTGAAAAACAATATGAAGGCTTATTAAGCCAAGAAAAACAAATAGCGGATCGTATGAATTTGTTTAATCGTCAGAAAGAAGGGTTACAAGCCAAGGTCCTCACAAAAATGTATCAGTGGCTTAAAAATCATCAGAGTTTATCAACGGGATTGATTCAAAGTTTTGAAGGTGATGTGAATATTGTTAAAGATTGGGCTTTTACCTATGATCAGGCATTAGGAGTGATTGTTTTTCTCTTGTTCAATGATCGTAAAGCCGCGAGCGATATCTTGAATTTTTATCAAAGGATATTGAGCTCTGATTTTAAAGGTTTTTCAAATGGCTATTATTATGATTCCGGGAAAGTTGCGGAATTTACGATTCATTGTGGTCCGAATATTTGGTTAGGGCTTGCTATTTTACAGTATATTCATCAGACGAGAGATTTGAGTTATTTGCCTTTAGCCGAAAAAATCGCAGATTGGATTATTTCCTTGCAAGAAGAAGATCCTCAAGGCGGATTAAAAGGCGGACCTGGAATTTTATGGTTTGCGACGGAACATAATTTGGATGCGTACGCATTTTTTTCTATGTTAGAAATAGCGACGAAACAAAAGAAATATACTATCGCTAAGGAAAAAATTTTTTCATGGCTTAAACGATACGCGATGGTGCCGCATCCGCAAGATTATTTAGCGCCGCCTTTAAATCGTGGGCGAGGCGATTCGTTTATTGCGACTGATACGTTTGCTTGGTCATTGGCGGCGATTGGTCCAGGCAAATTAGAAGAAACAGGAATGGACCCAGAACAGATTATGGAATTCGCGCGTGAACATTGCGGGGTCAAGGTTTCTTTTAAGCGCCCGAGTGGGATTTTAGTTGAAGCCGAAGGATTCGATTTTTCTAAATACAGCAATATCGCTCGAGGAGGAATAATTTCCCCCGAATGGACATCACAAATGATTGTCTCGTATCAAATGTTAGGCAAGTATTTAGAAAAAAGAAACGCAATTAAAAGTGGGTATTATAAACAATTAGCGAATAAATATTTAGATGAGTTAAGCAAATTAATTATCGCGAGCCCATCGCCTAAAGGACAAGGAGAGGGCTGTTTGCCTTATGCAACGATGGAAAATGCGGATACAGGTCATGGCTGGTTAACGCCAAATGGAGCCAGCACGTGTTCTATTGCTGGAACGGCTTATATGATTATGGCGATTAAAGAATTTAATCCTTTGATGTTTCCAGAGAAAGGAACTCAATAATGAAATCCTATCGAGAAGAATTATATTTTTCAACGCCGCATCGTCGGGATTATATTAATATAACGGATAAAGTGGAAAGCGCTCTTCAAAAAAGCGGGATTAAGGAAGGGTTATGTCTGGTTAATGCCATGCATATTACCGCGAGTGTTTATATTAATGATGATGAAAACGGTCTATTGCAGGATTATGATGATTGGCTGGAGAATTTAGCGCCGCATGAGCCCATTGGGCATTATCGTCATAATAATACCGGCGAGGATAATGGCGATGCGCATTTGAAACGTCAAATTATGGGACGGGAAGTTGTTGTGGCGGTGACAAATGGTAAATTGGATTTTGGGCCGTGGGAGCAGATTTTCTATGGGGAATTCGACGGCCGACGCAAAAAACGCGTTTTGGTTAAGATTATTGGGGAATAAAGAGGAAATCCCGATAGCGAGCTCATCGGCATAAATTTATGCGCTGGGTTGATTTAATTTTAAAGAAAAAATTACGTAAGTCAGGCACTCATTTAGGAGAATAAATTATGTCATTAATGGTTGTAGGAACAGTGGCGTTGGATGATTTAAAAACGCCGGCAGGAGAAATGAAAAATTTATTAGGTGGATCCGCGTCGCATTTATCGATGAGTGCGTCGTTGTTTACCAAAGTACATTTAGCGGGAATTATCGGCGAGGATTTTCCGCAAGAGCATCTCCAATTATTTAAAAAGAAAAAGATCAATATCGATTCCGTTGTCCGCGTGTCAGGAAAAACATTTCATTGGTGCGGCGAATATAAAAAAGAAGATTTAAATTCCGCGATTACTTTAAAAACAGAATTAGGCGTGATTACGCAATATGTTCCGCGAGTGACTCCGGCACAAAAAAATATTCCGAATGTTTTTTTAGCGAATATTGACCCTGAAACACAATGGAAATTTTTAAAATGTATGAATAAGCCAAAATTTGTCGGTATGGATACGATGAATTTATGGATTAACACGATGAGAGAAAGCGTGCTTCGTTTAATGAAGGAAGTTGATTTATTAGTTTTAAATGATGGCGAGGTGCGGTTATTAACGGGGGAAACGAATATTATTAAATCAGCGAAGCGATTACGCAAGATGGGGCCTAAAATAATTGTGATAAAAAAAGGTGAACATGGCGTTTTTTGTTATAGTGATAAATTTTTATTTGGATTTCCGGCGTTTCCTGTGTCTGATGTTATTGACCCGACGGGTGCAGGAGATACATTTGCGGGCGGATTGATGGGGTATTTAGCGAAAAAAGGAAAAATAAACGAGAAAAATCTTCGTCAAGCGCTTATTTATGCCACGATTTGTTCTTCGTTTAATGTGGAAGGTTTTGCGGCAGAAAAAACCGCACCATTAACATTGGCGAATATTTATAAACGTAAAAAAATATTTTTAAAATTTATGAAAGGACCTTCATGATAGAAATCTATCAACGCATCGCTTTAATTATTGCGGTTTTATTACCATTTTTTAATATTCCTTTGATTATCCGCATGATTCAGCGTCGTTCGTCGCAGGATATCAGTCTGTTTTGGGCTGTTGGCGTATGGACGTGTTTATTGATTATGCTGCCATCCGCCTTAACATCGCCGGATATTATTTGGAAAACATTTAGCGTGACAAACGTGATTTTGTTTTCTTGTGTAGTCATAACGGTTCTTTATTTTAGAAAGAAGAAAATATGACGCGTTGTGGAATGGTTTCTATCGTCGGTCGTCCGAATGTTGGGAAATCAACTCTTTTAAATGCGATTTTGGAAGAAAAAGTCGCGATTGTTTCTAAAATTCCTCAGACAACGCGCCAGCAGATTCGCGGCATTTATACGGAAAAGCGCGGGCAGATTGTTTTTATTGACACGCCCGGTTTTCATATAGGCCATGATGGATTGGATAAATATATGAATCAGTCATCCGTCGGAACACTGGATGAAGTGGATTGCATTATTTATTTGGTTGATTTAAGCCGCCGCCTTGGCCCCGAAGAAGAAAGTATTGCTGAAAAAGTAAAACAGGCCCGATGTCCTGTTATTTTAGGCCTCAATAAAGTGGATGTTTATCCGCAGAACCTTCCGTTATATATTTCTTTTTGGGAAAAAATTGTTGGAAAATCGGTTCATGAGATGGAAAAGTTTATGTTGATTCCTCTATCCGGGCAAGAAGGGACGAATATCGATAAGTTATTGGATATTATTTTTGGTTTTTTACCTGAAGGAGAATTGTTGTATCCTGATAATATTATTTCCGATATGCCGCAGAATATGATGATCGCGGATATTATTCGTGAAAAATTGTTTCATTTGATGCATCATGAAATCCCGCATTCTTTAGGCGTCAAAATAGAAGATATTCAGAAAAAAAAGAATAAAGTGCTTCATATTAAAGCCCTGATTTACGTCGAGCGCGAGAGCCAGAAAGAAATTGTTATCGGCAAAAAAGGAGATATTCTTAAACAAGTGGGGACACTCGCGCGCGTTGAGTTAGAAGATTTATTAGAGAAAAGAATATTTTTAGAGCTTTTTGTGAAAGTGCAAGAACGCTGGCGAGAAGATTTTTCTTTTCTTGAAGATGCGGGATATCGTTTAAAATAATATGATGAAAAAGTATGTGACGGTTAAAGAAATTCAAAGACTTGATAGAATAGCGATTGACCACTATAAAATTCCATCTTTGTTTTTGATGGAAAATGCCGGAAGAGCCGTCGCGCGCGAAGTTGTAAAATTTTTAAAGAAGAAAAATAAAAATGGATGGGTATCTGTTTTTTGCGGGACCGGCAATAATGGCGGTGATGGACTGGTAGCGGCGCGTTATTTAAAACAGGCCAATATAAAAATAAAAGTTTTTCTTATTGGAAAAAAAGAGTGTTTAAAAAATGACGCGGCTGTCAATTATCGTTTGCTGAATCAAGTCAAATGTCCTGTCGCTGAAGTTTCAAGAATAACAAAGCCGTTTATAAAAAATATTGCGCAGTCTTGTCTTATTGTTGATGCTTTATTTGGCGTCGGGCTTAATAGAGAAGTTACGTCTTTTGTTAAAGAAATCATAGAGCTCCTTAATAAATCGCAAAAAAATATTTTTGCTGTTGATATTCCATCGGGATTAGACGGCACAACCGGGGTTATTCACGGCGTTTGTATTAAGGCTCAAAAAACTGTTACATTTACTTTTGCGAAAAAAGGTTTTTTTCTTCGTCAAGGCCCTCAACATGTGGGCCAGATTGTAGTTGTTCCTATAGGCATTCCTAAAAAAATCACTCATGACTGTTTCTAATAAAAATATCGCGGATGTTATTCGTATTTTAAGAAAAAAAGTGAAATCGTTGCCTGATCCATCGGTTACTTTGGTGGGAAAACGCTGGCGTGATCCGTTTCTTGTTTTAATTTCTTGTATTTTAAGCTTGCGTACGAAAGATCAAACAACGCTTCCGGCTTCTGAGCGGTTATTTCGGCTGGCTGATAATCCGACAGATATGTCGACATTAAACGTCAAAGAAATTGAAAAAGCGATTTATCCGGTTGGTTTTTATCGGACGAAGTCAAAAAATATTTTAGGAATTTGCCAAGACTTATTGAATAAATTTCAGGGCAAAGTTCCCGATGATCTTGATATTTTGTTGACTTTGAAAGGCGTAGGGCGCAAAACAGCGAATTTGGTTTTAACAGAAGGATTTGGCAAACCGGGTATTTGTGTGGACACGCATGTGCATCGTATTTCTAATCGTTTAGGATATGTTAAAACAAAAACGCCGTACGAAACCGAAATGGCCTTACGGGCAAAATTGCCTTTGCCATATTGGATTTCATATAATTCTCTTTTAGTTTTGTGGGGACAAAATGTGTGTAGACCGCTGTCTCCGTTATGCTCTTCTTGCGCTATTCAGAATTTTTGCGCGAAAAAAGAAGTAAAAAAGAGCCGATAATTTTCATATTTTTTCTTTTTTTGCAGGAATAATCGTTTTTTTTATCAATAGATACTCTTTTTTTTCAATCTCGACGGTATTTTGAAAGAAAAAACGCATCCTTTTATAAAAAAGATATTGAATGCCCGATGAAAATGTGTTAAAAATTTATCAACATCAATAAAAAATTTTTTAAATTTAGAAAGAAGAATTTTAAAACGATGAAAAGAATAAGGAGGAGCGAATAAAAAGAACCGCGCGGTTCTTTTTTTATTTCTAAAATATGGGAAAAGTCGTCGGATTAACATATGATATTAAAGAAGATTGGGTGGTTGATGGCGCAGACCCGCAAGATGCGAATGCGGAATTTGATAGGCCCAAAACCATTGATAATGTGGTAAAGGCTTTTGAATCCGCCGGGCACACGGTTGTCCGCATAGGGAATATTAATAGCTTGTTAAGACAATTAGATAGTTTGAAAGTCGATATTGTTTTTAATATTTGTGAAGGCCGTCAGGGGCGTAATCGAGAATCTCAAGTGCCTGTTCTTTTAGAAATGAAAGGAATTCCTTTTGTCGGCGCCGATGGGCTTTGTTTAGGTGTTACTTTGGATAAAGTGGTCGCGAAGAAATTATTTATTTCTGAAGGCATTCCCACGCCGCGATTTTTTATTGCGGGATTAAATGATAATTTGAAGAAATTAAATAAAATAGGATTTCCTTTAATGGTTAAAACGCGTCATGAGGGTTCTTCTAAAGGGATTTCTGAAAAATCGCGTGTTTATGATTATAAAGGTTTAGAACGTCAAGTGAAATTAATTAATGAGGTTTATGGCCAGACAGCGCTTGTAGAGGAATTTATTAAAGGGATGGAATGCACTGTTCCTGTTTTAGGAAATAATCCTCCTGAAGCGATGCCGATTGCGCAGGTAAGCATTGATGATAATGTGAAGTTGGGCGATCAATTTTATACCTTTGAACGCATTGCATGTGATCGTTTACGTTATGTTATACCGGCTAAGCTTTCAAAGACATTAGAAAGAAAGATTAAAGATTTAGCCGTGCGTGTTTTTCAATGCGTGGAGTGTCGCGATTTTGGTCGCGTTGATTTTCGTATTGATGAAAAAGGGCGGCCGTATGTTTTAGAAATCAATCCGCTTCCGTCTTTAGATGAAGAAGATGTTTTTCATTTATTCCCGAAATTATTGGGATCGGATTTTAATAAAACTGTTAATAAAATATTGAATTTCGGCTTGGAACGTTACGGATTAAAACCATAAGGCGTGAAAGATTTTTTATTGACATTAAAGAGCGTGACAGTAAAATAAGCGTTTAAAAAAATGAAAGGAATAAATGAATACGGTTGGAACCGCTTTAGGTGTTAAAAAATTAACGGCTGAAGAAAATCGCGTTATAAGTTTTTTTAAAGACGCCACGCCTTTTGATTGGGAAGATTGGCAATGGCAAATCCAGAACACCATTCGTTCCAAAGATATTATTGAAAAGCTTGTTGATTTAACTGATGATGAAATACAAGGAATTGATGGTTGCGGGAAAAAGCTTTCCATGGCGATCACACCTTATTTTGCAAGCTTAATTGATTCAAAAGACCCTAACTGTCCTATTCGCTTACAAAGCATTCCACAAAAATTTGAATTAGAAACATCCGACGGTGAAATGGCTGATCCGTTAGCCGAGGATCATTGTTCGCCGGTGCCGGGCTTGGTGCATCGTTATCCCGATCGTGTTTTATTTTTAGTGAGCGAAATGTGCGCGATGTATTGCCGTCATTGCACGCGTTCGCGTATGGTGGGCAAACGCACGCGTAAATTAAATAAAGAAACGTATGAGGCCGCGTTTGAATATATCCGATCGAATAAGAAAATTCGTGATGTCCTTATTTCCGGCGGAGATCCGCTTATCTTGCAAGATGATGATTTAGAATATATTTTAAAGAACGTTAGAAGTATTCCTCATGTCGAATTTGTCCGTTTAGGAAGCCGTATTCCTGTTACCTTGCCGCAGAGAATTACCTCTGATCTTGTGAAAATATTAAAAAAATATTCTGTTTGGATGAGTATTCATTTTAATCACGCGAAGGAAATTACTAAACGCGTTAAGTTTGCCTGTGAATTATTGGCGGATAACGGCATTCCGCTGGGAAGCCAGACGGTTCTTTTAAAAGGAATTAATGATAAGCCGTCAGTTATGAAAAAATTGATGCATGAATTATTAAAGATTCGTGTGCGTCCTTATTATATTTATCAATGCGATCCGATTACAGGCTCAAAACATTTTCGCACGTCGGTTTCTACAGGAATTAATATTATGGAAAAATTGTATGGCTTTACAACCGGATATGCGATTCCGACATTTGTGATTGACTGCCCTGGCGGCGGCGGCAAGGTTCCTATTCCTATCAAAACGATTATGGATGAAAAAGACGGTATTTATACGTTACGTAATTATGCGGGCAAGCTTTATACCTACCAAGATCCGAAATAGGGATTTCAATATTTTATCGCTGAAAATAAAAAATAGTATACTTTTGAAAAAGATTTTATATAATAGACCCATATTTTAAGATTTTATTAATATTTAACAATGTCTCAAAGGTGGTGATTTTTAGTGACTATTGAAGTGAAGATTTCAGATCCGCACAATTTTGAAAAAGCCATGCGTATTTTTAAAAAAGCATGCCAAAAAGATGGCTTTATGATGGAGATCAAAGAGCGTCGGTATTATTCGAAGCCTTCCGATAAAAAACGTTTTAAGGGAAAAGTCAAACGATAAGTTTTTGAACAGGGCTTTGGGCTTTTAGTTCTTTTAAGGTTTTTCATAAGAGAAGAACCGATGATAAAAAGCTCAAAGCCATTTTTTATTTTTCTTGCCGTTTTATATTAGGAAACTTTTTAAAAAAGGAAAAAATATGATTAAAGTCAAGCGTGCGCTTATCAGTGTTTCAGACAAAAAAGGGCTTGTGGCATTTGTGAGAGGTCTGGTGAATTTAGGGGTCGAGATTATTTCAACCGGCGGAACAGCTAAACAATTAAGAGATGCCGGTTTTGTTGTCAAAGAGGTTTCGGAACATACGGGATTCCCAGAAATGCTCGATGGAAGAGTTAAAACCTTGCATCCTAAGATTCACGGCGGGCTTTTGGCTGTTCGTGATAATCCTGAACATATGAAGCAAGTTAAAGATCACCAGATTGAACTTATTGATATGGTGGTTGTGAATTTATATCCGTTTGAAAGCGTGACAGCAAAGAAAAATGTTTCTTTAGAAGAAGCAATTGAAAATATTGATATCGGTGGTCCGTCGATGTTGCGTTCGGCGGCAAAAAATTTTAAAAGCGTCGCTGTTGTTTGCAACCCGGACCGTTATGAGGATGTATTAAAAGAACTTCAGCTCAATAGCGGGATTCTTTCTGATACGGTATTGTTTAGTTTAGCGGTTGAGGTTTTTCAACGCACAGCGGGATACGATCAGATTATTTCGGAATTTTTGGCCAAACGTTTATCCAGTGAGGAATTTGGTTTATTTGCCAAGAATTTTTCTTTGAAATTTTCTAAAGTTCAGGATTTACGTTACGGCGAAAATCCTCATCAAAAAGCGGCTTTTTATCGCGACTATCATAAAGAATTTGGTTTTGGCCATATGAAACAACTGCACGGCAAGGAGCTTTCTTTTAATAACATTTTGGATCTTAATGCCGCGGTTGATTTTGTTAAAGGTTTTTTCGATCCGGCGGCGGTTATCATTAAACATAATAATCCAACGGGAGTTTCAGAAAATAAATCGTTAGTTAAGGCTTATCAAGAAGCTTTTGCTTGTGATCCTCTTTCTGCGTTTGGCGGGATTATTGGCCTTAATAAAGCTGTCGATGAAAAAACAGCTGTAGCGATTTCCAAAAGCGGTTTTATGGAATGCGTCATCGCGCCGAGTTTTGAGAAAAAAGCGATTGAAATCCTTGGTGAAAAGAAAAATTTACGTTTGATTGAATTCGATTTTAATGGATTGGAAAAAGAAGAATATGATTTTAAGAAAGTTTACGGCGGATTATTGTTACAGCAAAAAGATAATGTCGACCTTAATAAAAATGAATTAAAAATTGTCACGAAAAAGAAGCCGACTCAAGCGCAGATGGATTCGTTATTATTTGGATGGAAAATTGTTAAGCATGTGAAATCGAACGCCATCGTCTTGACGAAAGGAAAAAAAGTTGTTGGCATTGGGTGCGGTCAGACCAGCCGTGTCGAGAGCGTTGAAGGAGCTATTCGTAAAGCAGGCAAACAGGCGAAAGGCGCTGTTTTAATTTCAGACGCGTTTTTCCCAAAGACGGATAATATTCACGCTATGCGTAAAGCTGGAATTGCGGCAGTTATTCAGCCGGGCGGTTCTATTGCGGACGCGGAAATTATCAAAGAGGCGGATAAGGCTAAGATCGCGATGGTTTTTACCGGCATTCGCCATTTTAAACATTAATTGTTATCTTTCCGATGAATATTCGTGAGGCCAAAGATTATTTATCTTCCTTTGTCAATCATGAATTATTGTTAGATAAGAAAAGTTTTACGTCTTTTCATTTAAAGCGTATCACTTTGCTATTGTCCTTATTAAGAAATCCTCAAAAAAATCTTAAAATTATTCATGTCGCGGGATCCAAAGGTAAAGGATCCACAGCCGCTATGATTGCGGAAATTCTAAAGCAGTCGGGTTATCGCGTTGGCCTTTATACGTCGCCGCATTTTTATCATTTTCGTGAACGCATTCGTATTTTATCGTTAAAGAACAAAAACGAAAATCGTCAGGAGCTTTTTTCGGATTGTATCAGTGAAAGAGATTTTTATAAAACTCTCCGACAGCTTAAACCTTTTATTGAAAAAGTCCGTCGGAAAAAGCAATTAGGATTTTTAAGTTTTTTTGAAGTAATGACGGCGTTCGCGCTTTTTTATTTTAAAAAAAAGAATGTCGATATGGTTATTTTAGAAACAGGATTAGGCGGACGGCTTGATGCGACTAACGCGGCTAACGGTTTTATTTGTGTTTTAACGCCTATCAGTTTGGAGCATACGCAACTTTTAGGATCTACGATTGAAAAAATCGCTTGTGAAAAAGCTGCGATTATTAAGAGTAAAAATCAATCTGTGGTTATTGCTGCGCAAAATAAAAAGGCGTTTTCAGTTTTCATGCAACGTTGCCGGATGTTCGGTATTCATCCTTATGACGTCAGGCAGATGATCCCGATATTTGTTCGACAAAATCTTAAGTCGCAAGAATTTCATTTAAAAACAAAAAAAAGTTTTTATCAAAATTTAAAATTGCCGTTATTAGGAAGACATCAGTGTTGGAACGCGGCTACGTCAATAGCAACGATCGAATTATTGCAAAATAAAGGATTTCAGATTTCTGAAGACGCCATTGAGAATGGAATTAAAAATGTTTTTTGGCCAGGGCGGTTTGAAATTTTTGATATCAAAGGGCGCAAAGTTGTTTTGGACGCCGCGCATAATCCCGCGTCGATAAAAGAGCTTGTTAAAACACTCAAGAATGTTTTTGTTGATCAAAAAATGGTCATTATTTTAGGCCTTTCTCAAGATAAAGATAAGAAGGGAATTTGTCAGCAGCTTCGACAAGCGGCGCGTTGTGTGATCGCGACACAGGCGCGACATCCGCGCGCGATGGATTTTACTTTAGAAGAGTTAAAGCGATATTTTCCACAAAAAATATGTTATAGTGTCTCGTGTCTTCCTAAGGCCTTAGCCTTAAGTTTGGGAAAAACACATCGAGGAGATATTATTTTAATAACAGGTTCTGTTTTTCTGGTAAGTGAAGCGAGGAAGTTATGTCGGAATTTAAAAAAATAAATGATACGATCGCGGCCATTGCTACTCCCGTAGGACAAGGCGGGATTGGGATTGTTCGTTTAAGCGGAAACCAGGCGTTTCGTATTACCGAAGAAATTTTTGTTGCGAAAGCTTCTAAGAAAAAAAGCTTGGAAAACGGCCGTATTCATTACGGTTGGATTATTGATAGTAATAATAATGATGAGCCTTTGGATGAGGTTCTTGTTATGGCTTTTCGCGCACCGCAGAGTTATACCCAAGAGGACGTGATTGAAATTAATTGTCATGGCGGAATTGTCGTCTTAAAGTCCATTTTATCTTTGATTTTAGAGAAAGGCGCGCGATTAGCCGAACCCGGTGAATTTACCAAGCGCGCTTTCTTAAATGGACGGATTGATTTAACTCAGGCCGAGGCGGTTTTAGATATTATTCAATCTAAGACGGATGCGTTTTTACGTGTTTCGACGCATCAATTGAAAGGTGAGTTAGCGATTGTTTTAGAAGCTATACGTGAAGAGTTAATGAATGTTTATACTCAAACAGAGGCCTTTGTGAATTTTCCTGAAGACGAAATAGACAAGCAATCGCAAAGCGCCTTATCTCATCAAATATTATTAGTCCAGAATCGCATTTCAGAACTTTTGGTTTCCAGCGCGCATGGCCGTGTATTAAAAGAAGGGATGTCTCTTGTTTTATGCGGGAAGACGAACGTCGGGAAATCATCATTGTTAAACGCTCTTTTAAAAACGCCGCGGGCTATTGTTTCACCGATCGCCGGAACAACGCGTGATACGATTGAAGAAATGGCCCAAATTCAAGGCATTCCTTTTCAGATGATTGATACCGCGGGATTTTTAAATCCATCAGATATGATTGAAGAAGAAGCTATTCGTCGTAGCCGTATGTCTTTAGAAAAAGCGGAATTTGTTTTATTTGTTCTGGATTTAAACCAGAATTTGACACAAGAGGATTTTCTTTTGATGGAACAAATTAAACATAAATCCATGATAGTTGTTCTTAATAAAAAAGATCTTAAACAGAATTTAGATGAAAAAGAATTACAAGATTTTTTAAAAGAAAAAGATTCCGTTAAAGTTTCTGCGGTGACTCAAGAAGGCATTCGTGAATTGGAAGAAAAAATTCTCGAACACGTCTGGCAGGGGAAGATTGTTGATACGCATGGCGTTTTAATCAGCAATTTGCGGCATATAGAATCGTTAAAACATTGCGAAGTAACGTTATTAAAGGCGCAAGATATTTTAAAAAATGATATGCCTTTAGAATTTGTTTCGGAAGAGATTAAAGAAGCTATTCATTTTTTAGATGAAATTACTGGGCGGGATATCAGCCAAGATCTTTTAGAAAAGATTTTTTCTCAATTCTGCATTGGCAAATGATCTTCCTCAAACTTTATATCTATCAGCGAATTATTTAAATCTGTTCTTAACAATTCTTTGTGGATTTGGAGCAGATCTTTCATCAGATTTTTATCTTCCAAGAGACTTTTCATTTTCGGGTTAATTAAAAGTTTTCCGATGTCTTTATTTTTAATATCACGAATCACATCTTCATCCGCGATAAAATTTTTAAATGTTTGATGGTTGATGATGTCCTGATATTTTTGGATAGATTGGATTTGTTTAATGGCCACAATACTTTGCGCGTCTTCAGAAGAGAGAGACATCAGTTTGTGCATATTATAGATAGGGATTTTTATCAAAGGATTTAAAAGCGCGTAAGTTTTAGATTTTATGATATCTTCTTGAATCATTTTTATTTTATTGTTTTTGTCAGGGATAAACATAATGGCCATTATGAGGATAATAATGGAAATCCCGCGTGAACAGAAATAAACAAAACTTCCTAAAAATTTGCTTAATTTTGAAAGTTCCGGCTTCTTTTTTAAGGCCTTGTTTTTTAATTGAATGATTCCTGATAATATAAAAGATAAGATCAGCGGCGCTAAAAGTATTATGAGTGCCGTTATAAGGATGTTTTCTTTCTTGAGATAATAAAAAAAAGCAAGAATTGCGCTTATGATAAGGCAAAAAGGGCCTAAAAGAGATTGGAAAAAACCTTTTTTCCAGCCTTTATAAATAAAAAATACTCCTGCAATGATGATAATATAATCTGTCATAAAAAAAATTGATGTTTTTTACAATTTTTATGTTTATTATAGGTTAAAAGTAGATAATACGATAGGTGTAAAACATTTTTTCTTACAATAAAACGAAAATATTTTTGACATAAATTTGCTTTTTAAATAATTATATATTATATTTACCTTGAAGATAACGTTTTCCTACATTGAAGCTGTTCTCTTATATATTAAATATCCAGCCACGGTATAAGAGTAGAAATAATTTTTTTAAAATTTTGAGTTGTTTGAGGAATATAGTATTCTGAAAATCATCTTGCGTCTTGCATAGAAAAGATTAGAATACAGTTAAATTTTATAGATAATTGATAGTAAAGGGGTTAAGGCAAATGGGGGATGAGAGAAATAAAAGAAGAAGCAATCGGTTAAGCTGTTTCGTACCTGTGGAAGGAAAGCGCGGGACCGCGTTTGATCATATAAAAACAGTGGATTTTAGTAAAGGAGGATTGGGATTTGTTTCGGAAGCCAAAATTCCTTTAGGAAAAGAGATCGCTATTGAGATTTTGTTAGGTTTGGAACAAGAACCTGTTTACGCTATTGGAGAGATTCGTTGGGTAAAAAAGGTTTCAGGAAAAAATAGTTATCGTTTAGGCGTTTATTTTAAAGAAGTTTTATCCGGAGGCAAAAACCGTTTAAATAAATTTTTTTCTCATAAAGAGTGAGGTGTTTCTATGAATGCAAATATTAATAGGTTAGACCAAAGGCTTTTTGAGCGGTTTCCCGCACGTTTTCCTGCCAAATTTAAAGATACGCGTGAAGATTTTGGATCAACAGTTCAATTAAGAGATGCTTCTGCTGAAGGCGCGCGCATTGTTTCTAAAGAGCGTGTTTATTTGAATGATAGTCTGTCGTTAGAAGTTGAACTCCCCGATGGTCACGCGCCTATGACATTACGCGGACAAGTTGTTTGGGTCAAAAATAATACAGAAAGTTGGGATGTTGGTTTAAAATTTTTTAAGACTTCTTTGATGCCTCTTTCCCGCCTTTATAAATTTGTTGCGCCTTCCTTAGCGTAAGAAGATTTTATGTCTTGTCTAATCAGAGTTCGCATATTAGAATGTGAAATCAAATATTTTTGTAATGCCACACGTTAAGCAAGGGAAAAAATAATGACTTCTAAAGGTTATCAATATAGTGATGATGGCGTTTCTTTTTGTGCTTGTGATTTAGCGACACAAAGGAATATTTATTTTCCTCTTTCTGGCATTGACGCCAAATCTTTAAAATCTTCCATCACGCCCTATTTAAGCGGCGATATCAAAATTGATAAATATCATTATGTGACAAAGCCTGTTTCTCGGGAAGATTTGCGTAATCCTGTGCGCAATTTTTTTGTTCATATCCCGGGCAAACAAACCATTTCTTTAGCGCAAGATTGTGATGAAAAGAATTCTATAAACGTTGAAGCCGGTTTGCTTTGGCATAAAGTAACGCGATTATTTCCATCCGTTGGTTTACAGATAGAGGCGCTTAATTTTATTCCGGTTACAGGTGAAAATGTGGAGCTTATGTCGGTCACGGTTAAAAATATTTCTAAGAAAAATATTTCTTATGTTCCGACCGCGGCAATTCCTTTATTCGCGCGTTCGCTTGCCAATAAACATGACCATGAACATGTGACCGCGCTTCTTAATCGTATTAAACAAATTCCCCAAGGCGTTGTAGTGACTCCGACTATGATTTTTAATGAAGAAGGCCATCAAATAGCCCAGAGCCAATATTTTGTTTTAGGCATAACGGATAAAGACGAAAATCCCGTTGGCACATTTCCAACGATGGATAGTTTCTGCGGTGATGACACAAATTTATCGTATCCACAGGCAGTTATAAAAAATATTTCTCCGAAAGTTTTATCGAAGACAGAATTAAACGGCAAGGAAGCGGTTGGCGCGTTACGTTTTAAGGCGGAAACAATCAAGTCCAAACAAGTAAAAAAATATTTCTTTGTGATTGGCGTCGTTGAAAAAGAAGCAAATGTTAAAAAGATTTTTAATGCTTTTAATTCATGTGAGAAATTTTCAAAAACCTTAGAAAAAAATAAATTATATTGGCAGGAAAAAATTGGCTCTGTGTCATTTGTCACAAAAGATAAATCGTATGATGCCTGGATGCGCTGGGTGGCTTTACAGCCGATTTTACGTCGAATTTTCGGATGTTCTTTTTTGCCGGACCATGATTACGGTAAAGGCGGAAAAGGCTGGCGGGATCTTTGGCAGGATTTGTTGTCTCTTATTCTCATTGAGCCCGAAAATGTTCGAGAGCATTTAATCAATAATTTTGGTGGCGTGCGTATAGACGGCTCTCATGCCACGATTATTGGCGCAAAGCCCGGCGAGTTTATTGCCGATAGAAATGCAATTTCACGTGTTTGGATGGATCACGGCGTTTGGCCATTTACTACGCTTTTATTGTATATTGATCAGACTGGCGATTATGATATTTTACTCGAACAAAATACGTATTTTAGAGATCCACAATTATCTCGTGCGCAAGAAAAGGATTTTGCGTTTTCTTCGTCGTATGGAAGCAAATTAAAAGACAAGTATGGTCAAGTCTATTATGGCTCTATTATTGAGCATATGCTCATTGAGCATCTTGTCCCATTTTTTAATGTGGGCGAGCATAATATAATACGTTTGGAAGGCGCGGATTGGAATGATGGCCTTGATATGGCAGCGGCGCGCGGCGAAAGTGTTACGTTTATGAGTTATTATGCTGGTAATTTATTTTTGTTCGCGGATTTGTTGGAGGATTTATCTAAGGAAAAGAACATTGCCCGATTGTCTTTATTAAAGGAAATTCAGCCTTTACTCGATGACAAAATTAATAATGATAATCCGCAAGATAAAAAGAAATTATTGTATGAAAAATATTTTCCTTCGGTTCAACCGGAAGTAAGTGGCGAGAAAGTCGACATTGCCGTTGTTGCATTAGTTAAGAATTTACGTAAAAAAGCAGCGTGGATATTTTCGCATATTCGTCAATCGCAAAAAGTGAATGTGGATAAAAATATTTGGTTTAATGGTTATTATGATAATGACGGCAAAGCGGTTGAAGGAAAAATCAATGGAAAAGTTCGTATGACGTTAACAGGTCAGGTTTTTCCTATTATGAGCGGATTAGCGGAAAATGCTGATATTAAGGACATTGTGCAATCGGTTAAGAAATATTTGGTGGATAAAAAACTCGGCGGCGTTCGTTTGAATACAGATTTTGGCGTTGACCATTATTTAAGTTTAGGCCGCGCGTTTGGTTTTGCGTATGGCGCCAAAGAAAATGGCGCGTTTTTTAGCCACATGACGGTCATGTATGCGTTTGCTTTATATAAAAGAGGATTTGCGCGGGAAGGTTATGAAGTTTTAAATTCTCTTTATAAAATGTGTGCGGATACAGAAAAAAGTAAGATTTATCCCGGCATTCCAGAATATTTTGATAATGAAGGCCGGGGAATGTATCCGTATTTAACAGGTTCAGCGAGTTGGTTTTTATTGACGCAACTAACACAAGTGTTTGGCGTTAGAGGACGTCGGGGAGATTTGATCCTTTCTCCCAAACTGGTGAAAGAACAATTTGATAAAAATGGCGTAGTTCAAGCCACATGTTTCTTCGCTCATAAAAAACTAATTATAGAATATATAAATAAACAATTTTATGATGCGCATGATTATGTTGTTGTTAAAATTTATATTAATAATAAACATATTTCTCATATTAATCATTATTCAAAAGAAGTTTGCATTCCCCGATCGCTGATAAAAAATCAAAAAGGCGTTGTTCATATTAAAGCCATTTTTGATAAAAAAGCTTAAAAATCTTCATTTTTTATCGCTGTATAATAGAGGAAAAACCTTTATTTTCTATTTTGACAATTAAAAAGTGCAATGCTATACTCAAGCTCCCTAAAAGCCATAAAATATTAGAATTTCATGTCTATGAAAAAATTTTTTTTTATATTTTTAAGCGCTGTTATTTTGACGTTAACAGGTTGTACGGCCAAACGTTCAGACCCTAATGAAATTACTGTTTGGCATTGGATGACAGACCGTCATAAAGCTTTTGAAGAATTAGCAAAAAAATATCAAGAAGAAACAGGCATAAAAGTTAAATTTGAACTTTATGCTCCTGCCGATACATATACGCACAAAA
>ERZ795059.2549-NODE-2549-length-18745-cov-14.152006_pt1 | contig 18745 bp, 16 predicted proteins | sample MGYA00375143_ERZ795059 | MGnify/ENA primary metagenome ERZ795059 (study PRJEB30188, sample SAMN05720168) | activated sludge metagenome | isolation source: Anaerobic digester | place: USA | collected 2015-01-07 ... | reverse complement strand
TAATGCCATCTGCCAGAGAGGTAAAAGAAGCATTAAGAGGCTATTCTGTTGGAATAGCCGGTGTGGGCGGATTGGGAAGCAACGTGGCCATGCTGCTCACCCGCGTTGGGGTTGGTCATTTGGTTATTGCCGACTACGACACGGTAACAGAAGACAACCTAAGCCGACAGTACTTTTTTTGGCACCAGGTTGGCTGGAGCAAGATCCGCGCCTTGAGGGAAAACCTGCTTGCCATTAATCCGATGGTAGATGTTCGCGGGCATGAATTAAAGGTGGACGAGGATTCTGCGCTTGGCGTGTTTGATGGTGTTGATGTGCTGGTTGAAGCATTTGACGATGCCCGGATGAAGAAAGTGCTGATTGAAGGTTTTCAGCTTAACAGGCCTGATGTGCCCATAGTGGCGGGCAGTGGAATTGCGGGATGGGGAAAGTCGAACGATATTCGGGTGGTTCAATACGGAAATATTTACCTGTGCGGTGATGGGGTATCGGAGGTTTCGGACGATCTTCCCCCGCTGAGTCCGCGGGTCAGCATTTGTGCATCCATGCAGGCTAACGTGGTGGTAAGCATTCTGCTCGGACGCTTCTGGGGGGGTGAACCGCAGCCATAGTTTACCTAACAGGAAACGAAATTGCTTATTTGCATGTAAAGTTTACTAATTTTGCGTGAGGGATGCGAAGGGTGCGTAGCAGCACTGCCTCATTTTGGCCCTGGCCAAAATGAGGATTGCCGAAGCCCGAAGCAGCCCGACCCCGAAGGGGGCACGCCCAAACAAAGGAAATGGATATAATTTTAAACGGGATACCCGAGCATATTGACACTACCAAGGTTAACATTACTGTTGATGAGCTGCTTCGCTTTAAAAAATTCAGCTTTAAAATGCTGGTGGTGCGCATTAACGGTGAGCTGGTGCGGAAGGAACAATACTCCACCGCAACTATTACCAACGGCGATAATGTTCAGGTGATACATTTGATAAGCGGAGGTTAAGCTATGTCGGTAGAAAGCAGAAAGTTCTGGCGATGGTTTTTGTCAAAACTTAAAAATAAGTTTTTTCTTACCGCTGTTATTTTTCTATTATGGATGCTGATTTTCGACAGCAGCAACTGGATTTCGATGTGGGAGACAAAGCGGAATATTCAAAGGTTGGAAAATGAAAGGGATTACTACATTCAGAAAATTCAAGACGACAGGAGAAAAATAAACGAGCTGCAAACCAACAACGAAAACCTTGAAAAATTTGCCCGCGAGCAGTACCTGATGAAAAAGCCCAACGAGGAAATTTTTATCGTTGACGAGGAAGATCTTTAGAGCTTAAACTTTCAAACCTAATCACTTTTTATTATGAATTTACGCATTTGTCCATGGGGCAATATTCATGGGAAGGAGGTGTATTTATACACTGCTACTACGCGCAATGGCATGAAGTGTACCATTTCGAACTATGGCGGGCTCATTAAGTCCATAGCGCTAATAAGCGAGGACAACAAGGAGCTAGAGGTGGCTTACGGGTTCGACAGTATTGAATCGTACAGGGAGGCCGACTACCATCCGGGGGGAATTATTGGACGGTACGCCAACAGGATTGCAGGTAGTGAATTTACAATAGATGGGCACAACCACCAGCTTTCGTGCAACGAGGGTTCCAATCAGCTTCATGGCGGAATTAACGGATTCGACCGGAAGATATGGGTGCCTGAGATAGTAGAGGCCAGGGACGGCGTTTGCACCATTCAGCTATTCCTGCACAGCCCCGACGGAGATGAAGGGTTCCCCGGCAATCTCGATGTTTGGCTAACCTACAGCATCACCGAGGATAATCAAATTGCCATAAGCTATAAGGCAGCTACCGATAAGCCCACGCATGTGAACCTGACAACCCATGGGTATTTTAACCTAAGTGGCTTTAGAAAGAACGTTCTTGACCATTTACTCCATCTGAGTGCCGACCATTACTTACCCGTTGACGAGTGCCTCATCCCTACCGGCGAGCTTCGCAATGTTACGCACACCCCCTTTGATTTTAGGACGACTAAATCCATTGGAGCCGACATAAACCGCTGCGGTGGCTTTTATGATCATTGCTTTGCGCTCAACAACCCCACGCTTGACAAACCGGCCGCAGTGCTTCGCAACCCCGACAATGGAGTTTGCCTTAAGCTCTTTACCACGCAGCCGGGCCTACAGCTCTATACACCCATAAATAGGCCAAATGTATCCAACCCGGCTATACCATTCCCTGAAAGTGGAAACTGGGCAGTCTGCCTTGAGCCCCAGCATTTTCCAAACACCCCTAATATGCCCGATTTCCCAACAACACTACTTATGCCCAATGGAGAGTATTCGCAAACAACCATAATTTCTTTTGAACAGGAATAGTCCATTTTGAGCTGTTGCAACCAGAAGGTTTTCTACCTTGTAAAACTTTTGAAAGTCCCATCGTTGCTCAATATGCAAATATTTTCATATTGACAATAATCATTTTTTATCGGTAAATTTGCCTGTATTTTTACCTGAAGAATTTTAGTAGTAGCAAGCAAGACTAAAAACGATGAGTATGGAAATTCAGGAAATGGCTGCACAGCATGTGCTTCTGAAGAGCTGGAGTTACCAGTGGAAACCCCTTTTCAGGGGTTACACCGATAAAACACTTTACATCAACGTGGGCAACAATGAGGTGATGGAAAAACCTGTTCCCCCGGAGGTGAAGGAAAAGTTTATTGGTGGTAAAGGCTACGACCTGCGCTTGCTTTGGGATGCCACTAAGCCAACCACAAAGTGGAATGATCCCGAAAACGAAATTGTTATATCCTCGGGTCCAATTGGTGGAATTACCCAGTACTCCGGAACGGGAAAATCCATTGTATGCACCATTTCACCCCAAACCGATATTGTGATTGACTCCAACGTGGGAGGTTTCTTTGGCCCATTCCTTAAATTTTCGGGATTTGATGCTATTGAGATTCAGGGTAAAGCAAAGCGTGATGTGATAATTTACATTGATGGGATAACCCATAAGGTTGAACTTTTTGAGGCGCCTGCCGAACCCATAGACAGCCATGTGTTGGGAGAGGTGCTAAGCGAAATGTTTGCCAACGATGAGGCCGACAAGAAGAACATAGGCATTGTGTCAACCGGAGTTGCTGCAGAACATAGCCTTTTCGGAATGCTGAACTTTACCTTTTACGACCCAAAGCGGAAATGTATCAGGCTTAAGCAAGCCGGAAGGGGAGGAATTGGCACGGTATTTCGCGATAAGAAAATAAAGGCTATAGTTTGTAAGATTCCCGGGGTAAAGGGAAATCTTAATAATGTGGCCGATTTGGAGGCAATTCAGGAACGCGGTAGGCGGTTCAACAAGGAAATACGCGAGCTGGACGATAAGCAGTGCCAGATGCGCCAAAAGGGAACAGCCCACCTGGTAGAAATCATGAACGACTACGACCTGCTACCCACCCATAACTTCCAGTACGGTTCTCATAAGGAAGCCGTTAAAATTCACTCGGAGGTTTGGAAGAGCTACTTTACCCAGGGTGTTCCCGATGGGTGCTGGATTGGCTGCAACATGGCATGTGCCAAGGGCGTGGATAAGTTCAAGCTAAAAACCGGACCCTATAAAGGACAGGAGGTAATTGTTGACGGGCCTGAATACGAAACAGCAGCTGGCTTGGGATCAAACGGCGGAATGTTTGATCCGGAGTACGTGATTGAGGCAAACTTTTACTGCGACACCTATGGCATTTGCACTATTACCTGGGGCACCACGCTGGCCTTTATTCTGGAATGCTACCAGCGAGGGGTTCTTAATAAGGAGCGTACAGGAGGACTCGATTTAACATGGGGAAACACCAGCGATGCGCTGGAACTTCTTCACCAGCTAGCCCGCGGTGAGGGTTTTGGCAAAATTGCTGGCTTGGGAGTTCATAAGCTAAAGGAGTACTTTATCAGGGAGTTTGGCGCCGATCCTCAGCTGATGCAGGATATTGGTATGGAGAACAAGGGGTTGGAGTATAGCCAGTATGTTTCGAAGGAGTCGCTAGCCCAGCAGGGCGGCTACGCAATGACAAATAAGGGACCCCAGCACGATGAAGCCTGGCTGATTTTTATGGATATGGTGAACAACCAAATCCCCACATTTGAGGCAAAGGCCGAGGCCCTCCACTACTTCCCGATGTTCAGAACCTGGTTTGGATTGCAGGGGCTATGCAAGCTCCCGTGGAATGACGTTGAACCTGCCAATAATGCCGAAACGGATGAACCTGCCAAGGTTCCAGAGCATGTTGACAACTATGTTACCATCTACAATGCCGTAACCGGGAGTAAAATTGATAAGCATGAGATAATAAGGCAGAGCGAACGGGTGTACAACTTTCAACGTATATTCAACATCCGTCGGGGCTACGGCCTTCGTAAAAACGACGCCCAACCCTACAGGGCTGCCGGTCCGGTTACCCGGGAAGAGTACCTGAGTCGTGAGGAGCGATACGACAAGCAACTCAAAGAGCTGGTTGGCGTTGACCCCGTAAAAATGACTCTTGAAGAAAAAATGGCCGCACTTAGAAAGTACCGCGAAAATCGCTACGAACAACTACTGGATGCCGTTTACAAACGTAGGGGATGGAATAAAAACGGTGTTCCCACTATAGCCCATCTTAAGGAAATAGGCATGGATCTGCCCGAATTGATTGAGGTGGTTACTCCCTTGCAGTAGTCAACAGTGTAAACATTACAAGTTGTTAGCGTGAGTTGGTTTTGGGGTTAGCCTACGGGTTAACCCCATTTTTATTACCCGTTCGTTTGCCATACTACTGTTAACACTTTAAAATTAAACCAGATAGAATATCAATTTTTGAAAAAATGTTGTTCCATACTCCAGCTAATCTATCATATCTCTGCTTATGAGTTTAATAAGCCATTAATCAGCTAAAAACTGAAGACTATGATGAGGACTTTCACCTTCTGGCAAGGGCTACACCCCGAGGGATGGGCTGCGCTGCTGGCATTACCTTGCATAAACTCCGGGAAGTGTCCAAATATCAGGATTTCATCATGATAGAGAATGAGCGTGTAATGTTTACACAGCTATTGCTGTTTAAAATGCCTTGCCAAGGCAGCTCATCAATTATACTTCAGGTTAAATTTTGTTTAAATTTCCTCTAAATTTGACAGGCAAACACAGCTTAATTTGTACTTGACGTAATGATTTTGATTTAAAAATTTAGCGATAGCCGTCTGCATTGGCTTAACTTTCTGTTTTTTAGTTAATCGGATGTGGTTTTTTTACCCGAGGGAAAATACAAGAAATGAATAGCTTATATAATCAGGTATAAATAGTACGTAACACGACGTTCAACAAAAACTGCTGAAACGATGGAGATGAGTTTTGATCTTAAGTGGATAGATTATCTGGTAATGATAATCTATTTTGTGTTTGTCCTTGGGATAGGATGGGCATTAAAAAAGTTTATGAAGGATGCCAACGCCTTTCTTGAGGCCGGACGCTCTATGCCGGCATGGGTAGCCGGTTTGGCATTCATATCTACCAACCTCGGGGCATTGGAGGTTATGGGGATGACCGGTAGCGGCGCAAAGTATGGAATGCTCACCACCCATTTTTACTGGGTTGGGGCCATTCCGGCCATGGTATTTCTGGCGATGTTCATGATGCCTTTTTACTACGGTTCAAAGGCGCGTTCGGTTCCGGAATACCTTAAGCTGCGCTACGATGAAAAAACTAGGGGGTTGAATGCCATACTGTTTGCCCTTATGACCGTGCTATCCTCGGGGATATCCATGTATGCGCTGGCAATTTTAACCGAAAAAGTGTTGGGGTGGAATTTCCATGTAAGCCTGCTTTTGTCGGCAGCCATTGTGCTGGGCTACACCTATCTGGGAGGTTTGTCGTCAGCCATCTACAACGAGGTGCTGCAGTTTTTTATCATTGTGATTGGTCTGCTACCGCTAGTATTTTTAAGCTTGCACCAGGTAGGAGGTTGGGAGGGTTTACAATCCCAGCTGGCACCTGTAGCAGCGAGTCATGGCTATGAGCCTGATGCCTACACCACCATGTGGAGGCACTCGGGGACAGCCGGTGGAAACCCCCTTGGGGTCGAGTGGTATGGAATACTGCTAGGGTTGGGTTTTGTGCTTTCGTTTGGGTACTGGTGCACCAACTTCCTAATTGTTCAACGGGCCATGGCTGCCGAATCGCCCAGGGCAGCAAGAAATACTCCCCTTATAGGTGCCATCCCTAAAATGTTTATACCATTCCTGATTATCGTTCCCGGCATGGTTGCGCTGGCGCTTATGAATAACCCTGCTGCTCAGTTTACCATTCCTACAAACGAGGCAGGTCAGCCAATTTACGATTACACCATTATCTCGCTGTTGAAATACTACCTACCCTCAGGGGCATTAGGACTTGGAATTACAGCGCTGCTGGCTTCATTTATGTCGGGAATGGCAGGAAATATTTCCGCCTTCAACACGGTTTGGACATACGATATTTACCAAAGCTATATCCGTCCAGCCACCGCTAACAAGGAAGCTGACGACAAGCACTACCTTAAAGTTGGTCGTTTAGCCACCATTTTTGGGGTACTGGTAAGCATAGCAGCAGCCTACCTGGCCAGCATGTTTGGAAACATCATGGATTTTCTTCAAACCATCTTCTCCATGATTAACGCTCCGCTCTTTGCGGTTATCTTCTTGGGTATGTTCTGGAAGAGGTCAACTGGCCATGCTGCCTTCACGGGGTTGCTTGCAGGTTTTCTGATAGCCCTGCTGCATCATGGATTAACCGTGCCTGCCGGTGCAACAACCCTGGTTAAAGGTGGCTGGATAGCTACATTACACGTCTATCCGGTAGAAATGGCTCAGAATTTCTGGACTGCTATTTTTGCCTTTACCACTAGCGCTCTGGTTACCGTTGTAATTTCGCTTCTAACCAGAAGAACCAAATCGAACGATGAGCTGGTAGGACTAGTTTACTCCCTCACTCCAAGAATGAAGGAGGATCACGTGGTATGGTACAAACGCTCGTCAACTCTTGCCGTTGTAGTTTTGCTGATTGCAACTATTCTTACTATTTTGTTCTGGTAATCATTTAAAGAATAAGTGTCATGGGACTAGATATAAAACTTCCTATTGGGCTGATGTTCACCATTTTTGGAATAATTCTTACCGTGTATGGAATATTCACGAATTCTGATCCCCAGATGTACCAAAAATCCTTTCTGGTAAATATCAACCTATGGTCGGGCATTGGAATGCTAATTTTTGGCATTTTCATGCTGGCGCTCACTAAAAAGAAAAAATCCGAAAAAAAGTAGCGGACATCTTTAGCTAATTCAAAGGAGGCTGTTGGTCTAGCACCAGCGGTCTTCTTTTTTTGGGTCTTACCTTAATAAGCTACCATAACATGCCTGGCATTACTAAGGTAGCTTACTTATGCCCTAAAATTTGTATTGGCAACCATTAACCGGTGGGGTAAATTGCTTCAAGCTAAATGTTTAATAAATGACAAATATCATTGACAGGTATCCTGAAATAGCGTATTTTTGTAAAAATAGGTTTAGAAGTTGCGGTATCATGTACAACAAATCCAATACCTCCACCCTCTACCATAATAATGGCAAAGGCCTCTTTGCCTGCTGGATTTGTTGAAAATTTTCTAATCCCATATTCATTCTCCCTAAAGGATAGTGTTATCCTCTGTATTGTTCTTTATAGTATCACAATTCTAACATAATATTTTGACATGATCGCTACTAAAGGGTTGGTGTTCGACATTCGCCATTTTTCGGTACACGACGGTCCGGGCATAAGAACAGCCGTATTCCTTAAGGGTTGTCCGCTCCGCTGCATGTGGTGCCACAACCCCGAGAGCCAGAGCCTACTACCCGAGAACATGAAGCGAAGCCGTAAGGTGGGTGAAAAGAGCTTTGACTTCGACGAAATGGTGGGACGCGAGATGACCCCCAATGAGGTTGTTGCCGAGCTGCAAAAAGATATTCCTATTTATGATGAATCTGGTGGAGGAGCTACTTTTTCGGGAGGCGAGCCAATGATTCAGTTCGATTTTCTCTACCAGGTTTTGGAAGAGTGCCGCAGGATGGAAATTAAAACAGCGATTGATACCTGTGGACATGCTCCATTGGAACAATTCAGAGCGGTTGAACCGTTGACCAACCTGTTCCTCTACGACCTAAAGCTTATTGATTCAACCCAGCATAAGGAATTTACAGGAGTTGACAATTCGCTAATTTTACAAAATCTCGAAATGCTTTTATCCAGGAAGGCCAGAATTCATATTCGTATTCCCCTAATTCCTGGCATTACCGATACCGACGAAAACCTGTTGGGTATTAAAGACTTCCTCCTCTCCTATAGCGGTGCGGAGCGTATTGACCTGCTACCCTACCACGACATTGCGCGCAGCAAGTACGTTAGGCTTGGCAGGGATAACCCATTTAAGCTTTCGGGCGCCTACGATTCGCAAAAGCTAAGCCGGATACAGGATTTGTTCATCGATTTAAACATCCCGGTTACTGTTGGAGGCTAGTTTGTCCATTGACTTATTTTAAATAGTTAAATGTTACAAGTATGAACCAAAGAATAAAGACACTAAGGGAGCAAAGCCTTAAAGCGGTGAATACCCTGTCGGCCGAACGAGCTTTGCTGATAACAAAATACTACTCTTCGCAGCAGGTGGAGGGCTGCCCCACCCCTATTTTAAGAGCCCAAGCATTTGATTACCTGATGAGCCATAAGTCCATTTGCATTAACCCCGGCGAGCTTATTGTTGGGGAGCGGGGACCGGCACCTAAGGCTGCCCCTACCTACCCCGAGGTATGCCTGCATTCGCTAGACGATTTGCAGCTGATAAGCACCCGTCCAAAGGTATCGTTCAGGGTTGACGAGGAAACTTTCAGGGTTTACCGTGATACCATAATCCCTTTCTGGAGGGGAAAAACCCTGCGCGATATGATTTTTTCGTCAGTTAGTGAAGAATGGCGTAAGGCATACGATGCAGGCGTTTTCACCGAGTTTCAGGAACAGCGAGCTCCCGGCCACACTGTTGCCGGTAAAAAAGTTTTCCAAAAGGGAATGCTCGATTTAATTGACGATGTGGATGTTTCACTAAACAAGCTTACCAAAGATAACAATGGCTGCACAAAGGCAAAGATAGAAGAACTGGAAGCCATGCGGATTGCTGCTAATGCTATCATAAAATTTGCAAATCGTTATGCCGATGAGCTGGAAAGGTTGGCAAAAATCGAAGTTGATGCCAACAGGCGAGTAGAGCTTGGTGAAATTGCCGCCATTTGCCGAAGGGTGCCTGCCCATGCCCCTCAAACATTTCACGAGGCGCTGCAGCACTACTGGTTTATTCATCTTGGTGTAATTACCGAGTTAAATCCTTGGGACTCCTTCAACCCCGGACGCCTTGACCAGCATCTCTACCCTTTCTACCTGAACGATATCAAAGAGGGCAAGCTTACCCATGAAGGTGCTGTTGAGCTGCTGCAAGCCTTCTGGGTGAAGTTCAACAACCATCCTTCACCGCCCAAGATGGGTGTAACAGCTGAGGAAAGCAACACCTACACCGATTTTACCCTGGTTAACCTTGGTGGTGTTAAGGAGGACGGCTCCGATGCGGTTAACGAGCTCACCTACACCATCCTTGATGTTATTGAGGAGATGCGAATACTACAACCCAGCAGCATGGTGCAGGTTAGCAAGAAAAACCCCGACAGGTTTGTGAAGCGTGCAGTCAAAATAGTTAAGACCGGTTTTGGACAGCCATCGTTTTTTAACTCCGATGCCATTGTGCAGGAACTGCTAAGCCAGGGCAAATCGCTTACCGACGCTCGAAACGGCGGAGCAAGCGGTTGTGTTGAAACAGGAGCCTTTGGAACCGAAGCCTACATTCTAACAGGCTACTTCAACCTGAACAAGGTGCTCGAGCTAACCCTGAACAATGGTGTTGACCCGCTTACAGGTAAGGAAATCGGAATAAGAACCGGCAATGCCGCTTCATTCAAAACTTTCAATCAGCTCTACGAGGCTTTTGAAAGGCAGCTCGGTTACTTTTCCGATGTAAAGCTTGAGGGGAACCTTGTCATTGAGCGTATTTGGGCAGAGGAAATGCCTGTTCCATTCCTCTCGCTCCTAATAGACGACTGTATTGCCAACGCAACCGACTATAATGCCGGTGGGGCAAGGTATAACACCAGCTACGTGCAGGGGGTTGGGCTGGGTAGCATAACCGATAACCTGTCGGCTCTGAGCAGGCTGGTGTTCGATGAGGAAGCCTTATCTATGGATGAGCTGCTTAAGGCCATGAATGCCAACTTTGAGGGCTACGACAACCTTCGCTACAGACTGATTTACGATATGCCCAAATGGGGCAACAACAACGATTATGCCGACAAGTTGGCCGTTAGGGTTTTCAACAGCTTCTACAAGGCCATTACCGGACGGAAAACTTTCAGGGGCGGGGTTTTCCGAATAAACATGCTCCCTACCACCAGCCATGTTTACTTTGGCAGCAAAATTGGGGCAATGCCCGATGGACGCTTGGCTCATGAACCTCTCAGCGAGGGAATTAGCCCCGTGCAGGGAGCAGACAGAAACGGACCAACTGCTGTTATTCTTTCGGCAGCTAAGATTGACCAAATCAAAACCGGAGGAACGCTGCTTAACCAAAAGTTTTCGCCATCGTTTTTCACTACCGACGAAAGCCTCGACAAGATGGTATCGCTCATACGGAGCTACTTTAAACTCGACGGTCACCACATTCAGTTTAACGTGGTTAGCGCCGATACGCTGCGCGACGCTCAAAAGCACCCCGAAAAGTATCAGGATCTAATTGTAAGGGTTGCCGGTTACTCCGACTACTTCAACGATTTGGGCGAAGCCCTTCAGAATGAAATTATCCGCCGAACCGAGCATGAGGCCGTTTAACGGCAAACGTGTTGATGGGCTATGCCAAAATCAATAAACACTGTAAATCATGAAAAGAGTAGAACTTGATTTCTTATTCATACTGCCATTCATTCCGGTACTATTACCGGCACAGGTAACCACGGACGACTACATGCGGGCTGAGAAGTTTCTTCAGGCAAACCTCGGAAAACATATCTACAACAGCTGGGTGGAACCGTCGTGGCAGAAGGATGGCTGCACTTTTGTGTATAGCGTGAACACCCGGAAAGGGAAGGAGTTTTTTAGGGTTGATGCAAAAGTCGGGGTAAAGATTCCGGCATTCAACCATGCCAAGCTAGCGTCGCTATCACCCCAAGCGAACCGCTAGCTGGCGGATAACTCGGCGAAGCCAACCGTGTGGCAGTTAAGAAAAGAAATGGAAAGTGAGTGGTAGCAAGTTGTAAAACAATACCAGCGAGATTATGCGCTATAAATTTAAGGATAAGGGGGTAGTTGTTGCGGCAGAGAACTAGGGATGGGGTTGCCACACGACGGGAGAGGTGCGGCAGCGAGGGTACAATTGCGTATATTTCCCCCCAATGGAAAACCTACTGATAGGATTTTACGCGGTCAGAGACCGCTACTTAGGTACGACAAAGTCGCAGACTTCGCCGAGCGAGGGAATATACCTGGATTATAGACCCTCTTGACGGTACTACCAATTACATTCATCGTTTGTCGCCGGTAGCCATTTCTGTTGCCCTGTATTATCAACAGGAAGCCGTGATGGGCATTATTTATGAGATAAGCAGGAAGGAATGTTTTTATTCATGGAAAGAAGGAAAAGCCATGATGAACAATAAGGAAATTCATGTCAGTCCTACATCTGCCATAACCGACAGTTTAATTGCCACCGGTTTTCCATACTATGATTACAGTAAAATCAATAACATGTTGCAATCGCTGGATTACCTTTTTAAAAATAGCCATGGCGTAAGAAGGCTTGGCAGTGCAGCAACCGATTTGGCGTATGTAGCCAATGGACGTTTTGACGCATTTTATGAATACAGTTTAAATGCATGGGATGTTGCTGCTGGTGCCTTTTTGGTACAACAAGCCGGTGGTAAAGTAACCGATTTCAGTGGAAAAAATAATTATCTTTTTGGTAAGGAAATTATAGCATGCAACAGTGCCATATATAACCCGTTTTCTGATTTAATAAATACTATTTTTGTAAAAAAATAATATCAAACATTGAACCCGAATAATTCATAAAACAAAATCTTGGTTTCATGAATTATATAGACGACAAAGATAAAGTATATTTTTAGTTACTATTCGGATTGCCCTTTCTAAGAAGCCATGGCAAAGTAGGGTTGTTTGTAAAGGGATAATACGATTGCATCCAGAACATTATAATCGTGCTTTTATACAGTGGAAATATAACTGCGGATTCTGCAAAATATTTTAGCACCCTTTTCTGTCCTGAAACATCCTGTTCTTTTCTGTTCCGTACTGGTATAATGTGGTTCCCTTTAATACGATTGTTTTTACTCTTCTTGATTTCGTTGCTGCCAGGTGGCTTATTACTGTTATGGCTGTCTTTGTGCAGCATCCCCTCTAATTCCTATACACGAGCCATGAGTAATTGTCTTGTGCAACGGCTCCATTTCTTTATGCAGTTGTTCGTATTCAACTTTTGAAATTAATATGAATCCCTCTGGTATTTGCATGATGCAATATTACGAAGAGTGAGCATTCCTTTTTTATGATTTGGAAATATTTTTTTAACAATTCCTTGTTATATTTTATATAAACGTATTATCTTTGTATCCGAACAGTAACGAAATTTTTTGTAAATTTGTGGGTTAGTTCCCTGAAATTGTTTCGGGACAATCAAAACCACCCTTTTTGTAACTTGCAACTTGTAAGTGAAAGGGCGGAGCTGTAAAATGAGTGAAAAGATAAAAGTGAAAAGTAGAAAGGTTATCGTATGTTTTATAAAAAACAGGTTTTCAAAAAAACAGAAATTACACCAATTAAGAAATTACGTATATACATCATTTTTGAAAGATAAACGTAATTCCATTCAATTTTTACTACGTTTATACATCGTTTTTGGGAGATAAACGTAACTCGAACTTATGAAAGCATCAAAAATATTTCACAAAGGTCAGTATCGTATTAAGGTTGACTTTCCGTATAATCTTGAATTAGCCAATTTAATAAAACAAATAGAAGGTGCCCAATGGAGCAAATCGTATAGTGCATGGCATATACCTTACACAAAAAAGGCTTTTGAAAAATTAAAGGAATTATTTCCGGATATGGAGTATTCACAAAAAAAATCAAAAATTGAAAATACAGATAGTCAGCCATTAAAAAAAGGGATTTCAAAAGGTTCTGATATCAATTATATTTCAAACAATAAAGTCATTTCGGTTGAGGTTCTTAATAAAAAAATAATTTTAAGGATGCCTAAAAACGATGATGATATTCGATTTGTATTGTCATTGAGGTATAGCAGATGGAATAAAAAAGAATTTTTGTGGGAAATTCCCAATTACCCACAACACTTAGATTTGATTAAAAAACATTTTAAGGAACGATTAAATACGATTATCATAAATAAAGAAAATGAATCATCATCAAAAAAGAATCAAATAAAAAAAAATGAATTAATAATTATAAAGAACAATAATGGCAGGCTAAAACTGATTTTTAGTTACAACAAAGAACTTTCCGTTTTTATTAAGAGATTTCCATATTATAATTGGGACGCAGCGAACAATTGGTGGACAATTCCCTATTCAACATATTTTTTACAACAAATTAAAGAAAAAGCTTCGGATCTGAAATTTACGGTTATATATGAAGAAGAAGATAAAAATGAAATAAAAGTAACAAAAAGAAATCCTATAGACGTTGTAAATTATCGTATTTGTCCCGAAGAATTTGTTTTAAAATTAAAAGAACTTCGTTATAGTGAAAACACCATAAGGACATATAAAAATCTTTTCGAAGAATTTATAAATTTTTACCATAAATCAGAAATAGACAAAATTGATGAAAAAATGATTGTGGCCTATGTACGATATTTAGTTATGGAACGAAAAGTTTCGTCATCATATCAAAATCAGGCAATTAATGCCATAAAATTTTATTACGAAAGAGTGTTGGGAGGGCATCGTAAAATATACATGGTTGAGAGGCCAAGAAGGGAAAAAGCTTTGCCCGAAGTATTGAGCGAACAAGAAGTACTCTTATTATTTAATCAAGTTGAAAATATAAAACATAAAGTTATTTTAATGCTTTTGTATTCGTCTGGTTTAAGACTAAGCGAACTATTAAATCTGAAAATAAAAGATATTGATAGTAAACGTATGCAAGTTAGAATAGAGCAATCGAAAGGGAAAAAAGACAGATATACTCTCTTATCAAAAAAATTACTTCCCATTTTACGACAATATTTTAAAGAATACCAACCCAAAGAATGGCTATTTGAAGGCATTAAAGGCAATCAATATTCGGCAGAAAGCGTTCAGTCTATTGTACGCGAAGCATGTAAAAAAGCCGGCATAAAGAAAAAGGTTTCTTCTCATACGCTTCGACACAGCTTTGCAACGCACTTACTCGAAAATGGAACCGATTTGCGTTATATACAAAGTTTATTAGGTCACTCGAGCAGTAAAACTACAGAAGTATATACTCATATTACAACTAAGGGTTTTGACCAAATAAAGAATCCGTTGGACAATTTAGATTTTAACAATTATTAACAAAATAGTTTTGTTTTTAATTATTTTTTTATGTACCTTTGTGCAAGTATAAATTTGTACGCGTAGTTACAAAATGAATTATCTTAGACACATATTATTGCTCACATTATCAGCATTTTATCGAAACAAAGCGACTATGGATAATGAAGATATAAACGTAATTGTAAGTTTACACAGATGTTAGCGTTCATTGGAACAAATCAAAACGACACAGATAAAAACGATAAATAAAAATGAATATTAACAAATAAAAACAAAGCAAATATGAAACACAAAAAAACAATTACAAGCGTTGCGTTTCTCCTCTTAGGTTTAGGAGGACTGCACGCCCAAGAATCCGTCAACGCCACAGGCGGAGATGCCACAGGCAGCGGAGGCACTGTTGCATACAGCGTAGGACAAGTAGCTTATACTACAAATACAGATGCTTCAGGTACGGTAAGCCAAGGGGTACAACAAGTCTACGAAATTTTTACAGTAGGAATAAATGAAACCGAACTAAACATTTCACTTTCGGTTTTTCCCAATCCAACTGCCAATAATTTAACCCTGCAAATAAGCGATTACAACAACGAGAAGTTGTCGTATCAGCTTTACGATATGCAAGGGAAATTATTAAACAACGGACAATTAACTGCACAGCAAACGCAAATAAACACTTCAAGTTTGCCCCCTGCAACTTACTTTATCAACGTTGTAAACCAAGAAAACAAAAAAGTTCAATCATTTAAAATAATCAAAAACTAAAATTTAGAAACAATGAAACGAATAATTACAATTTGTGCAGCAATATTAATGACTGCAAGTGTATTTGCTCAAGCACCGGAAAAAATGAGCTACCAAGCCGTAGTAAGAGACGGAAGTAATAATTTAGTAAGTTCAACTGCCGTAGGAATGCAAATTTCTATTTTGCAAGGTTCTGCAAGTGGCACAGCGGTGTATGTAGAAACACAAACACCAACTTCTAATGCAAACGGATTGGTAAGTTTAGAAATTGGTTCGGGAACTGTAGTAAGCGGAGATTTTACCACTATTGATTGGTCTGCAGGGCCGTATTTTATAAAAACTGAAACCGACCCTATGGGCGGAACAAACTACACAATAACTGGCACAAGCCAATTATTAAGCGTTCCTTATGCTTTACATGCAAAAACTGCTGAAAATATCAGCGGTGGAATTACCGAAACTGACCCAATTTTCACAGCATGGGATAAAGATTATGACGATTTAACCAACAAACCTACAACAGACGGCTCTGAAACCAAACTCACAGCAGGAACAAATGTAACAGTAACAGGAGCAGGAACAACAGCAAGCCCTTATGTTGTAAATGCAACTAGCGTAACAACCCTGACCATAGGGCAAAGTTACCAGGGAGGAATTATATTTTGGATAGATTCTACAGGTCAGCACGGCTTAATTGCTGCTATTTCCGACCAAAGTACTGGTATCAGATGGCATGGAGGAACAAACACAAATACTCGCGCGAGAGCAAATGGGATTTTTGCAGGTTTTAAAAATACTACTGTCATTATAGCTGATCAAGGTCCAGTCGATGGCAATGATTTTGCAGCCACTGTGTGTAACGAATATTCAAACACTGTGGGTGCGATTACTTATGGTGATTGGTATTTACCATCGAAGTATGAGCTAAATCTAATGTACCTTCAAAAAGACGTAATTGGAGGGTTTGACAATACATATTATTGGAGTTCAAGTGAGGCGAATATTGGCAGCGCTTGGTTTCAGGATTTTGATAGTGGTGTTCAGGACAATGACTTTAAAATCAGTCTTTATAGTGTTCGTGCTGTCAGGGCTTTCTGAGATTTGAATAAAACGCTAGTTACAAACAAACGTAATAGCCCTGCCGCAGGCTCAACACAGGGCTAATTACGCCTGTTTGCTGCCGTTTCCTTTTGACTCGATAGTAAATTCGGCTAATGAAGATGTAACAAGTCATAATGAACCGCGTTTTCTTGGTTCAATTATCAACATGAATAAATTTTGTCACAAATGAATCACTTGTTGTTAATAAATTATGGGATTTGCATTCTGGTCAACAAAATACAATGGAAGAAATATTAGCTATTATCAATACTGTTTCTACAACTTCATTTTTAGAGAAGTTTCAATTTCTAAGTGACGGAGCAAACAGAATGAAACCTGCATATCTAACACAACTAACTGAATGGCATCTTTATTCTGAAATAGAGTTGATAAGCAACAACGCAACAATTATTCGGAAAATTGCAAACAACAAAGTATTGACAAGGATTTACAATAAAAATTCATTAGACAGCAAAGGCAATTACTGTTGGGACAGATATAATGAGTTAAGACAGTTATTTTAAAACCAACGCTTCGTAGTCAAGCACATTTGCAGGTCGCACCAGCCAACGCTAAGACCAAAACCTGCAAAAGAGCTTGCCTACCCCAACGCACGGCAGACAGAAAAAATGCAGCAAAAATGAAAGAGAAATAACGAGAAAAATGAACAACGAAACGCTAACAAAGTGTATATGCCATAAAGGTTTCAGTGTGTATTCAAGCGTTGTAGTCCGCTCAAAGTTTCGTGTCGGTGGACAGGTAACTGCTCCGCAATCCCTTACGGCACATACACTCAACCGTTATGGGCAAATTAAAAAAACATTCTACCATAAAATATGAGACAAGAATTGTAGCGTTTATCGATATACTTGGATTCAAGCAATCGGTAAAAAAAAGTACAGTAAACAAGAAAGAATTTAATAGAATTTTTAAAACATTGACAGAATTAAAAGAATTCTTTCTTGAACCAAAAAGCGAATATACTCTGAAAGCAGAAAAGGAATATGGAATTGATACCCAAATAACTCAGGTATCAGATAGCCTAATAATCTCAAGAGTAATTCATGAAAAGGGTGGTGTTTATTCAATGATTTCCGATTGTTCTTTTGCCATACATTTACTAATAGAGCATGGATTTCTATGTAGAGGTGCTGTCAAGGTTGGTGAGATGTATCATAAAGATTCAATACTCTTTGGTGAAGCATATTTAAATGCTTATGACGCTGAGGAAAATGAAAGATTACCAATAATCAAGTTTGATAAATTACTATTTGATATTGTTGAGTTTTTCCCCGGCGATGCCAACAAAGGTTTTGAAAAGTGGGAGGTTGATTTTATTAGCAAAAATTGCAAACCATTAATGACTGGAATCTACTATATTGACTATTTCACGGATTATGATGATAGGGTTGGTGGTGGCGAAGGCTCTGCTTATATTCACTACTCCAAACTCAGAGAAATCATTCTTAATGGTTTGAAAATTCCAAAAGAACAAAATGCCTATGAGAAATACAGATGGGCTGCAGACCAATTCAATTTATCAGTTCAAAGGTTTGGTTTAGAATGCATACAATAAAATAAATAACTTAATAATTTCGCTATGAGAAAATTAATTTATTTTAATTCAATTCTTCTTGTATTGTTGTCCTTTTCAATACAGTTGTTTGCCCAGTTTAAAAATAAAAATGAGTACATAAAATTAAACGATGAACTCTTTTGCCAGTATTCACCAATTGAAAAAGGTTGGGCTATTTTTAAATTTGATAATAAATCACAAACATATATCAAACAAGAATACACTGAATCCCCGGACATAAAGAAATCGTATTTTGAAAGTATTTACGTTGTCGGAGATAGGGAATTTTATATATATAATGGGAAAGCCTATAAATCAATATCTGGTTATAGTAATGAGATATATTCATCAGAGTATAAAGAACTCCTTATATACAATTTACCCCAAGCTGATAAAGTCTACCCACATACTGTTGGATTGACCTTTGAAAATAAATACATTTCTTTGCATGATAGGCCAATGAGTTGCGACACATTTCTTATACAAAATGGTACTTTCTTCCCCATTTTCAAGAAGGATAATCCAAAAATTTCAGAAAATATTTTTACTCAAAATGGCTTAATTGTTCCCAACTTATATGGGAACTCTGGCTATTCCTATACAATTAGAAAGACGTCTCAAGGTTATATTTTA
>ERZ795059.2546-NODE-2546-length-18755-cov-7.145241_pt1 | contig 18755 bp, 10 predicted proteins | sample MGYA00375143_ERZ795059 | MGnify/ENA primary metagenome ERZ795059 (study PRJEB30188, sample SAMN05720168) | activated sludge metagenome | isolation source: Anaerobic digester | place: USA | collected 2015-01-07 ... | reverse complement strand
AAGATCGCATAGTCGGTCGCTGCGGCGATTGCGAGCGTCACCAACATGCTGGTGACGCTCATTGGCCGCGTTCTGGCTGTCTTTCGGCGGGCCATAGTCTTCCAGGTCGAAAAAGAGGATATCGACCCCGATGTCGGGCGGATGATTTTTAAAGATCCGGGCCATTTCAAGTAAAACACCCACACCGCTGGCACCGTCGTTGGCTCCCATCACCGGCAGGTTGTGTTTGGCCAGGTCCGGATCATAATCGGCATAAGGCCTTGAATCCCAGTGTGCACAGAGCATAATCCGGATTTTCTTCTCCGGGTTGAATGAGGCGATGATATTCTTCCCTGTAAAGGTCTCCCCGGAATAAACCCGTGTTTTAAACTCCTGGACCCTGACATCCGTGGTATAATCCATCAATTTGGATCTCAGCCAGGAAGCGCAATCTGCATGGGCTTTGCTTCCCGGGACACGAGGCCCGAACCCGGTTTGTGTTTTGACAAAATGAAGAGCTGAATCGGCATTAAAAGAAGGGATAGCAATGTTTGCTGTTTCAGTGGCAATTGTTTTTCCAGGTTTTTCTTTATTGCCGGGCCTGTTACAGCCGGATATCAATAGTACCTGGATGATCATTACTGACAGGATTCTGACTTGTAGGCTATTTCTCACAGATAATCACAGATTAAAGACACAGAAAACACAGAATATTTCCCAAACTTAACACGTACGACTCAAACCTTAACATTTTTACAGCAGGTCATTCGCCAGGTTGGCCAGTTCGCTCCGTTCGCCTTTTTCGAGCCTCACATGGGCATAGATCGGGTGGTGCTTGATCTTATCGATGAGGTACGACAATCCATTACTCTGCGAATCAAGGTATGGGGTGTCGATTTGGTAGATATCGCCGGTAAAGACGATCTTGGTGTTTTCGCCGGCGCGGGTTATAATCGTTTTCACCTCGTGAGGGGTGAGGTTCTGCGCCTCATCCACGATAAAGAACACATTCGAGATGCTTCTACCACGGATATAGGCGAGAGGCGTTATCACCAGCTTTTCGCTTTCGAGCGCATCGGTGATCTTTTTGAACTCCTTATCGCTTTCGCTGTACTGGTTCTGAATAAACTTCAGGTTATCGTAAAGCGGCTCCATGTAGGGACTGAGCTTGTCTTTGATATCTCCCGGGAGGTAACCGATATCTTTATTGCTCAGCGGGACTATAGGGCGTGCCAGGTATATCTGCTTGTAATTTTTCTTCTGGTCGAGCGCGCCGGCCAGGGCGAGAAGGGTCTTTCCCGTACCGGCGACTCCCTGTAGCGTAACCAGTTTAACACGCGGATTACGGATAGCGTGGAGGGCAAATACCTGTTCGGCATTTCGCGGGGTGATTTTGTAGGCCTGCGTTTTTTCCACCCTCTCTATTTTTCCAAGGAGCGGGTTGAAATAGGCCAGGGCCGAGGAGTTGCCGTTTTTCAGTACAAAATAGTGGTTCGGGATGGGATCGGTAAGCCCCACATCTTCGGGATCAACCAGACCATCGGAGTACAGTTTGTCGATCACGCTTTTGTCGACGCCTTCCAGGGTCGATTTGCCCGGATAGAGCGATTCGACGTCCTGGATCTTGCCAGTTTCATAATCCTCTGCCTGGATATCAAGTGATTTGGCCTTAAGGCGAAGGTTGATATCTTTTGTCACGAGGATGACCGGACGTTGCGGATGTTCATCCTGCATGACCATGGCGGCATTCAGGATCCGGTGGTCGGGCTTATTGCCGTCGAAAACCGCCCGGGCGTCGATCGGGCTGTTGTTCTCATTCATGATCACCTTGATACAACCGGCTCCCTGCTGATCGATCTCAATCCAGTTGGTCAGCGAATGATTGGCAGAGAGGCGGTCCATAATACGGATGAACTCACGGGCCTCAAAGTTTTTGGTATCGTTCCCTTTCTTGAAATTATCGAGCTCTTCCAGCACAGTGATTGGAACGGCAATATCATTATCTTCAAAACTATAAATGGCATTATGGTTATAAAGAATGACCGACGTATCGAGGACGAATATTTTAGCGACTTTACTTTTCTTTCTGGGCATCTATGGAGAGTTAATTCTAAATTTTAAATTTTAAATTCTTAATTCTTAATTCATAATGATAATGGGATGTAAAAATAGTCAATAAGGAAATTTGTCATTTTGAATATTTATCAACACTAATAGCTGAAGCCCAGTTTATCGAGGCCGGCCTGGACTTCGGGGGCGCTCATAAAGAGATCCCAGAGAAGTCCGGTACGGTAATTTTCGATCATGACGACCTGGGGTCCCTGGTCGATCGCGATATAGGAGCCGGCCCACCAGCCCACATGGACATCGAAGGCATCATAGAATCCATAATCGCCCCAGAGTTTATCTCCGAGGATATAATAGAAGAACCGGATAGCGTCCATCGATTGTTCCGGAGAAAAAGGGAGAGAGGAGACCGCCGCGGTCGGGGTGATCACGCCCCGGTCGTTGGTGGGTTCGCTCACGCCGTATCCGGAAGGGATATCGCCGGCGGTCAATCCCCAGCAATGTGCGCTGTAATTGGGAAAGCTTTTCGGATTGTCGGCACAATAGGCCCAGTTGATCAGGGAGTGGTTGACATTCTGCGTCCAGTAATTGGCATAGGTATCCGAAAGATTTCTTGGATCGAGCCCGAGGAACGAATAGTGGGCAAAGAAAAGCGGCCCGCCGTAGTCATAACCTACGGGGAGGGTATAGCCGTAGAACGTTTTGCCGTTGATGATCCCTCCGTTGCGGGCGTAGCCTGACTTATAGGCCATAGCGGGGATGGTGTAGGTCGGCGAGGAAGCGGCGAGGATGTAAGTGATCAGTGTCTCGTTGTAGCCCTGGATTTTCATGTTCATATCCCAGTTATAGGTTGGCGACCAATGCCAGTAAAGAACATTTTGCCCGCCGCGGGTATACCAGCTCCACTCGATCGTGTTGAAAAGTTCAGTGATTCTTGTTGCCAGATCACTTTCCGCCGGATCCAGCGGATCGAGGTACTGTCGCATAGTAAGGAGCCCCTGGGCCATGTATCCGGTTTCGACCAGGTCGCCGCCGTTGTCTTTGGTGCTGAACGGGATAGCATAGCCGTTGCTGCCGTTGATCCAGTGCGACCAGGCTCCGTGGAACCGGTCGCAGGTTTCCAGGAATCCGATGATCTTTTCCAGCCGGGCCATACCTTCGGCCCGGGTGATAAATCCTCTCTCCATGCCGACGATAAGCGCCATGACCCCGAACCCGGAGCCGCCAGAAGTAACAACATCTCCCGAGCCGAGTCTTTCCCTGGTCATTCCGCTCACCGGATGGGCATAATCATAAAAGAACTTGAACGTTTGCTGCTGGACGATGGTCAGCAACTCGTCATCCGTTACTACCGGGAACTTGTAGGTGGAGTCGGCTTCGGTAAAGAAAGAATTGCTGAACCCCTCGAACTGGTTTCCGTAGGCTGATTCGAGGCCTGATGAGACTACCAGGGTATATTTGCGGTATCCTTCCAGATCACCCTGAAGTGTCAGGTCGACCTTCCGGAAATTGTCCCCGTATTCAAAAATTTCTTTAATGTCGTCTGAAAGGGAGAACTTCGCTGAAATTCCGGCGGTATCAACCGGTTCTGAAAATTCCAGCGAAAACCGGAGGTTTTTTCTTTTTATATTGTAAAACTTGGTATTAGTCGTAAAATCCTGACCATCAATTGTTGCAGCTATCAAATTAAACTTCCCGTCTGATGTTTTAAACCTGTATTCCGCTCCTGTAAACGATTCGCCTTCTGTTCCTTTCACTGTGCCGGCGATGAAAACCGTGTAACTTTTCAGTTTTCCGAATTCCTGCTGATGGGTGAGCCGTAATGTTTTCATGTCCCCGGAAAACTTATATTGCACCCCGAAGGTGGCGTTATTCAAATCTTTGATGGAGATGCCCTGTTTAGCCAGGTTGGTATCAAGGGGTACCGAAAAGTTCAGGATGATTTCGGTATTCAGGGCAATATTGGGGACCTCGGCAGCCAGCTGAAGCTGGGTTTCACCGGCAAAACAGGAGAGGATCTCGAGTTTCCCGACCGGCTCGGGTTCTTTGTTGCAGGATTGAAGATTAACTGCGATTGTCATGATCAATAACATGACAATAAATTCATGTATTGTGGTTTGTTTCATCTTTATAAAATTATTACATCCGCAATTAATTCATCCGGGTCATTAAAAATTACTTAACCGCAAAGTTACACAAAGGGATTCACAAAGGCGCACAAAGTAATTGATTACCAAATATCAAACTTTGTACGCCTTTGTGGTTAAAGAACCTTAAAATGACTTATAGCGACAGAATTGAATACCGACTCTATTTTTTAACGGTATAGAGATCCAGTACCTCAGCCGGGGTCAGGGCCTTTGTGAAGAAATGCATCTCATCATAGAGGCTCAGGTCGGAGAAATGCTCCCAGTAGACGAAGTTCGGCATCCCTGAAGCGATGGTCATACTGCTGCATCCGGTCCAGTCGATTTTGGATTCCAGGTCCACTTCGGAGTTCGTCGGGGCGATCTCGCCGTTGACGTAGATAGTGGCTTTCGAGGTCGAGATCACGATGGCGATATGCATCCAGTCCTGGTCGGCAGGAACCGCGACAAACGGGTTCATCCAGACCTCGGTGGAACCGATACCGATATTCAGTCCGATATTCTGGTTGGTGCCGCTATTTTCGCGGAACAACCTGAAGCCGCTGTTCCGGCTGTCGCCTTCGGGGCTGATGGCCAGAATCCCGGCACGAAGCGGATCGGCATTGATCTTATACCAGAAAGCCACGCTGAATTCTGTTCCCGAGGTAATCGCATCAGCCGGGTAGGTCAGGTATGCGTCGGTAGCCCCGGCATAACAGTCGTTCACTTTTCCGGCTGCATATCCCGGAGCGCCGTTAACCGCCAGTTCAGCGCCGGTAACCAGGTCGAGGTTGAAGCCATCGAGCGGGAAATAGAGCACTTCGCCGGCGAGGGGTTCATAAACCGGTGCGGTCACTTTGTTAAAATTAACCGATGTCGACGCCGTTTTCCCGGTAAGGTCGACCACATCAACCGACAGGGTATAAGTACCTGCAGTCATACCGCTGTAATTGTATTTGATATCGGCTCTTCTGTAATCCAGGAAAGAGTCAAATGTTACGATCTCCGCGCCGTTAAGCTTCAATGTAACCGATTGGAGTTCTATATCATCCACTGCCAGAACCTTAAATGTAATGGTAGCGGGTTCATCCGGTGATACGAAGGCTTTACCTTCTATCGGGTAGCTGATGGCAACCGTTGGCGCGGTTTGATCCGGTTTCGGATCGACCGGGATGATCGGGTCGAGTTCCTTTTCACAGGAGGCCACGACCAGGGTTAACATCGCCAGTAAAAACAAGGATTTTATAATTTTCATCTTGAATTTTTTTAAAGTTAAACCATAGGTTAATTACCTTTTAATACCGGTATCTGGTCGACCTGGTTTTGCGGATAAGGCAGAAATGCTTTATCAGCTGAAAATGTTCTTCCCTCGTAGCTCAGTGCATCAACTCTATTGTACCGGACCATATCGAAGAACCGGGTTCCCCATTCCATAGCCAGCTCGGCATATTTTTCGTCGAGCACCTGCTGGAGGTTCACTCCGGCCAGCGGGCTCAAACCTGCTCTTTCCCTGACGGCATTCACTGCTGCATCGGCTGTTCCGGCGCTGCCGGATGCCCCATTGGCCAATGCCTCGGCATACATCAGCAGGATCTCGGCATAGCGGATACACTGGAAGTTCTTGTTAGTACCATAGCTTGTTCTTCCGGGGGTAAGTTGGATGGAAGGCAGGTAATGCTTGCCGCTGCAGAACATTGCACGGGCGTAGTCGTTGATAACATCACCCGAAGGGGTCACATTTGAAATCCAGGAAGGCAGGTTCACATAGTTCGGATCCGCCTGTATCTCGGCAATTCCCCTGGGGGTGAACAGAACCGTCGTCTTCAGGCGGGTTACTTCATTCCGGTCGAGCATAAACTTTATATATTTCATGCTCGGTTCCCAGAAGCCCCATCCGTCGCCGGCGCCTTCCACCGCCGGTGTCCATCCCTGCGGTCCAAAGAATGCAAACAGGTAATAATAGTTATCGCCGGCTGCCTGGCCCAGGTCGGAATACTGCATTTCGAGCAGGTTCTCGCTGTTCAGCTTTCCTTTGATCTTGAACAATTCATAGTAATCGGCTTCGAGTTCAAATTTTCCCGAATTGATGATCTCGCCGGTGGCTTCGGCCACAGCCTGGTAATTCTTCAGCTCCAGGTTGGCCAGGGCTTTCATGGCGAGGGCCGTGAATTTTGTGACGCCGCCCGGGATATCGGTACGTTCGTTGGGCCTGACGGCAGGCAGCAGCGGTATGGCTTCATCCATCCAGGCAGAGATCATTTGCATGACCTCATCCTTTGTTGATAGGGGAACCACGAAGAGTTCCGACGGGTCGGAGCTTTCGGGCACCGGCAGTGCGCCAAATGTACGGCTGAGCTGGAACAGCCACCATGACCGCAGCACCCTGGCTTCGGCCTGGTATTGTTCAGCCAGGCTGGCGCTGGCATGCGGCTTGTAAAGCTCTACCTGTTCGATCGCCGAATTGGCGATGAACATGCTCAGGTAGTAATTCTGCCACAGGGAGTTATACATCCAGTAATCCTTGTTGTAGTTGTATTTGTCGGTTTCGGCAAAATCCTGCTGGTCGCCCAGGCCGCCGGCATTAACATCATCGCCGCGCACTGCGACCAGGGGAAAATTCTCCCAGCCGATATCGACCAGGTTCATCCGCTCATAGGCACCGATTAAAGGAAGGACCATGTTGCTGCTGATGGTGTAGTCGGTTTCTTCGGTGAACGTCGTATTTTCTGGCGGTTCATCGAGGTACTTGTTGCATCCTGTGTTTGACAACAGGACGGTCAGCGCTATTGAAATAACTATAATGAATTTATATGGTTTCATATCAATAAGTATTTAGCGTTAGAACTTGATATTGAGTCCGACCGTATAGATCGCGGCCACGGGATAGGTCTGAGAGTCCCATCCGTTGGCGACTTCCGGTGTGAAGCCGTTGTATTTGAAGAGCGACAGCGGGCGTTCGGCGGTAAATGAGATCCGGGTTTCCGGGAAATTGCCTCCCAGCCATTTGCTGTTTTTGATGGTATAGCCCAGGGCGATATTCTGGAACCGGAAGAAAGAGCCGTCTTCCACGAAATAGTCGCTCATTTTCTGGTTCCAGCCCCTGCGGAGGCCTGACGATGACGGGTACTTATCGGAGGTGCCTTCTCCGTACCAGCGGTTTTCGGCCAGGTCGGCGTCGAGGTTGCCGTCGGAGGTCCAGATCAGCTCTCCCCTTTTCCGGTTGAGGATTTTGTTTCCGGCCTGACCGTAGAAACTGGCGCTGAAGTCGATGTTAAGGTAACGGATACTGATATCGCCGCCATAGATGAGGTTCGGGAAGTAGGAACCGAGGATCACGCGGTCGTCGCCATCCAGCAAACCATCTTTATTCTGGTCGACATATTTGAAGTCACCGGGGACGAGATTATTGTCGACCGCAATCGGATCGTTGCTGATTTCAGTCGCATTCTGGTAAACGCCGGCCACTTCCCATCCGTAGAAAGCCATAAGCGGTTCGCCGACGTAGGTGCGCTGACGGAATTCAGCGGTACCGCCGTCGATATACTCCTGTCCGTAAAGGTCGATGGCCTGGTTTTTCAGGGTAGCCAGGTTTGCCCCGACGCTGTAGTTCAGTTTGCCGTTGATCTCATTGCTCCAGTTCAGTGCGATTTCGATACCGGAGTTGCGGATCGTACCGACCGGTTTCAGCACGCTACCACCGACCGACGGGATAGAGACGGGGATGGCGGCATTTTTCGTATCGCGGTTATAGTAATCAATATCAGCCGATAATTTGTTCTTCACAAATTTTGCGGTGAAACCGACATTAGTTTCCTCGGTAAGTTCCCATTTCAGCTCAGAATAATCGCTTGACACCACAGTACCGGAATAGACGACGCCACCGAAGGTGGTTTTTATAACGGTAGTGGTAAACGCGCCATCGCTGGCCTGGATCTTGTCGTTGCCCAGTTGCCCCCAGCTCGCTCTGATCTTCAGATAAGTAAGAATATCGTTTTTCGGCATGAACTTTTCTTCGGTGACGACCCAGCCAATACCGACCGTGGGGAAATAGCCCCAGGTTTGCTGGTATTTGTTGCTGCCGTCGGCACGCATCGTTGCGTAGAGCAGGTAGCGGTTGTTGAAGTTGTAGGCCAGACGTCCGAAGTAAGACATTCCGTATTGGCGGAGGCCACCGTCGGTGGCGCCAATGGATTCGATATCCAGGGTTTTATTGATATACCAGGATTGCGGTTTATCGGTCGGGATATCGTTGACCCAGGCGCTCAGCATTGTGTAGCCCTCGTCCTTGAAAGAAGTTCCGGCCATCAATGTCAGGCTATGATTCTGGAAGCTCTTGGTGAATGTCAGGATATTATCCCAGATATGGTTGTTATAATTGGTCCAGGTGCGGGTAATTTTCGGGTCCAGGTTATTGAAACCATCATCAATATAATACGGGAAATTGATGATACGTTGATCGATCCCGGTATAGCTGTAATTGTATGATGTTTTAAAAGTGAGAACCTTCGGGAGAAGATTGATTTCGACATAGAAATTGGATAACAACTTTTTGATTTTCATCTGGTCAAAATTGTATACCATATACGGGAAGGGATTCTGTCCCGATCTGTAACCCATTATGCGTGCACTGGAGTAATTATCCGGATAAGCCAGGTTGTTCAAGGTATCGTAAACGGGCATGATCGGGACGGCGAAGTAGGCATTGTTCCATGCCGAATTTTGCTCATTGTTTTTCAATGCATTGCTATATACCATATTACCGCCAACTGTCAGCCAGTTTGTGGCCTTAAAATCGAGTTTGGTCCGGAGGTTAAGACGTTCGTAGTTATTGTCCATATTCATGATCCCATCCTGGTAGAAGTAGTTGGCGCCGAGGGAATAGCGTGCTTTCTCCGTACCGCCTGAGAAATCCAGGCTATGGTTAGTGATGGCGGCCGGGCGGAGGATTTCGGCGTACCAGTTGGTATTGGGTTCCGGTATACTGGGATCTACGCGGCTTCTGCCGTAGCGTTGCATGGCGTTAAGGATGAACGTTTCATCGGCGGGTGAGCCCGATTCCCTGGCCATTATGGAAAACTGCTGGGAGTTGGCCATCTTCACCACATTCTGGGCGATCTGGTAACCGCCATAACCATTGTAGGTGATTTCAGCCTTCTGGTTGTATTGTCCTGATTTTGTTTCGATGAGTACAACGCCGTTGGCGGCCCTGACACCATATATAGCGGCTGCCGAGGCGTCTTTCATGACAGAAATGGAGGCGATGTCGGAAGGATTCAGAAAGTCGATATTATCGAAGAACATGCCGTCGACGACAAACAGCGGCGCTTCATTTTCCCGTCCGGGGAATGAGCCGATACCGCGGATACGGATAGTGGGCATACTGCCGGGGCCTCCGGAAGTGACGACCTGCAGACCGGGGACCTTTCCCTGCAGGGCCTGCAGCGGTTGAGAAGCGGGAGTCCGGTTAATATCTTCCGCTTTGATGGTACTGATGGAAGAGGTCAGGTCTTTCACTTTTGTGCTTCCGTATCCTACGACCACTACTTCCTGCAAAGAGGTTTTCGAAGGGGATAGCATGACATTGAAAACGGCCTGGCTTCCGATCGTTATCTCCTGGGTTTCGTAGCCCACATAGCTAACGACAATGGATGTTCCGCCGGGAGGCACCTTCAATGCGAATTTACCGTCGATATCGGTAATCGTACCGGCTCCGGTACCTTTTACCAATACCGATGCTCCGGGCAGGGATTCGTTCGTTGACCGGTCGGTAACCGAGCCGCTGATGCTCTTCTCCTGGCCGAACACAGTGGTTCCTGCAACGACCAGCAAGAGCAGAAAAATGCTCCTTAACCAGCCGACAGCCTGTTTAAGTGTAAGGTAATTCTTCATAACATATTGATTTTGGTATTAGTTAAGAAATATTTTCGGGTTTGTGGAAGTCATACCGGGTAAAATCAATCCTTCTTACAAATATAATAATAATGGTGTTTTCGGAAAATGTGAAAATATTATGTTTAATCGTGTTTGGGGGTCCATACGGGATTATCAGGATGCGGTTTTGAATTTCCTTTGATTATCTTTGCTCAATACTCACTGGAAATGAATAACCGCCTCTTTTTATTAGATGCTATGGCCCTGATTTACAGGGCTTATTTCGCCCTGAATAAAAATCCCAGGATCAATTCAAAAGGATTGAATACCTCCGCTATTCTTGGTTTTGCGAATACTTTATATGATCTTGTCAAGAATGAAAAGCCGACCCATATCGGGGTGGCTTTTGATTCGTTTGCGCCGACGCTCCGCGAGGCAGAGTACACCGAATACAAAGCCCAGCGGGAGAAGATGCCGGAAGATATTGCCCTGGCGTTGCCCTATATCCGTCGTTTGCTGGAGGGATTCCGTATCCCCATCCTCGAGCTGCCCGGTTATGAGGCGGATGATATTATAGGAACGCTCGCACACAAAGCAGATAAAAAGGGATTTACGACGTTCATGGTGACGTCCGACAAGGATTTTGGGCAGCTTGTCAGCGACAGGACCTTTATTTACCGTCCGCCCAGGTTTGGCAACAAAGCGGAGATTTTAGGGATAAAGGAAGTGTGTGAAAGATACCAGATTGAAAGGCCGGCGCAATTGATTGATATTTTAGGATTATGGGGCGATGCGTCCGATAATATCCCGGGGATACCGAACATCGGGGAAAAGAGGGCCATAGAGCTGATAAAGCAATACGGATCGGTGGAGAACCTGATTGCCCATTCCGGCGAGTTGCAGGGAAAGATCAGGGAAAATGTCGAAGCCTTTGCAGAGCAGGGGCTTTTCTCGAAGAAGCTGGCCACCATAATTCTGGATGTGCCTTTGGAATTTGAAGAGGAGAAGCTGATACTGGAGAGACCCTCTTTCGAGATCCTCAACGAATTGTTCAATGAGCTGGAATTCAGGACTTTCGCAAAGAGGGTATTCACTGACCTTTCGGTAAGGGAGCAGGCTGGAGAAGAGGTAACCGGGTTGGTGGCCCAGGCCGGCGGGGGGAAACCGCAGGCTGGGGGAGATCTTTTCAGCGAATTGCCCGCCACCGAGAAAGGGACGCCATCCCTTGGGACGCCATCCCAAGGGATGGCGTCCCTGGACAAGACCCGGGTCAATTACCATCTCGTCACTTCCAAAGACCAGCGGCAGCAACTGGTGGACAAACTCAAACATGCCGAAAAGTTCTGCTTCGATACCGAAACCACCGGCATCGATCCGAACAACTCGGAACTCGTTGGTATCTCATTCTGCTTCCAGCCCTTTGAAGCCTTTTTTGTGCACCTCCCGGCCAATTACCAGGAATGCCTCGAAATTGTCAGCGAGTTCAAACCCTTCCTGGAAAACGAAAACGTTCTCAAGATCGGACAAAACCTCAAATTCGATATCGCTATCCTCAAATGGTATGAGGTGGAGGTACGCGGCAAATTGTTCGACACGATGCTGGCCCACTACCTGATCGAACCGGATCTGAAACACGGAATGGATTTTCTTTCCGAAACATACCTTAATTACAAAACCGTCCATATCGATGAACTGATCGGCAAGAAAGGCAAAGACCAGGGGAATATGCGGGATGTGCAACCGGAAATCCTTTCCGATTACGCCTGCGAAGATGCCGACATCACCTACCGCCTCTATGAAATCTTCGATCCGATGCTGAATGAAGGCGGCCTCAGAAAGCTTTTCGAAGAGATAGAAATTCCGCTGGTGCCTGTCCTGGCCGCCATGGAGGCGGAAGGCGTAATGCTCGACACGAAGGCTTTGAAAGATTATTCCGCACACCTGGGCGATGAGGTCCATGAGGTGGAGGAGCAAATCTACGACCTGGCCGGGCAACTCTTTAATATCGCATCGCCCAAACAACTCGGCGAAATTCTTTATGAAAAGCTTAAAATCACCGATAAGCCGCCGCGCACGGCTACCAAACAATATTCGACCAGCGAGGATGTGCTGGTCAAGATGCTGTTTCGCCATCCGATCATCCAGCTGATCCTGGACTACCGTTCACTGACCAAGCTTAAATCGACCTACGTCGATGTGTTGCCCACCCTGATCAGCCCGCGCGACAAACGGATCCACACCTCTTACAACCAGGCGGTGGCTGCAACAGGCCGGCTCAGTTCCAACAATCCGAACCTGCAGAATATCCCGATCCGGACCGACCGGGGAAAAGAGATCCGAAAAGCTTTTGTACCCCGAAATCCCGATTTCATCCTTTTATCGGCCGATTACTCCCAGATTGAGTTGCGGATCATTGCACATATGAGCGGAGATAAAAACATGATCGAATCTTTCCGGCAGGGAACCGACATTCACGCCGCCACAGCCGCCAAAGTCTACGGTATCCAGGTCGGCGAAGTCACCCCGGAGATGCGCCGGAAAGCCAAGGCGGTCAATTTCGGTATCATTTACGGGCAGTCGGCGTTCGGACTGGCCGAACGGCTGAACATTACCCGCCGCGAAGCGGCAGAGATCATCGAATCCTACTTCGCACAGTATTCGGGGATTCGGGAATATATGGACCGCACCATCGATTTTGCCCGGAAGCACGGGTATGTGGAGACCATCCTGGGAAGAAGGCGGTATCTGCGCGATATCAATTCGGCCAATGCCGTTGTGCGCGGGTTTGCTGAAAGAAACGCCATCAATGCCCCGATCCAGGGTTCATCGGCCGATATGATCAAGATCGCCATGATCCGCATCCATGAAGACCTTAAAAAGCTTGCAACTCGCAGCCGGATGATCCTGCAGGTCCATGACGAACTCGTTTTCGACGTACACAGATCGGAAAGAGAACTGATCCGGCCGGTTGTGTATGAGCAGATGAAAAATGCACTGCCGCTGGATGTACCGGTGGAGGTTGAGATGGATGAAGGGGAAAACTGGCTGGAGGCGCATTGAAATAATATTTTTCTATTTTTGATCATTCCAAATTCCAAGATTATGAACCTGACCACCGACAGACGCATTGTCATGACCCTGGATGCCGGGGGAACCAACTTTGTATTCAACGCCATTCGGGGCGGGGAAGAGATGTTTGAACCTTTCCGCCTGAAAGCAAAAGGAGCTACACTGGAAGAGGTGCTGCTCAAAATAATCGATGGTTTTAATAATGTAAAAAGCGCACTGGATGAGAAACCGTCGGCCATCAGCTTCTGTTTTCCCGGTCCGGCCGACTATCCGCGGGGCATCATCGGCGATCTGGAGAATCTGCCTACATTCAGGGGTGGAGTCGCACTGAAAGACATGCTGGAAGAGAAATTCGGCATCCCGGTGTTCATTAACAACGACGGTGATCTGTTTGCCTACGGTGAAGCCATCGGGGGCATCCTGCCGGAGATCAATGCCCGTTTGGAGGCGGCCGGTAATCCCAGGCGATACCGCAACCTGTTCGGCGTTACTTTCGGAACCGGTTTCGGGGGAGGCATTGTCAACAACGGGCAGCTATTCATCGGCGACAATTCGGCCGGCGGTGAAGTAAACCGCATGCGCAACAGGCTCTATCTCTCCACCAGCGCTGAAGACAGCACCGCCATCCGGGGTGTCCGCCGGGTATATGCCCGCGAAACAGGCATCCCGTTTGAGGAATCTCCAAATCCCAAAGAGATCCAGGATATTATTCTCGGGTCTTTTCCCGGTAATAAAGAAGCAGCCCTGAAAGCCTGGGAAGAGATGGCGGTTGTGGCCGGCGATACCCTGGCCAATGCCATCACCCTGATCGACGGAATTATCGTGATCGGCGGAGGATTATCCGGCGCCCACGGAGTATTCCTGCAACGACTCGTGGATGAGATGAATGCGAGCTTTACATCGCTCGACGGGCATGAAGTACCCCGCCTCGAGATCACGGCACTCAACCTGGAAAACCCGGTGGAACTGGCCGAGTTCCTGGAAAACAAGTCGATCGAAATCAAAGTGCCGTTCAGCCAAAAAACCGTCAATTATAACCCGGCACGGTATATCGGCGTCGGCGTTTCCCGGCTGGGCACATCCAGGGCCGTATCGGTCGGCGCCTACGCCTATGCACTGGCTGAACTGGATAAGATTTAGTTAGAGGCTATTCGTGTCAATTCGCCTCATTCGTGTTGATTCGTGTTCCCTTTGGAATAACGGATGAGACGAATTTTACGAATAACCACGGATAAATAATAGCAGAAATATTAACCATTCCGGATTTTATTTGTTATTAACTTCAGAAAGAAATATCCATTTATCATGAAACTCTACAGCATCGAAACCGGAAACCTGAAACTCGACGGCGGCGCCATGTTCGGCGTCGTACCCAAATCACTCTGGTCGAAAGTTTATCCTGCCGATGAGAACAATCTGTGCAATTGGGCCATGCGCTGCCTGCTGGTGGTCGATGAAGACCGCAGGATCCTGATCGACAACGGAATCGGCGACAAGCAGGACTGGAATTTTCTCCGCCATTATCATCTCAACGGAGATGACACGCTGGAGAAGTCGCTGGCAAAAGCCGGTTTCGGTAAGGAGGATATTACGGATGTGATCCTGACGCACCTGCATTTCGACCATTGCGGCGGAAGTGTCGAATGGAACCACGACCGCACCGGGTACAAGCTGGCTTTTCCCAATGCCAATTACTGGGTCAGCCGTCAGCAGTACAACTGGGCCGTTGAGCCCAATCATCGCGAAAGCGCCTCTTATCTGAAAGAAAACATTTTACCCATTGAAGAGAGCGGAAAGCTGAAACTAATTGAAGGCGAAGGTGAAATTCTTCCCAACATCACCATAAAACTTTACCATGGCCATACAGACGGACAGGCGATACCTCACATTCGATACAACGGTAAAACTGTGGTATTTATGGCCGATCTGCTTCCCTCAACAGCCCATGTGCCGATGCCGTGGATCATGGGTTACGATACCCGCCCGTTGATTACTTTAGAAGACAAAACCCGCTTTTACAGGGAAGCGCTGGAAAACGACTACATCCTGTTCCTGGAACATGATCTTTACCATGAATGCTGTACCCTTCACCAGACCGACAAAGGCGTTAAAGTAAAGGAAACCTTTGAACTTTGAACTAATTCTAGTCTTCGTCTTTCGCGCTTTCTTCGTATTCCTTCAGCAGTTTCTCCTGGATATCGGACGGTACCGGGGCATATTCGTTGAATTTCATCGTGTAGCTTGCACGGCCGCTGGTGAGCGAGCTTAAAGCCGTCGAATAGCGGTTCAGTTCGGCAAGCGGCACGCGGGCACGGATCGTTCCGCCATCCATACCCATAATGATGGCACGCCTTCCTTGCAGGTCGGTCATGACGCCACCCATTTTATCGGCCGGGACGAAGACTTCGACATCATAGATCGGCTCGAGGATCTTCGGGCTGGCTTCCTTGAAAGCCATGCTGAAGGCGGTACGGCCGGCGAGTTTGAAGGAGATTTCATTGGAATCGACCGGGTGCATCTTGCCATCATAAACATAGACGCGGATATCGCGGGCATAGGAACCGGTAAGCGGGCCCTGCTCCATTTTCTCCATCAATCCCTTGAGGATAGCGGGAAGGAAACGGGTATCGATCGAACCGCCGACGATGCAGTTATAGAAAACGAGTTTTCCGCCCCATTCGAGCTGGATCTCGTCTTTACCGCGGATCGACAGTGAAATTTCGGTATCGCCTTTGGAAATAGTCAGCGGGGTGACCGACGACTGGCGCATCATTTGTTTCAGCTTGACGCTCGACGGGTCGGGTTTGCCCTCTTCGTGCGGCTCGATGACCATGTGCACTTCGCCAAACTGGCCGGCGCCGCCCGACTGCTTCTTATGCTGGTAGGTAGCCTGGGCAACTCTTGTGATCGTTTCCCTGTAAGGAATACGCGGAGGAAGGTAGTTCACCTGTATCTTGATATTGTTTTCCAGGTGCCACTTGGCAATGTTCAGGTGAAGTTCGCCCTGGCCCTCCAGGATCAGCTGGCGCAATTCCTTCTTGTAACCGGCAATGATCGTCTGGTCCATCTTGTGCAACTCATTCAGCGCCATGCCCAGTTTTTCGTCATCGGCCTGATTGACGGCTTTACAAGCCACGCGGAACTTCGAATCGGGATACTCGATCGGGGCGATCTTCTCATCCGCAAACTTGGGAGCATTCAGCGTATGGTTGGTCAGCGTATTCTTCAGCTTGATGGTAGCGCCAATATCACCGGCGACCATCTTTTCCACCTTGTCGCGGTTCTTGCCGGCAAAGACGAACACCTGCGAGAGACGCTCCTTGGTGGCATTGGTGCCGTTGATCATATCTTCTGCTTCATGGATCTCACCGCTGAAAACCTTGAAAAAGCTCACCTCACCCAGGTGCTGCTCGATGGTCGTTTTGAAGACAAAAGCCATAGCCGGCTCGGTAGCCAGACATTTGACCTCTTTTCCCGAGACAGTCTTGACAGGCGGCATTTCATTCGGGGCGGAAACATTGTTGATGATGAATTCCAGCAACCGGCCCACGCCCATATTCTGTTTGGCATTGACACAAAGCACCGGGAAAATGCCCCTGTTGCGCAAACCCAGGCGCAGCCCGCGGGAGATTTCCTCTTCCGACAAAGTCCCGTTTTCGAAGAACGATTCCATCAGCGATTCATCGTTGGCTGCCAGATCTTCGATCAGCTTTGCCTGCAATTCTTCCGCTTTGCCTTTTTCATTGGCAGGAATATCCAGAATCTCCGGTTTTCCCCCTCCATCCGGGTATTTCAGCATTTTCATCTTAAGAAGGTCGATGACCGAATTAAAACCATGTCCGGTGTGAAGCGGATACTGGACCACCGTAACCGCGCTGCTGAAGGAGCTCTTGAGCTGGCTGACGGTATCGTCGAAATTCGAGTTGTCGTGTTCCAGGTGGTTGATGGCAAAGATCACCGGCATGAGTTCTTTGGTACAAAGCCTCCAGGTTGTCTCCGTTCCCGGTTCAACGCCATTCTGTGCATTGACCACGGATACGGCTGCATCCACCACTTTCATCGCGGAAATTACCTCTCCCACAAAGTCATCAAAACCCGGCGTATCGATAACATTGATCTTGTGATTGTTATAAATGGAATACAAAACGGATGAATAGACTGAATTCTGTCTTTCCATTTCAATATCACGGTAATCGGAAACCGTATTTTTATCTTCGATCGATCCCCTCCTGTTAATTACGCCGCCTTCGAACAACATATCTTCTGCCAATGTTGTTTTACCCGTCTTGGCGCCGCCTATCAACGCGATGTTCCTGATCTCGTTCGTTTGAAATACCTTCATTTTCTGTAATTTATAATTGTTAACCTGTTAATTCCGAATAAGGGACGCAAAAGTAGAAAAAAGCTGCCAACTTTCAAAGAAGCCGCTGAAAAAAGTCTTCCATAACCTTAACTTGCTGAAAGTTCCCGATAACTTTTTAACTATTTACACATTTAAAAAATAATTTTACTTTTATTTCAAGTCTTAAAACCCATTTTAATGATAAGGAAAGCGCTACCATTCCTGGTAATATTGTTTTTCTCCATAACCCTGGCCGGACAAGAAATTCCCGAGGCATACCGGAATTATAATGCGAAATATCCGTCGGGGCCGGTTATGACCAACCGGGATGCGGCTCTTCTTCGCTCCCTGCCAGAAAAAAAGGTTCCGGAAACCGCAGTGAGGGACCAGCTTCCGGCAATTGTCGATAATTCAACCCTTCCTTACCTGAGGCCGGTATTTCTGCAGGAGGGCCCCAGTTGCGGACAGGCAGCCATGGTCGGTTATAATTTCACATACGAAATGGCTTGCAAGAGAGACCAGCCCGCCTTGTTCCCGCAAACCCAGTATCCGACCCATTTCACCTGGAATTTTCAGAACGGTGGCGATGGCTGGTATGGAGTCAGCTATTTCCACAGTGTCGAAATCCTCCGCATGTGCGGGTGTATGAATTCTTACGACTATGGCGGTTTTTTCGATGACGGGCGCCGCTGGATTAACGGTTACAACCTGTATAACAATGGTATGTACAACAGGGTCAGGCAGATGTACCGGATCAACACCTCGACGGAAGAAGGAATCCTGGCACTGAAGCACTGGCTCTACAATCATATGGGAGAACAGGAACATGGCGGCGTTGCGAGCTACTACGCCAATGTCCCCTGGAATGCAGTTTTCCTCAATGATACGACTCCCGAAGGAGGCAAATACGTAGTGACCTGGTGGTACCCGCTGGCTTCCCACGCCATGACCATTGTGGGTTACAATGATTCGATCCGCTACGATTACAACGGCGACGGGCAATACACCAATACTATCGATCTTAACAACGACCAGGTCATCGACCCCAGGGACTGGGAGTTCGGCGGAGTAAAGTTTGTCAACAGCCACGGAACCGGGTCGCAGGACAGTGGTTTTTGTTACATGATGTACAAGGTTCTGGCCGAAAAGTTTGAAACAGGCGGGATCTGGAACCAGGAGGTTCATATCCTGGATGTTGATGAAGATTATTTGCCCCTGATGGCGTTTAAAGTAAAAATAAAACATACTAACCGGGGGAAGATTAAAGTGATGGCAGGTGTTTCACAGGATACATCGGATAT
>ERZ795059.2545-NODE-2545-length-18766-cov-6.192080_pt1 | contig 18766 bp, 16 predicted proteins | sample MGYA00375143_ERZ795059 | MGnify/ENA primary metagenome ERZ795059 (study PRJEB30188, sample SAMN05720168) | activated sludge metagenome | isolation source: Anaerobic digester | place: USA | collected 2015-01-07 ... | reverse complement strand
TTCTCATCAAGGTCTTTCCAAAGCCCAAGAGTAAAATATTTTTATAATATAAATATATAAGATGTTTAACCGATTGAACATCTTTTTTTGTGTTTTCTGCCTTTGTGCTTTTAAAAGAAAGGGCCGGAGGAGGAGGAGAGGATGTGGGGGGCAAAAGTTTGGAAACCCTTTAAAACGAACTGGGGCCCATTCGCGGCCCCAAGAATATAAGCGACCCCAGCGGGATTTGAACCCGCGCTGCAAGCTTGAAAAGCTTGTGTCCTAACCAGGCTAGACGATGGGGTCGATAGATAAAAATTAAAATACAGTTTTATTATTATATTCTAGATTCTTTTATGGTCAAGAAAAAATACGCCCCGCAGGGTTTCTGTGTTTCCACGGAACCGTGGGAATTATTCTTCCTCTTTGGCAACAACATTGGCAACAGACATAACAACGTCTCCTTGTTGCAAAGAAATAAGCTTAACGCCTTGCGTGCTCCGCGAAGACTCTCGGATATCAACCACTGGACAGCGAACCATCATTCCGACCTTCGTGACAGCCATGACCTCATCATCGGGCATGACCCCTAAAACGCTCACAACTGTTCCGTTTTTCGGGGTTACTTTTACATTAATAATCCCCTTGCCTCCTCGGGATTGGATGCGGTATTCCCCAAAAGAAGACCTCTTGGCAAAGCCAAGGGCCGTGACCGTTAACAACGTGCTTTCCGTCCTGTCAATCTCGGAAGGAAAAACCTGCATAGAAACAACGATATCTCCTTTTGATAAATTAATCCCCCTCACTCCGCGTGCCGCGCGGCCCATGTCTCGAATCTGCTTTTCCGAAAAACGAAGGGCCTTCCCTTGTTTCGTAGCCAGCAAAATTTCGTGTTTCCCCCCGCTAATGGCGGTCCCAATCAGATAATCGTCTTGGTCTAAATTAATTCCGACAATACCTCCCTTACGCGGGTTCCCAAAAGCCGATAACGTTGTTTTCTTAACGTTTCCCTGCGCCGTTCCCATAACAACATACCGGTCCTCTGGAAACTCTTTGACGGCGACAATAGAGCTGATATACTCCTCTTTTTCAAATGAAAGAAGGTTCACGATCGCCTTCCCTTTCGCGCTGCGCGAAGCAATCGGGATTTCATAAACTTTAAGCCAACGAACGATTCCTTTGTTAGAAAATATCAGCAAATAATCTTTCGACGAAGCAACAAAAATCTGCTTCACAAAATCTTCTTCTTTGGTCGCCATGGCGCTGACGCCCTTTCCCCCTCTTTTCTGCTTACGATAAGCGCCCACCCCCAAACGTTTAATATATCCTGTGTTGCTAATCGTGATCGCCATGTCTTCTTCCGCAATCAGGTCTTCCAGCTCGATTTCTTCGGCTTTGGCGGCGATTTCTGTTCTTCTCTCGTCCCCATAAATCTTCTTTACTTCTATCAGCTCGTTTTTAATAATTTCATCCATCTTCTTTTCCGAAGCCAAAATAGCGCGATACCGCTCAATATCTTTCAACAACTCTTTATACTCTTCTTCTATTTTATTGCGTTCCAAAGCCGTTAATCGCTGCAATTGCATTTCCAAAATGGCTTGCGCCTGAATCTCGGAAAGGCTAAACCGCTTCATGAGCTTTATCTTGGCTTCCGGTGTACTTTTAGACGAGCGGATGAGCTGGATGATTTCGTCAATAAATTTAACCGCTATGCGCAACCCTTCTAAAATATGGGCCCTCTTCAAGGCCTTTTCAAGATCAAACTGTGTTCTTCGGCGCACAACAATCCTGCGATGATTAATATACTGGCTCAGAAGTTGCCTCAAAGACAAGACCTTGGGGCTATTGTTCACCAGGGCCAGGTTGATGATCCCAAATGTCGTTTCCAGCTGTGTGTGCTTATATAAATAATTCAAAATCAGCTGTGGCTGAACATCTCGACGCAGCTCGATAACAACCCGAATCCCGTCCTTGTCTGATTCGTCTCTGATGTCGACAATGCCGTCGACACTTTTATTCGAAATGTGATCCGCGATGGCTTTAACAAGATTGGCCTTGTTAACCTGATAGGGCAATTCCGTTATAATAATGGTGTCTTTGCTTCCCTTCTGCCGTTCCACCGCGGCTTTCGCCCGCACCAAAAGCTTCCCCCTGCCGGTTTCATAAGCGTCCCGGATGCCCTCCTTGCCGCAAATAATGCCCCCCGTCGGGAAATCCGGGCCTTTAATATATTTCAGAAGCTCTTTAACTTTAGCTTCTGGATTGTCAATAAAAAAAATCAGCCCGTCTATGACTTCGCTTAAATTGTGCGGAGCCATGTTCGTCGCCATCCCAACGGCAATCCCGCTAGAGCCATTCACAAGTAAGTTGGGAATACCTGAAGGCAGAACCTCCGGCTCTTTCGTGCTCCCATCAAAATTCGGAGAAAAATCCACCGTGTTTTTATCAATGTCTTTCAACATCTCTTCGGAGATGGACGCCAAACGCGCTTCCGTGTATCGATAAGCTGCCGCACTGTCCCCGTCGATAGATCCATAATTCCCTTGTCCGTTTATCAACGGGTAACGCAGAGAAAAATCTTGCACCATGCGAACCATCGTCTCATAAACCGCCGCATCTCCATGAGGATGATATTTACCTAAAACCTCCCCGACAATGGTTGCGCTCTTTTTAAAAGGCTTGCCGGAATCCAAGCCCAGGCTTTTCATGGCATAAAGGATCCGCCGGTGCACCGGCTTAAGGCCGTCGCGAACATCGGGCAAAGCTCGCCCCACAATAACGCTCATGGAGTAAGAAAGATACGAGCTTTTCATTTCTTCTTCTATATAAACAGGAATTATTTTTTCTTTTATGGGTGCGCTGTCCATCTAAATAAACACCTTTCTTTTATAGGGCTCTTGTGTCTCTGTTCTCGCTCTGGCACAAAAACATTGCCTACACATCCAAGTTTTTGACATCATGCGCGTTGCTTTCGATAAACTCCCGGCGAGGACCGACATCGTCTCCCATCAACATAGAAAACGTTTCTTCAACCTCAACGGCGTCTTCAAGGGTGATTTTTAAAATCGTCCTTTTGGCCGGATCCATCGTTGTATCCCAAAGCTGCTGAGGGTTCATCTCGCCCAACCCTTTATAGCGTTGAATGTGCATCCCTTTATAAGCATGGGCTTTTACGAAATCCAGAACGTCTTTTAAACAATAGAATTCGTGCTTGTCTTTGTCGTCTTCTATCATAAAAAGCGGTTTTATATGAACCCCGTCGGCAGACTTGTTCTGAACAGGTTCTCCCCGGAGCGTCTCTTTCATAAAATTATCCAAACGGATTCCAAAATTTTCCAACTTCTGTTGAATTTCCTGCAAGTCTTCCGCCTCAAAGATTTCTATATACTGAGCTTCTTCATCCCCCGCCGTTATCTCGGCGAGCTCTTTATCGTCATATACAAAAGCTGCTTTGTCTTTCGATTTTACTTTATATTTCGGAAAAAGCTTCCTTTTAGAATCATAGGTTGATATAAAAACTTCGAATTCAATGCCGCGCTTTTTCATAATTTCCACAAGCTTTTCAATGTCCGTTAAAGACCCCAAAATATCTTTAAACTGCGCGGCACTATACCCCTGTTTCCCTTTCAAAGAGCTCAGCTTTAATCCCTCAATGCCGAGATCCAGCATAAGTTCGTTCATCTCCTCCTCGGTTTCAATGTATTCTTCCCTCTTTCCCCTTTTAACTTTATAAAGAGGCGGTTGAGCAATATACACAAATCCCCCTTCAATCAATGGGCACATTTGCCTATATAACAACGTTAACAACAATGTCCTAATATGTGAACCGTCCACGTCAGCGTCGCACATGATAATAATTTTATGATAGCGCAATTTCTCGACATTAAAATCGTTGCCAACGCCTGTTCCCAAAGCCGTAATAATGGTCCGAATTTCTTCGTTCCCTAAAATTTTATCCATGCGGGACTTTTCCACGTTTAAAATCTTGCCTTTAAGCGGCAATATCGCCTGAAACGTCCGGTCCCGGCCCTGTTTTGCCGAACCGCCGGCGGAATCCCCCTCGACAAGATACAACTCACACAAACTGGGGTCCCGTTGCGAGCAATCCGCAAGCTTACCCGGCAACCCCCCGCTGTCAAGGGCTCCTTTACGACGCGTCAGCTCTCTCGCCTTGCGCGCCGCTTCCCTCGCCCGGGAAGCGACAATAATCTTATTCACTATTTTATTAGCGACCGTCGGATTTTCTTCAAAAAATGTGCTAAGTGCCTCAAACGTGGAAGATGCCACAATTCCTTCTAATTCAGAATTCCCGAGCTTCGTCTTTGTCTGCCCCTCAAACTGCGGTTGCGGAATTTTTATGCTGATAACAGCCGTTAACCCTTCCCGCGTGTCGTCTCCAACAATAGAAATATCATCTTTCAAAAACTTTTTACTTTTGGCATAGGTATTAATCGCCCTGGTTAAGGCAGACCGAAAACCGCTCAGATGCGTTCCGCCTTCTGTTGTATTAATATTATTGGCAAAAGTAAAAACATTTTCCGTATAACTATCATTATATTGCAAAGCGACTTCCGTCTCCGTGTCGTCTTTTTCCCGCGTAAAATAAATAATTTTGTTATGCAAGACTTCCTTGCTCTTGTTAAGATGCTCCACAAAAGAAACAATTCCCCCTTTAAAATGAAAGGTCGATTCTTTTTCCTTTTCCCCCCTCTTATCCAGAAGCTTAACCGTCAGTCCTTTATTAAGAAAAGCGAGTTCTCTTAAGCGTTTAGCGAGGATATCATAAGAATAAACAAAAGTTTCTTTAAAAATCGTCCGGTCTGGTTTAAACGTAACTTTTGTCCCTGAACTTTTTGTCTTGCCGATGGTCGTTAATTTAGACGCGGTTTTTCCTCTTTCGTACCGCTGGTGGTAAATGTTGCCGTCCCGCTTAATTTCAACTTCAAGCCAATCCGAAAGAGCATTAACACAGCTCACGCCTACACCGTGCAGCCCGCCGGAAACCTTATAAGTCCTTTTATCAAATTTACCCCCAGCGTGGAGGGTCGTCATAACCACTTCGACGGCCGGTTTCTTTTCCGTCGCATGCATATCAACCGGAATCCCGCGACCATTATCAATAACAGTGATGATCTCATTCTCGTTAATAATAACTTCTATGGTATCACAGTATCCCCCAAGGGCCTCGTCAATAGAATTATCAACCACTTCATAAACCAAATGATGGAGCCCCCGGCTAAATGTATCGCCAATATACATTGCGGGACGCATACGAACAGCGGCGGTCCCTTCCAAAACCTGTATATTCGTGGCATCATACGTGCCCTTAGGCTGGGATGCTGCTTTTTCTTTATTTTGATCATCGCTATTTTCTAAAAAGGTTTTGTTTTCATTCATGTCATTGGTCCTATCTTTATATACATCTTTTGAATATCCGAAAATTCCGTTTGAATTCTTTCCAGAATGCGTGTCTTTTTAAGTTTCATTTGGTAAAGCCATGCGGAAGAATCCACATTAACATAAAGCGTCCCGGATTTCAAACCAGAAAGCTGCACGTGTTTTTTTTCAGTATCCTCTAACAAGGTTTCCCACAACACAAAAAGCTCTTGATCTTTATTTAATGGCTGTCCTGATAAATGATCTATAACATTATGAATAATATTTTTTATTTCTTCCATGCTGTCAATTTTTCATATGCGCATAGGTAAAGCCAAATACAAATAGTTTTCCTGCCGAATCACCGCGGCTTTATCCGGACCCAACAATTCTAAATCAATATTATTACTGTTAATATTTTTTAAAACATCTATAAAAAACTGCGGATTAAACCCGACTACCAACTCTTTTCCGCTATACTGAATAGGGACCTCTTCCCGGGATTCCCCGACATCGGGAGTAATTTTAGAAACAACGATCTTGTCAGAAAAAACTTCGAACTTAATCGCCTGAAAATCCGGAGTAGAAAGCAAATTAGCCCGACGAATAGCGCTTAAAAATTGTTGTGTATGAATTTTTATTTTTGTTGTCATTGGGCTTGGAATAACTTGATTATAATTTGGGAAATCCCCTTCTATAATCCGGGTTGCTATTAAAATTCCGTCAATATCAAACAAAACTTGATTATTTCCAACAACAAAGGAAACTTCCCCTTCATCATGTAAATTCCGAAAGATTTCTTGTATTGCTTTTATAGGAACAATGACCGAAATTTCTTTTTTAGTTGGTGTTAAAATTTTATCGTCAGCCTTTGCCAACCTTTTTCCATCCGTGGCAACCATTTTTATGTTACTATCATTAATTTCTATTAAAATACCATTTAAAATATATCGGGTTTCTTCATGAGAAACAGCGAAAGATGTCAAGCGGATCATTTCCTTTAAAACAGCCTGCTCTATTTTAATCACTTCCCTGTCTTTAAATTCCGGAAATTTTGGAAATTCTTCCCGAGGCAACCCCAATAATTTAAAACGGCATTTTTCTCCATCAATGTCAACCTGATTATTTTTTTTCACATGAATAGAAATATCCCCAGAGGGTAATTCTTTGACAATATCGCTAAATCTTTTTGCTGGAATTGTTATTGACCCTTCTTCAATAATATCTACAGGTATTCCACAGGAAATACCAATATCCAAATCGGTTGTGTTTACTTTTAATTCTTTTCCTTTTGTTTCTAATAATATATTAGAAAGGATAGGAAGTGTTGTTTTGGATGAAACGATATTTTGTACGATTTGGATGCTTTCTAATAATTTTTCTTTACTAATTTTGATTTTCATAAAATCCCCACTTTTGCTACTAATTCGATTAATTATTTATAATAGACCGTAGTCATAATAGTAGAGCTTGTGAAAAATTGAATAAGGTTAAAACACGTTGAAATATAACAAGTTAAATAAATAATTTTTGTTGAAAAGCCGTGTGTATTTGGAGGATTATTGTTTTAATGTTGTTAGTAATTTTTCTATTTCATTTTTTAATTGAAAATCTTCCTTTAAATTCTCCTCTATTTTTCTTAATGAATGCAATACCGTTGTGTGATCTTTCCCACCGAAAGAATTTCCTATCTCCGGTAGCGAAAGATTCGTTAAACGTCTTGATAAATACATTGCAACTTGTCTTGGTTTTAAAATATTTTGAGTTCTTTTTTTGGCTTTTAAATCAGAACAAGAGATATTAAAAAACTCAGCAACGGTTTTTTGAATCATTTCGATGCTGATAATTTTAACCGTTTCTTTAACCATATCTCGGAGGACAATTTTTGTCATATCCAAAGTGATGGGATGTTCTTCTAGCAAAGAATAAGCTAAAACTCTGATGAGCGCACCCTCTAGCTCTCGAATATTAGTTTTAATTTGTTCAGCGATAAATGTAATTACTTCTTCAGGAACCCTAACGGGCTCTTTTTCAACTTTTTTTCTTAATATTGCGACCCGCGTTTCAAAATCCGGCGGTTGAATATCAGTGATTAAGCCCCAAGCAAAACGGGAACTTAAGCGTTCTTCTAAATTGGATATTTCTTTTGGAGGACGATCAGAAGATATGATGATTTGTTTGTGATTATTATGAAGCGTGTTAAATGTATGGAAGAATTCTTCCTGCGTGGACTCTTTGCCTGCCAGGAAGTGGATATCATCTATAAGTAAAACATCGATATGCCGGTATTTTTTTCTGAAATTAGCGGTAGATCGATGCCGGATAGCGTCGATTAATTCATTTGTGAATCGTTCAGAAGAAAGATAACAACAGGTGCTGTTTGGAGAGTTTTTTTGAATTTGATGTGTGATCGCCTGCATGAGGTGGGTTTTCCCAAGCCCAACATGACCATATATAAATAGAGGGTTATACGCCTTCGCCGGGGATTCTGCGACAGCCATGCAGGCCGAATAAGCAAACCTGTTCGATGGCCCGACAACGAAATTATCAAAAGAAAATCGTGGGTTGAGATGAATGGGTAGCTGGTCTTCTTTTTTAGGAGCGAGGTTTTCGTTGTGGATGATTTGTTGTGTTGCCGGCTTGTTTGGAACCTCTAATGGGTTTATGGCGACTTCGTAATGAATTTGATGGTTTATGAGAGAACCAAGATGGTGTTTAATAATTGGAAGGTAGTGTTCTATAAACCAGTTTTGGAAAAATTCATCAGGAGTGTTAATAATAAGATTGTCTGAATTGGGAGATTGTATTTGAATGGAAGAAAACCACGTGTCGTAAGTTGTTGCCCCTAACTGTTCGCGAATTTGGGGCTGAATTTTTTCCCACAGGAGCAATAGGTTCATGGCCGAGGATGGGTGTTTTTAGTTGCGAAAAAGAATGTTTTTACACAAGCTAAACGTTTTGTAAATGATTAATTTTGAATAAGTTAACTGGAAAAACAAAAATAATTAACAGGTTTTCCACAACTGTGGATTTTTAAAAAGAAGCCCTTTGAAATATGAATGAAGATATCTTCGAAAACTTATTTGGAGTTGATTTTTCGAATAAAAAGAAACATAAAGTTTATATATTATAGCAAACAAAAATGTGAATGCAACTTTTAATTCAGCAGAAGGTGAATACAAGAGAAAAACTTACAGCTTTATTAAAATCAAATTTTAATTATATTCTTTTCTCCTCGAGAAAGCAAAGAAAAAAATTATAACACTATTAAAATACGGCTTTTTTATTCTAAATAAAAATGAAAAAACTTGACTAAGCTTAACCCTATGTTATAATTGTCCAATTATGAAAAAAGGACTCACAACCCCTACAATATTAAAAGGAAAAAGAACTCACGGCTTTCGAAAAAGGATGTCAACTGCCGACGGCCAAGATGTTCTCCGTCGACGTCGCGCAAAAGGCAGAATTCGTCTCTCCAAGTAATTTTTCGGTAGGGCATTTTCTAATGATTAGATTGTTATCGGTATTGATAAAATCTTATCAAAAGGTAAGCCGTATTTTTTTCCCAAGTACTTGCCGTTATTATCCTTCATGTTCAAATTATGCCCTTGAAGCCATTCGCCGTCATGGATTTTTCCGAGGAATGGTTCTGTCTGTATGGCGTATAATGCGTTGTACACCTTTTTCTAAAGGCGGCTACGATCCTGTAAGGTAATTTTATGGAAAAAAGACTATTACTTGCTATAAGTTTATCCTTTTTTGTATTATTTTTTTGGGCCCTAGTTAATCCTTCTTCTACCCCCTCCCAAAATAAAAGACAAGACCTTTCTTTAAAATCTAAAGAAACTCAAGATAATTTATCGAGTTCCTTGTCTTCGGCTCCGGATGTCCCTTCTGCCGAGAGCCAGCAGTGTGAAGAATTAGTTATTTTAGATAATAACAAATTGACGGTTATTTTTTCCAACATGGGGGCCCGGATTAAACACATTGAGCTTAAAGAGTACAATGTTTCTTTGCCAATAACAGATATTAATCAGGAAGATTTTTATAGTAATAGCTGTTATCGGGTTTTGGAAAAAACAGATTCTTTTGTCAAATATTCTCTGGAAAAAGAAGGACGTCAAATTATAAAAAAATATTTACTATCTAATAATGATTATTTAATAGAAAATAGTATTAATATTAAAAATAATAGTAATATTAATATTAAAGGATTCAGTTTGGACGTTGGCAGTTTGGACAAAAATGTGATTAAAGCACAGGATAAAGCTTTATTAGAATATTCTGTGGCCTCAACGCAATCGGTGGCGCGAAAGGCCAATGCGTATAAATTATCTAATAAAGACGAGGTTGATTTTACGGAAGAGGTGGCCTGGATTGGTTTTCGGGACCGATATTTTTGCGCTATATATAAACCATTATATAAAAATAAAGGATATTATACAAAATTTCAAAATAATAAATTAGAGTTTATAATTAAGGGCGAAAATATTTCTGATAGCAGCGATTTTTCAACTTTTGATTCTGTTTTGTTTTTTGGACCACAAGATCTAACGCTTTTATCTTCCTATCCTTATGATTTTAAAAAGATTGTAAGATTTTCAAATTTTGGAATTTTGAATGAGATTTCTAAAATAGTATATAAATTCTTACATTTTCTTTATAAAATAATCCCGACTTGGGGCGTTTGCATAATTTTAACCGCAATTTTTATTTATCTTATGATGTATCCATTATCTATAAGCGGCATGAAATCTATGAAAAAGATTCAGGCATTGCAACCCGAAATTTTAAAAATAAAGGAACAGCATAAAAATAACCCACAAAAACTCCAAAAGGAAACAATGGAATTATATAAAAAGCATCAGGTTAATCCTTTTGGTGGATGTTTGCCGTTGTTGCTACAAATGCCTTTTTTTATAGGTGTTTATCAGGTATTATGGAGATCCGTTGCGTTTAAAAATGCCAAATTCCTTTGGATAAAAGATTTGTCTCAGCCCGACCATCTTTTCGCTTTTCCGACGGCATTACCTTTTGTTGGGGAATATTTTAATATTTTACCAATTTTAATGATAATTATTATGATTGTACAACAGAAATTTTCTATTAAAAACATGGTCGTTTCTGATCCGGCTCAAGAATCTAGTCAGAAAATTATGATGTTTTTCTTTCCTTTGATGATAGGTTTTGTGTTTTATAATGTTGCCAGCGGACTGGCTTTGTATTTTACTACATTTTATTTTTTGTCTAGCTTTACTCAATGGAAAATTTCGAGAATTACTTAAAAATATGAATAATTTTTCAAAAAGCATTGATGTGGAAGGGGCCACCGTAGAGGATGCCATTAAAAAGGCTTTAGACATTTTAAATGTAAGCCGAGAGGAAGTTAATATTAAAATTGTTTGCGAAGAACAAAAAGGGTTGTTTGGAATGGAAGGTGCTAAGCCGGCCAAAATAAAGGTGTCTTTAAAATAGAGGAGCTTCAGGTATAAAATATTATAGAATTTTCACGTGAAAACAGCGAGAATTAAAAATGGCTAAAATAATATCTGTCTGTAATCAAAAGGGTGGTACCGGAAAAACAACGACTAGCGTGAATCTCGCATATGCTTTGGCTTCTTATGGTATAAAAGTTTTGTTGGTTGATATGGATCCTCAAGGAAACTCGACAAGTGGGGTAGGCGTTAACAAAATTGCTTTAGAAAATACTGTCTATGAAGTCTTGTTGGGAAAAGCGAACCCGGAACAGTCCATTGTGAAGGATGTTTTTCCATGTTTAGATTTAATGCCGTGCAATATTAATCTTACTGGCGCAGAAATTGAGCTCGTGGGTATTTTGTCCAGAGAAACACGGTTGAGAAAAGCTTTAGAAAAAGTAGAAAAAGAATATGATTATATTTTTGTGGATTCACCTCCGTCGTTAGGGTTGTTAACCCTGAATGCCTTGGTTGCCTGTAATTCGGTGCTTATTCCCATTCAATGTGAATTTTATGCTTTAGAGGGAGTTTCACAATTATTAAATACGATTAATTTGATTCGTGACAATTTAAATCCAAAGCTCGAAGTGGAGGGTGTTGTTTTAACGATGGCGGATTTTAGAACGAATTTAACCCATGAGGTTATTGATGAGATTAATGGTTATTTTTCTAATAAAGTTTATTCTTCTGTTATCCCAAGGAATGTTAAGTTGAGTGAGGCTCCGAGCTTTGGGAAGCCGATTATGTTGTATGATCCGCATTGTATAGGGGCGGAAAAGTACAAAGAATTATCGATAGAATTAATTGGTCCTGAAAAATACGCAGATTTGGTTGGAGCTGACCCCAGAGAAAACACGCATGCGATAATTAAGCAGGAAATTGGAACATTCGCAGAGGACCGCGAGAAAGGCTTGGATGTTGTTTCCGATGAAGATAAAAAAATCGTTGATAAAAACGATTTTAATAGCGATGGAGTAGCAGATGCCTGGCCAACGGTTAGCGAAGTCGACAGCACGACAGAAGATCTACATTTAGAAGAAGGCGACTCGGGGACATGGATGACAGGGGAGGCAAGTATTAAGCAAGAAGTGGAAGAAGGGTCGAGCTATTTAGAAGATAATCGGGATTTCTAAAAGCTTCCCGATTTTTAAGGAGTTTTGATTATGGAAAAAAAAGTTCTTGGAAAAGGATTGTCGGCGCTAATTCCTGAGAAAATATATTCTGGGAATGAGGAGAAACGTAAAGAAGAAATAGCTTTTTTAAATGTGGATGTCATCCGGGACAATAGCCAGCAGCCAAGAACAAATTATGATACAACAACAATGGAGGAATTAAAGTCCTCCATTAAAGAAAAAGGCTTGTTGCAACCATTGCTAGTCAGGCCCGTTGACGGGGGAGGATATGAGGTTATTGCAGGAGAGAGGCGGTTGCGGGCAGCTCGTGCATTGAATCTGAAGGACGTCCCCGTTGTTATAAAGAACGTTACGAATGACGAAGCCCTGATTTTGGCGCTTATCGAGAATATTCAGAGAGAAGAATTGAATGCTATTGAGGAAGGACTTGCGTATAAAAAGTTGTTGGACGAGCATCATTTGACATACGAACAGGTAGCGCAATCCGTTAGCAAAGATATTTCTACTGTAAGCAACATGATTCGCTTATTAAAACTTCCTGATGACATTCGGGAAAAAGTTGTTTCCGGGGAAGTCAGCATGGGCCATGCTAGGGCGCTTGTTGGCGTAGACAATGCTCAGGTGCAAAAGGAATTATTTCTTTTAGTTCTAAATAAAAAAATTTCTGTAAGAGAATTAGAAGCTTTAATTAGAAATGCGGCTACGGTTAAGAAAAGCAAAAAAGATACGCACAAAGACCACGAGATTGTTTATTTAGAAGAGGAGCTGCAGAAATTATTAGGGACGAAGGTTAATATTCAGTCGCATAAAAAGCGAGGGAAACTAATTATTGAATATTATTCTGTAGATGACTTGGACAGAATTTTAAAAATAATTAGAAATAATATAAACAACGCATCTTAATTGTTTGCAATTAAATGAGTTGCGTGATTTTGTTGGATTTTTTGTGTTTAGAGGGCAATTTCAAAGAAGAGAACTTTGTTTAGTTCGACAAGAAAGAGGAAAGATATGCTTGTAGGTATGACTGGGTATGGAAACGTGCCGTTTTCTTTTGGACAAATGAAAGGCTTTTTGGAAATAAAAAGCCAAAATCATCGTTATTTGGATTTTGTTTGTTATCTGCCTGTTGGGTTTGGGGCGGTAGAGAATAAAATTAAAAATATTGTCCAAAAAGAAATTTCTCGTGGCCGAGTGACGGTGTCTGTTAAAATTACTGAAAAATCTGCCCAAAATGTCCAATTTAACCAACGGGTTGTTCAAGAATATCTTAAAGAAGCCAAAAAGTTACAGAAAGACTTTAGTTTGGACAATACTTTAACAATAGCAAGCCTTGTTGTTCTCCCGGGAGTTGTGGAAACGAAAGAGGCTATTTTAGATGTTGATAAATTTTGGACAAGTAGTCTTAACATGTGTCTTCAAAAAGCAATGAAAAGTTTAATGTCTATGCGCAGAAGTGAGGGGAAAAGCCTAGAAAAGGATATTGCACATATTTTAAAAAGAATGAGCGCACAGGTCAACAATATTGAATCTCGGACGAAAACAATTTTGCGTGAAAACAAAAAAATTTTAAGCCCGGAAGAATTTCCGTCTTTTCAAAAGGGATGTGAAATTAATGAGGAAATTACGCGCTTGAAACATTATGTTGAAGAATACAAGCTGCTGTTAAAAGCCCAGGTTCCCGTTGGGAAGAAAATGGACTTTATCGCCCAGGAAATGCAGAGGGAAACCAACACAATAGGATCAAAACTGCAGGATCAAATTGTTTCAAATTCGGTTATTGCTTTAAAAAGCAAAATAGAAAGGTTGCGGGAGCAGGCACAAAATATTGAATAAGCGACCAGAATGAAACAAGGAATACTTTTTATCCTCTCCGGGCCCTCAGGATCAGGGAAAACCACTCTTACGAAAAAATTGTTGGAGAGCCGCGAATTGCAGGGGGTGTTGGTTAAATCCGTTTCTGCGACAACCCGCGGGCCACGACCTGGAGAGCGGCACGGGCAGGATTATTTTTATATCAGCGAAAAAATGTTCCGTTATAAAATACGGGCAGGACATTTTTTGGAGTGGGAAAACGTTTTTCATTCCTATTATGGGACGCCGCGGAAAAATCTTTTTTTGAATCTCCGTCGTGGGAAATCCGTGATTTTATGCATCGATGTTAAAGGAGCCAAAACGGTCGCCCGCAAGTTTCCAAAAGCGTGCCGGATTTTTATTCAGCCACCATCGATGGCTATTTTAAAAAAGAGATTAGAAAACAGGAAAAGCGAGTCGTCCAAGGAGATGACCCTGAGATTAAAAGCGGCGCGGGTTGAAATGAAAGAAACCCGTTTTTATGATCTCGTTGTAATTAATGATGATTTAAGTGCCGCGTACCAATTTTTAGTAGAGTTTATTCGCTGTAAAATTAACGACAGAGATGGATCTGTGTCAAAGGGGAGTCGCACCGGACGTTGGGGCGCGAAGAATCATTTTGACAAGGCCGTGGGAATGTGATATAAGTAACATTTCATCTGTTTCTTAATAAGATGATATGATGGAATAACTTAGCATATTAAAACAGAGAAGGTTTTGGGAGGGATTAAAGATGGGATATCCGCCGTTGGAAGATTTATTGCCTAAAACAGATTATAGTATTTATAAGTTGGTTCGCATGGCCTCTAACAGAGCTGTTGAATTAGCAGACGGCAAACCCCGTTTAATTGAAACGCCGTCTTTGATGAAAACGACGACGATTGCTCTGGAAGAAATTCAGAATGCAAAAGTTGTTTTGAAAGATGTGGCCGAGAGATTTTTGCCAGATCAAACGCATGGGAAGAAAACAGGCGGGGAACCCGCTGAGGCCTAATTATTATGGCGGTGCGGCGTTCTGGATCAAATATTGTTTTGGGAGTCACGGGAAGCATTGCGGCGTATAAGTCGTGTGACCTTATCCGGCGGTTGCAAGAGGCGGGATATTCTGTTGCTGTTGTGATGACGAAAGAGGCGGAGGCGTTTATTTCCCCGTTAACGTTGGAAACGCTTTCAGGGCAGAGGGTTTCCAGGGAGATGTTTAAGGGGGCGGCGGACTCGTGGGAAATAGAACACATTGGATTGGCAGAGCAGGCCGATCTTGTGTTGATTGCTCCGGCCACAGCACACATTTTGGCTAAACTGGCGAATGGATTGGCGGATGATTTGATTTGTTCAACGGCCTTGGCCTCTTTGGCACCCAAACTGATCGCTCCGGCTATGAATACGAATATGTATGGGCACCCGGTGACTCAGGCAAATATAAAACGATTGAAAGAGATAGGATATCATTTTATAGGTCCCACGGAAGGCCGGTTGGCCTGTGGAACAACTGGTCTTGGTCATTTGGCCGATGTTATGACCATTGTGGAAGCCGTTAACGCTATTTTAAAATGATTTATGGCGTGGTAGCCAAGTGGTAAGGCAGTGGTCTGCAAAACCATTATTCACCGGTTCGAGTCCGGTCCACGCCTCCAATTCGTTGGAATCCGGATTTCGAAAAAGTTGTTGCGATGGGTTTTAAGGAATTGGCTTTTTGGGGCGGGCGTCATTGCGTGAATTTGGGCAAGTGGTGGAATGGCATACACGCAGGACTTAAAATCCTGTGACCGCAAGGTCGTGTGGGTTCGACTCCCACCTTGCCCATGTACGTGAGCATTCTTTGCGGGCATAAATATAAAACAAAGGCATAAAATTTTTGTGGGCGGTTAGCTCAGTTGGTTAGAGCGTCACGTTGACATCGTGAAGGTCACAAGTTCGAGTCTTGTACCGCCCACCATTTTTAATCATGTGTAAAAATTCGTCTATAGAACCATTGAGGCACACCTGTTCGCATGTCATGGCGCAAGCGGTTAAAGAGCTTTGGCCAGACGTAAAGCTAGCTATTGGCCCGGCCATTGAAAACGGTTTTTATTATGATTTTGACAAGAGAGAGCCCTTTTCAACGGAAGACCTGGAAAAAATCGAACAGCGAATGCAGCGCATCATCAATCAAGATTTACCCTTGCGGCAAAGCGTGCTGCCCAAAAATGAGGCGATTGCGCTGTTTAAGGAATTAAAGGAAGATTATAAATTAGAGCTGATCGAAAATCTTCCGGACGAAAAAATTTCTATATATAAAACCGGTGATGGTTTTGTGGATCTTTGTAAAGGCCCTCACGCGGAAAGCACCGGGCAAATTAAAGCGTTTAAATTATTGTCTTTAGCCGGGGCCTATTGGCACGGGGATGAAAACAATGCCATGCTGCAGAGAATTTATGGAACGTGCTTTGCCAGCAGGGAAGAGTTGGCGCAGCATCTGCAGAATCTTGAAGAAACACAGAAAAGGGACCACCGCAAGCTAGGCACCCAATTAGATTTGTTTAATATTTATCATGAAGCTGCCGGGGCGGGGTTGGTTTTTTATCATCCAGCCGGGGCGATGTTACGAAAAAATATTGAGGATTATGTCCGAGCTCAGCACATGAAACGCGGGTATGATTTTGTCATGACCCCGAATATTTTAAAGGGCAAACTTTGGGAAATGAGCGGCCACGCGGGGTATTACCGTGAAAATATGTATTATTTCTCGGTAGATCAGGAAGAATATGCGGTTAAGCCCATGAATTGTCCGGGCCATATGCTGATATATAAATCCAAAATGCGCTCGTATCGTGACCTGCCGATCCGGTTTTTTGAGCTTGGGACTGTTTATCGTCAGGAGAAAGCTGGTGTCTTGCACGGGCTGTTGCGCGTGAGAGGGTTTACGCAGGATGATGCGCATATCTTTTGCCGGCAGGATCAATTACAGGCCGAAGTGATGGGCGTTCTTGATTTTGTTTTTTCGATGATGAAAGATTTCGGGTTCACGGAATATGAAATTGAGCTCAGCACCCGTCCGGAAAAATTTATCGGTACGGTGGAAAACTGGGAATGCGCTACAGAGGTCCTTCAGAATTCTATGAAGAATAAAAACGTGTCCTTTCATATTAATGAAGGAGACGGGGCTTTTTACGGACCGAAAATTGATATTAAATTAAAAGATGCTTTAGGCCGGTCTTGGCAATGCGCGACGATTCAGTGTGATTTTGCCCTTCCGGAGCGGTTTGATTTAACGTATGTTAATGAGCAAGGGGAGAACCAGCGTCCGATCATGATCCATCGGGCTATTTTGGGGAGCGTGGAGCGTTTTATCGGCACCTTGATAGAGCACTATGCGGGGGCGTTTCCTCTTTGGCTGGCACCTGTTCAGGTAATGATTATTCCCATCAAAGATAGTCATCAGGCATATGCACAGAAGGTAAAAGAGAATTTGCAAGGCCAGGGGCTGCGCGTTATAATTGACGCGAGAAACGAGAGTTTAAATAAACGTATCCGAGAAGGAACCCTGCAAAAAATACCGTATCTTCTTGTTGTGGGAGACCGGGAGGTTTCTTCAGGCCAGGTATCTGTCCGCAAGAGGCAGGCGGGAGACCAGGGCAACAAAACAATTGAGGACCTTTCTTCCCAGTTGCAGCGGGAGATTGCTTTAAAAGAATAAGTTTTATTAACGAAAAAGATGTTAGGAGGTGATTGTTATTCAAAAGAACATCCGTGTCAATGATCGCATTAGGGTCCCGGAAGTCAGGGTGATTGGCCCGAATTCCGAGCAGTTAGGTGTTGTGATGATTAAACGAGCCCTCGAGTTGGCAGAGGCCAATGAATTGGATCTTGTCGAGGTGGCTCCAACAGCGAAACCGCCGGTGTGCCGGATCATGGATTTTAGCAAGTACAAATATGATCAGGAAAAGAAAGAACGGCGTGTTAAAAAGAATCAGAAAATCACGCATCTTAAGCAAATTCGAGTCAAGCCCCATATTGATGAAGGGGATTATCAAATAAAATTGAAACAGGTTAAAACATTTTTAGAAAAAAAAGATAAAGTAAAAGTAAATCTCATGTTCCGGGGCCGGGAGCTTTCGTTTAAGGAGCAGGGCCGGCAAATTCTGGAACGTTTTATCGCTGATACCGCTGAGCATGGCCTGCCGGAGAAGTCCCCGATCATGGAAGGCAGGATTATGTCGGTTGTTTTTTCTCCAAAGTCAGATAAGAAATAAGCCATCATCCTGTGGGGTGTCCTGTATGGCGGAGAGAATGTTTGATATTTGCGAAAGAAGAAAGTTCAGCAAGAGGTTGGCGCGCGTCGCCTCTTAGCGGTGAGGGTGAGGAGGGATAAAGGAATGCCAAAACTGAAGACAAACAGGTCTGCCGCCAAAAGGTTTAAAATAACCAAAAGCGGTAAGGTTAAAAAAGTTGCTGCCGGAAGAAAGCATATTCTTGGCAAAAAGACACGGAAGAGAAAACGAGCGTTGAGAAAAAGCGGGTATTTATCTGCTGCGAATGAGAAGAAGATAAGGAGGTTGTTGCCTTATGGTTAGAGTGCGAACGGCGGTTCCGTCGAGAAAGAGAAAAAAACGGGTGTTGAAGGCTGCGAAGGGGCAATTTGGCCACCGGAGTAAGCATTTTTCGCAGGCGAAGCGGTCGATCATTAAAGGTATGGCGTATTCATACCGGGACCGTAAAGTTAAAAAACGGGAGTTTAGAGGATTGTGGATCATTCGTATTAACGCGGCCTGTCAGGAAAACGGGATCATGTACAGCCGGTTTATGAACGGGCTGAGCGTTGCCGGTGTTGATATTAATCGGAAAATACTTGCGGACTTGGCGGTTCATTCTCCTGATACTTTTAAGGAGCTTGTGGCTGTCGCCCGGAATGCGGTGGTGAATAAAGCCGGGGCATAAAACAATTTGCGTCTTGCGGGGAGAAACCTTAAC
>ERZ795059.2541-NODE-2541-length-18773-cov-15.079068_pt1 | contig 18773 bp, 14 predicted proteins | sample MGYA00375143_ERZ795059 | MGnify/ENA primary metagenome ERZ795059 (study PRJEB30188, sample SAMN05720168) | activated sludge metagenome | isolation source: Anaerobic digester | place: USA | collected 2015-01-07 ... | reverse complement strand
TTGGTCAGCAGGTCGACCAGGATCGGCTGGCCGCTCTCGATCACCTGCACCATCATCGTGTTGGGCACGACCTCCTCGACGCGGCGGCCGACGAAGTCGTCCTCGGCATGCCCGAGCGCCGGCAGGAATCGCTTGTAGCCCTCGCTGATCCAGACGATGCGGTGTTGCCGGTCGACCACCATCATGCCCATGGCCGTCTGCGCGAAGGTGTCGAACATCGACTGCGTGGCCATCTTCAGCAGGCTGTCGGTGTCGACGGGCAGGGCAGCAGGCATCACGGTCATGGGTCGCAGTGTCGGAAAGCCGGACACTGTAGTCGAACGCACCGGAAACGCCACCCCGCGGGCTGGGGACGGCGACATCATCGAATCTCCCTGCTCTTGTAATTATGAATTAGTAATTGTAGAGTGGCCTCAGAACCACTGCCGGCAATCAGCATGGCCGAGCCGATTCCGCTACGTCCATCCTCACTTCACGAAGAAGTGGCCACTCGCCTTCGAAACATGGTGTTCGAGCGCCAGCTGGCCCCCGGGCAGTGGATCGACGAGCTGGCGCTGGCGCGCGAGTGGCAGATCAGCCGCACGCCGCTGCGCGAGGCGCTGAAGGTGCTGGCCTCCGAAGGCCTGGTGGTGCCGGTGCCGCGCCAGGGCTGCAAGGTGGCCGAGATGTCGGAAGACGACGCCGAACAGCTGCTGCCGGTGATGGCGCTGCTCGAGGGCCGCTGCGCCTTCGAGGCGGTGCGCAAGGCAAGCGACGCCGACATCCGGCGCCTGCAGAAGCTCCACGAGCAGCTCGAGAAGCACGCCGCGGCGAAGAACATCGACGGCTACTACCGCGCCAACCACGAGTTCCACAGCGCCGTGCAGGCCATGGCCGGCAACCGCTGGCTCGACCGCGCCACCGGCGACCTGCGCCGCTTCGTGCGCCTGCTGCGCGGGCGGCAGCTGCACTGGCCGGGGCGCATCGAGGCCTCGATCAACGAACACCGCGTGCTGCTCGACGCCATCGTGCAGCGTGACGCCGCGCGCGCCGAACGCGTCATGCACGATCACCTGCTCGCCCAGCTCGCCGCGTTGAAGGCGCTGCGCCTGCACGAGACCACGCAAGGAGCGCCCCATGCTGGATGAGATCAAGAGCGCCGCGCGCAAGGTGAACAGCGCGCGCCATCTGCGCGGCCTGCTGATCGACTGCCGCCGGCTGCTGTCCGAGCGAGGCGAAGCGAACAGCGTGGCGATCGCGCGCAACGTGGTGGCGCGCTTTCGCGAGCTGCCGGAGGACGAGCAGGCCAGCTTCTTCGAGCGCCTCTCGCGCGATTTCAGCCCCGACCCGAAGCTGGTGCTGCGCGATGCGCAGGCCTATGCCGAGACGCCGAACGCACAGACGCTGCTGCGCCTGACGCAAAGCGCCGAGCCGCCGCGCCAGGAACTGTTGCGGCGCATCAACCGCTCGCCCGGCGGCACGGGCAGCATCGTCGCGATGCGCCGCGCCCTGCTCGCCCGCGTGAACCGGCAGCCCGAGCTGCAGGCGGTCGAGGCCGACTTCCTGCACCTGCTGTCGAGCTGGTTCAACCCCGGCTTCCTGAGGCTGCAACGGGTCGACTGGAACTCGCCGGCGCAACTGCTCGAGCAGATCATCCGCCACGAGGCGGTGCACACCATCGACGGCTGGGACGACCTGCGCCGGCGCCTGCAGCCCGACCGCCGCTGCTTCGCCTTCTTCCACCCGCAACTGCCCGATGAGCCGCTGATCTTCGTCGAGGTGGCGCTGCTGCCGGCGATGCCCGAGGCGATTGCGCCGCTGATCGACAAGGCCTCCGAGCCACTGCCGCCGGGCCAGTTCAAGGTGGCGGCGTTCTACTCGATCAGCAACTGCCAGCCGGGGCTCAAGGGCGTGTCGCTGGGCAACTTCCTGATCAAGCGTGTGGCCGAGGAGCTCAAGCGCGAGCTGCCGCAGCTGAAGACCTTCTGCACGCTCTCGCCCATCCCCGGCTTCGCGCGCTGGGTGCGCGCCGGGGCCCTCTGCACGGGTCTGACGAAATCGAAGGCACAGCGGCTCGAAGAAGCGAGGGCCACCCTGACGAATGCCTGCGGCGGCGATCTCGACCGGCTCACCCATGCTGCCGGCCTGCGTGCCCTGCCGGCCGAGGGCTCGCAGGCGCTGCTGCGCCTGGGCGCCTACTACCTCGGCTGGCATGCCAGCGCCGAGGGCGGCGACCCGGTGGCACGCTTCCACCTCGACAACGGCGCACGCCTCGAACGGCTCGACCCGCTCGGCGACCTGTCGGCCAAGGGGCTGCGCCAGTCCTTCGGCCTGATGGTCAACTACCTCTACGACCTCGACAAGGTAGAGACACACCATGAGAAGTTTGTCCACGGAGAAGTGGCACAGTCACGCCTCCTGACGTCATTGCTCTGACACCCTTACAACCACGGAGACACCATGACTCGCACCTCCCCGACCCGCCTGCGCCGACTCACGCTCGGCCTGCTGCTTGTCGCCGCCGCCCCGTGGGCCGCGGCCCAGGCCTGGCCGACCAAGCCGGTGACCATCGTCGTGCCCTTCCCGCCCGGCGGTGGCACCGACGCCTTCGCGCGGCCGCTGTTCGCGGTGATGACGAAGAACCTGGGCAAGCAGTTCGTCATCGACAACCGCGGCGGCGCCGGTGGCACGCTGGGCGCGGGCATCGCGGCCAAGGCTGCGCCCGACGGCTACACCTTCTTCATGGGCGCCGTGCACCACACGATCGCGCCATCGATGTACCCCAAGCTCGACTACAACATCGAGACCGACTTCGTGCCCGTGGGCCTGATCTCCAGCGTGCCGCAGGTGATCGTCGTGAACCCGCAGCGCGTGGCCGCCAACGACCTGCCGGGCCTGCTGGACTTCATCCGCAAGAACCCGGGCAAGCTGAACTACGCCTCGGCCGGCAACGGCACCTCGCACCACCTGGCCGGCGAACTGTTCAAGCTGCAGACCAAGACCTTCATCACGCACATTCCCTACCGCGGCGCGGGCCCGGCGCTGCAGGACCTGATCGCCGGCCAGGTCGACATGATGTTCGACGGCTTCGGCTCGTCGGCCAACCACATCAAGGGCGGGCGCATCAAGGCCATCGCGGTGGCCAGCGAGAAGCACGCGCCGGGCTTCCCCAACGTGCCGACCTCCAAGGAAGGCGGCGTGCCGACCTACCAGGTCGCCACCTGGTACGGGCTGTGGGCTCCCAAGGGCACGCCGAAGGAGGCTGTCGAGGCGATGCAGGCGGAGATGCGCAAGGCGCTGAACTCCGACGAGCTGAAGACCGCCTGGAACGGCCTGGGCGCCGAGACGCCCAACCTCTACGGCGACGCCTTCGGCAAGTTCGTCGGCAGCGAGGTGAAGCGCTGGAACGAGGTGGTCAAGGCTTCGGGCGCGAAGCTGGACTGAACATGGAGTCCTGCTGAGATGGCCGGCTCGATCACGCTGGAGCGCAGCGAAGGCGACGGCGTCGCCTTCCTGACGCTGTCGAACCCGGCCAAGCTCAACGCGATCGACATCGCGATGTGGCGCGAGCTGCACGCGCTGATGCTGCACCTGCAGGCACTGCCGCCCGAAGACGCGCCGCACGCGGTGATCCTGCGTGGCGCGGGCGGGCAGTTCGCCTCGGGGGGCGACATCGTCGAGTTCGCGAACTTCCGATTCGAGGAACATTCGCTGCGCGACTTCCACGAGAACGTCGTCGCGCCGGCGCTGCACGCGCTGCTCGACTGCGACATCCCGCTGTATGCGCAGATCGAGGGCGCCTGCATCGGCGGCGGTCTGGAGATCGCGGCCTGCTGCGACATCCGCATCTGCGGCGAAGGCAGCCGCTTCGGCGCGCCGATCGCCCGTCTCGGCTTCCCGATGGCGCCGCTCGAGATCGACGTGGTGGCACGCCTGGCCCACGAGCCGCTGATGCGCGAGATGCTGCTCGAGGCCCGGCTGCTGACCGCCGCGGCGGCGCTGCAGCACGGCCTGGTGCATGCCGTGGTGCCCGACGCCGAGGTGGCCGTGCTGACGCTGCGCCGTGCCCAGGCCCTGGCCGCGCTGTCGCCGCAGGCCGCGCGCATCAACAAGCGCACCCTGCGCCAGTTCAGCGTCGGCGGCCCGAGCGACGCCGAGCGCGAGGCCCACTACGCCTACGCCGACAGCCACGAACACCGCGAAGGCGTGACCGCCTTCATCGAGAAGAGAACGCCGAGATTCCAGAGGGGCTAGCCGGGCACACAGCCGGCAGCAGGGAGAGACCATGAGCCACAACGACAACCTGTTCGTCGCGCTGCGCGACGCCTTCCCGGCCCAACGCGGCCGCACCGCGATCGAGACGGCCGACGGCCCCGGCGCGCCGCTGTTCTACACCTGGGCCGACATCGACCGCGCCACGGCGATGATCGCCAACCTGCTCGCCTCGCTGCAGCTGCCCTCGGGTGCGCGCGTGGCGGTGCAGACCGAGAAGTCGGTCGAGGCGTTGCTGCTCTACCTCGCGGTGCTGCGCGCCGGCTACGTGTTCCTGCCGCTGAACACCGCCTACCAGGCGGCGGAGATCGAGTACTTCATCGGCAACGCCGAGCCCAGCGTGGTGGTCTGCTCCGGCAAGAATTTCGGCTGGGTGTCGAAGATCGCCTTCAAGGCCGGCACCCGGCATGTCTTCACGCTCAACGAAGACCGCAGCGGCACCCTGCTCGAACGCGCGGCCTGGCATGCCGACCGCCACGAGCCGGCGGTCAAGCATGCCGACGACCTGGCGGCCATCCTCTACACCAGCGGCACCACCGGGCGCAGCAAGGGCGCGATGCTGACGCACGGCAACCTGCTGTCCAACGCGCGCGTGCTGAAGAGCTACTGGGGCTGGACCGAGGGCGACGTGCTCATCCACGCGCTGCCGATCTTCCACGTGCACGGCCTGTTCGTCGCCTCGCACGGCGCGCTGCTCAACGGAAGCAAGATGATCTGGCTGGCGAAGTTCGACCCCGCCGCGGTGGTCAGGCGCCTGCCCGAAGCCACGGTGTTCATGGGTGTGCCCACGCTGTACGTGCGCCTGCTCGCCGAGCCCGGCTTCACGCGCGAGGCCTGCCGCCGCATGCGCCTGTTCGTGGCCGGCTCGGCGCCGCTGCTGATCGAGACCTTCAACGAGTTCCGCGAGCGCAGCGGTCACACCATCCTCGAGCGTTACGGCATGAGCGAGACGGTCATGCTCACCTCCAACCCCTACGACCCGAAGGACGGCGAGCGCCGCGGCGGCACGGTGGGCTTTCCGCTGCCCGGCGTGGGCGTGCGCGTCAGCGACGACAAGGGCCAGCCCTGCGCCAGCGGCGAGATCGGCGGCATCGAGGTGAAGGGCCCGAACGTCTTCCACGGCTACTGGCGCATGCCGGAGAAGACCAAGGAGGAGTTCACCGCCGACGGCTGGTTCAAGACTGGCGACGTCGGCAAGATCGACGAGCGCGGCTACGTCACCATCGTCGGGCGCAGCAAGGACCTGATCATCACCGGCGGCTACAACGTCTACCCGGCCGAGATCGAGGGCTACCTCAACGAGATGGAGGGCGTCGCCGAGAGCGCGGTGATCGGCGCGCCGCACCCCGACTTCGGCGAGGGCGTGGTGGCGGTGGTGGTGGCGCGGCCCGGCGCCAAGCCCGACGCGGCGGCGCTGATCGCCGCGCTGAAGTCGCGCATCGCCAACTTCAAGGTGCCCAAGCACCTGTTCGTGGTCGACGACCTGCCGCGCAACACCATGGGCAAGGTGCAGAAGAACCTGCTGCGCGACAAGCACAAGGGGCTGTTCGGTGCCTGAGGCCGCGGCCCTGGAATCGCGCTGCCCGCGCTGCGGCGGCGCCTTCCACTGCGGCGTGTCGGACGCCGGGCCCTGCGCCTGCACGACCTTGACGTTGACACCCGCGCTGCGCGCCGAACTCGGCACGCGATTCCGCGGCTGCCTGTGCCTGGCCTGCCTGCGCGAACTCTCGGCCGACCCGTCCCGGGTATCCTGCGCCCCATGTACGCCCGATTCTTCGGCCTGAGGCAGCAGCCCTTCTCGATCGCTCCCGACCCGCGCTACCTCTACATGAGCGAGCGCCACCGCGAGGCGCTGGCGCACCTGCTGTACGGCGTGCGCGGCGGCGGCGGCTTCGTGCTGCTGACCGGCGAGATCGGCGCGGGCAAGACGACGGTGTGCCGCTGCTTCCTCGAGCAGATCCCCAAGCGCTGCAACGTCGCCTACATCTTCAACCCGAAGCAGACCGTCACCGAGTTGCTGCGCTCGGTGTGCGACGAGTTCCGCATCCCGCGCCGGCCCGAGGGCGCGACGGTGAAGGACTACGTCGACGCGCTCAACGAGTTCCTGCTGCACACGCACTCGGTCGGCCAGACCAACGTGCTGATCATCGACGAGGCGCAGAACCTCTCGGCCGACGTGCTCGAGCAGCTGCGCCTGCTGACCAACCTCGAGACCAACGAACGCAAGCTGCTGCAGATCGTGCTGATCGGCCAGCCCGAGTTGCGCACCATGCTCGCGCGGCCGGAGCTGGAGCAGCTCGCGCAGCGCGTCATCGCGCGCTTCCACCTGCAGGCGCTGACGCCCAAGGAGACCGTGCAGTACATCCGCCACCGCCTCTCGGTGGCCGGCATGAACCGCCCGCTGCCCTTCGAGCGCGACGCGCTCAAGCGCATCCACCAGCTCTCGCGCGGCGTGCCGCGGCGCATCAACCTGCTGTGCGACCGCGCCCTGCTCGGCGCCTACGCCGGCAACAAGCCGGCGGTGGATGCCGCCATCGTCGACAAGGCGGCCGCCGAAGTGTTCGAGGGCACGCTGCCCCAGGAGCCGCTGCCAGGCCGGCCGGCCTGGCAGCGCGCCGCTCTGGCCGCGGCGGCCGTGGCGGGGCTGGGCCTGGCGGTGTGGGCCGGCGTGGCCTACGAGCGCCGCGCCGCGGCGGGCGCGACCGCCGCCGCCGCGCCGGCCAGCACCGTCGCGGTCGCTGCGGCTGCGTCGGCGCCTGCGTCGGCCGCGGCTGCTGCAGCTTCGTCGGCTGCACCCGCATCGGCTGCGATGGCCGCGGTGCCGGCCGACCCGAAGGCGGTGCTCGCCGCGGCCTATCGCAGCGAGAAGGACGCCTGGCGCGCACTCGCCGCGCAGTGGCAGCTGTCGCTCGACGAGGGCGAGCCCTGTACGGCCGCGGCGAAACACCAGCTGCAGTGCTTTCGCAGCAGCAGCACGCTGGCGCTGGTCCGCCTGCTCGACCGGCCGGTGCTGCTGACGCTGCAATCCGGCGGTGGCAAGCCGGCCTATGCGCTGCTCACCGGGCTGTCGATGCGCCAGGCAACGCTGCGCACCGAGGCCGGGCTGCAATCGCTGCCGCTGGCCTCGCTGGCCGACATGTGGCGCGGCGAATTCGCCACCCTGTGGCGCACGCCGCCGGGTTACGCCGACGGCGCCCCGGTCGACTGGCTGTCGACGCAGCTCGCCGCTGCGCAGGGCATGCCGGCGCCGAGCGCACCGACGCGCTTCGACGCCGCACTGCGCAGCCGGCTCAACGCCTTCCAGGTGGCGCAGGGCCTGAAGCCCGACGGCCTGGCGGGCCCGCTGACGCTCATGCAGATCAACCGCGCCACCGGCGTGGACGAGCCGCAGTTGCAGGACGAAAGGTAAGCCGATGTCCTACATCCTCGATGCCCTGCGACGCGCCGATGCGGAGCGCGAGCGCGGCGGCGTGCCGGGCCTGCACACGCAGCCCGCACCGAGCGCCGGTGACGACGACGAGGCCGGCGCGCCCGCGCGCGGCCTGCGGCCGTGGCACTGGGTCGTGCTCGGCCTGGCCGGCGGGCTGGCCGTGGCAGTGGCCTGGCAATGGCCGGGCAGCGATGCGCCGACGGCGCCGCTGCCCTCGGCGTCGCCCATGCCGATCGCGGCTGCCCCGGCAATGGAGCCTGATGCCGCGCCCGTGCCTGTCATCACGTCGCGACCTGCGCCAGCGCCGATGGTCGCAGCGCCGCAGGCGGCTGCACCGCCCGCCACGCCCGTGGAGATCGCGCCGATGCGGGCAACGCCGAAGCCGGCTCCCGCAGCCGCCAGCGCGGCCGCGCCCGCAGCGCCGGCCGCCGCACCGACGCGCGTGGCCTCGCTGGCCGAGCTGCCGGTGGAGGCGCGCCGCGGCCTGCCGCCGCTGGCCTTCGGCGGCTCGATCTACTCGAACACGCCGGCCAACCGCCTGCTGATCGTCAACGGCCAGCTGATGCACGAAGGCGATGCGCTCGGCCCAGGCGTCACGCTGGAGCAGATCAAGCCCAAGGCCGCGGTGCTGAACATCGGCGGCCAGCGTTTCGAGATCGGGCTCTGAGCCGCCGAAGCGAAGCGCCTGCGCCGCTGCGCTTCGGCAAACTGCTTGCGGCCCGTTGCTGACGTTCGCCGTCTGCTGTGCGGGTCTTGGGTGGCGCGCAAGGCGAGCAGAACCACCGGTGGACTTCGCGGCAGGTGCTGCCCGCGGGGGGCGATTTCTGTGGCGACGAGAAGCGCAGCGCCAGGGTCGGCGCGCGTGAGCGCGCTTCGTGGACTGACTTGCCGCGGCTGTTCGAACGCAGCGACCGCAGGTCGCGCAGTGAGTTCTGCGGCACGACCCTGGCGCGAGCATCGCAGTGGAGTCGGCGCACAGCGCCGACCGCCACAGCATGAGCCCCTCGCGGGCAGCGCCTGCCGCGATGCGCGAACCCTGCACGAGCGAACGTCAGCAACGAGCCGCGAGCAGGCCATCGACCGGCTGCGCTGCGCTTGATTGCAGGCCGAGCTGCTTCATTTCAGGCCGGAGCAGGCCAGCTTCGCCGAGCCTTCGATCCGGTCTGAGAAAGTGTGAGTGAGCTGCCCATGAAAAGGGCCGGCGCGGTCGCGAGACCGGCCGGCCGATTCGGGCGGACGCCCGGGGCTGCCTACTTGGGCGCGGAGGCCGCAGTGGTGGCCGGCACAGCGGCCGGGGCGGTGGTCGCCTCGGCACCGTGCTTCTCGCCGCCCATGTCGATGTCACCGCCCTTCATCAGCACGAAGATGGCGAGGGCGGAGAACACCGCGAAGCCCAGAAGGATCTTCCACATGGTCCGGGTCTCCTGCGCTCAGTCCTGGGCGTAGATGTCGACGTCCTTGGTCTCGCGCACGAACAGCATGCCGATGACGAAGGTCGCGCCGGCGATGATGATCGGGTACCACAGGCCGTTGTACATGTTGCCGGTCTGCGCCACGATGGCGAACGCGGTGGTGGGCAGCAGGCCGCCGAACCAGCCGTTGCCGATGTGGTACGGCAGGCTCATCGAGGTGTAGCGGATGCGCGTGGGGAACATCTCCACCAGCATCGCGGCGATCGGGCCGTACACCATGGTCACCAGGATCACCAGGATGACCAGGATGCCGATGATCAACGGCTTGTTCATCTTCGCCGGGTCGGCCTTGGCCGGATAGCCGGCAGCCTTCAGCGTGTCGGCCACGCTCTTCTTGAATTCGCCGTCCTTCTTCTTGGCCTCGTCCGCGGCGATGCCCCTGGACGTGTAGCTGGCGATCACCGTCTCGCCGATCTTGATGGTGGCGGGCGTGCCGGCAGCGGCCACTTCGTTGTCGTAGCTCACCGAACTGGCGGCCAGCACCTGCTTGGCGATGTCGCACGAGCTGGTGAACTTGGCGGTACCGGTCGGGTTGAACTGGAACGAGCATTCGGCCGGGTCGGCGGTGACGACGACCTTGTTCTTCGCCTGCGCGGCGGCGAGGTCGGGGTTGGCCGCCTCGGTCAGCGCCTTGAACAGCGGGAAGTAGGTCAGCGCGGCGACCAGGCAGCCGGCCATGATGATGGGCTTGCGGCCGATCTTGTCGGACAGCGTGCCGAACACGATGAAGAACGGCGTGCCGATCAGCAGCGAGATGGCGATCATGATGTTCGCCGTCGCACCGTCGACCTTCAGAGCCTGAGTCAGGAAGAACAGCGCGTAGAACTGGCCCGTGTACCAGACCACGGCCTGGCCGGCGGTCAGGCCGATCAGCGCCAGGATCACGATCTTCAGGTTCTTCCACTGGCCGAAGGACTCGGTCAGCGGCGCCTTCGAGGTCTTGCCCTCTTCCTTCATCTTCTTGAAGGCGGGCGACTCGTTCATCGACAGGCGGATCCACACGCTGATGGCCAGCAGGGCGATCGACACGATGAACGGAACACGCCAGCCCCATTCGGCGAAGGCCTGCTCGCCGATCAGCGTGCGGGTGCCCAGGATGACCATCAGCGACAGGAACAGGCCCAGCGTCGCGGTGGTCTGGATCCACGAGGTGTAGGCGCCGCGCTTGCCGTGCGGCGCGTGCTCGGCGACGTAGGTCGCGGCACCGCCGTATTCACCACCGAGGGCCAGGCCCTGCAGCAGGCGCAGGCCGATCAGGATGACCGGCGCGGCCACGCCGATGCTGGCGTAGCTGGGCAGGATGCCGACGATGAAGGTCGACAGGCCCATGATCAGGATGGTGACCAGGAAGGTGTACTTGCGGCCGATCATGTCGCCCAGGCGGCCGAAGAAGATGGCCCCGAACGGACGCACGATGAAGCCTGCCGCGAAGGCCAGCAGCGCGAAGATGAAGGCCGAGCCCGCATCCAGGCCGGAGAAGAACTGCTTGGCGATGATGGCCGCCAGCGAACCGTACAGATAGAAGTCGTACCACTCGAAGACGGTGCCGAGCGAGGACGCGAAGATGACCTTCTTCTCCTCTGCGGTCATCGGCGTCGACGTGGCGGCCTTGCCGCCCATCGTGCTGGTTGCCATGTATTGCTCCTGAAGATGCGAAAGCCGCCCCTTGGCGGCACGGAGCGCACTGTCGACGCAGGCTCTGACCGGCTTCTGACGCTGGCCCAACACAGGCTGACAAACTCAGGCATTACCCGAGGCCCGCATTCCTCCATATGAGATTCGGGACGCTTCTCAGGGAAACTCAGTAGCTCACGCGGGCGAAGTACGTCTTCTGCGCGGCCTCGCGCGCCTGGCCGAGCGTGTGGATGCCGCGCTCGGCGAGCAGCGGGATCAACTTGAGGAAGATCTCGGCAGTGACCATCGCATCGCCCACCGCGGTGTGCCGACCCAGGATGGGCACGCCCAGGCGCTCGGCGATCGCCTCCAGGCGGTGCGACTCCTGCTGCGGGTGAACGACGGCCGAGAGCAGCAGCGTGTCGAGCACCGGCTGGTCGAACACCACGCCGGTGGCGGCCTGCTTGAGCTCGAGGAAGCGCATGTCGAAGGCGGCGTTGTGGGCCACCAGCACGGTGTCCTGCGCGAAGGCGTGGAAGGCCGGCAGCACGGTGTCGATGGCCGGCGCGCCGGCCACCATGTCGGGCGTGATGCCGTGGATCGGGATCGACGCTTCGGGGATGTCGCGCCGCGGGTCGACGAGCTGCTCGAAGCAGTCCTCGCGGCGCAGCTTGCCGGCGACGATGCGCGTGGCGCCGATCTGGATGATCTCGTCGCCCTCGGAGGGCGCCAGGCCGGTGGTCTCGGTGTCGAACACGGTGTAGCTCAGCTCGGCCAGCGGGTGGTCGGCCAGCTCGCGCGACTGCTCGCTGGCGCGGAACAGGTCGAAGTCGTAGACCTCGGGCCGGCTCTCGCTGCGCACGAACTGCGCCGCATCGAGCTGCTCGCTGCTCGCCGCCAGCGGCAACAGCAGGCGGAAGAAGGATTCGTGGCGCACCCGCTCGCGCTCGAACCAGAACGCGCCGTCGTGGCGCTCGACGACGTCGCGCACCGTCAGCGCCAGGCTCTCGGCGCCGATGCGCATGGTGTCGGTCTCCCAGCCCATCACCGTCTCGGTGCTCATCGCCTGGCCGATCCAGGCCAGGTCGAGCCGCGCGCGGCCGGAGGCCTCGGCCAGGCGCAGCTGCACCAGCTTGATCTCGTACTCGTCGACCAGCCGCCCGGCCAGGTAGACCAGCGCCTGCAGCACGGAGAAACTGTCGACCTTCAGCCACAGCGCAGCGTCGATGCCGTCGGTGGCCACGCGGCAGCCGCACTGCGCCTCGATGCGCCGCGCGGCCGCGGCGATCAGGTCGGCGCCCAGCATCTCCTCGAGCGGCCAGCGTGTCTTCATGGTCTGCGCGGTGTGGCTGGCGAGCTGCTGGATGCGCTGGCTCATCGCCCCGACCTCGTCGCGGATGACGCCGTGGAAACGCTCGCGCGTGACCGCGTCGACGTCGTCGTAGTCGAGCATCTCCACCGCCGCCTGCAGGTTGCCCAGCGAGGCGCGGCTGCCTTCGGTCAGGCCGTGCAGGAGCTTGTCGCGATCGGACTCGTCGGCGAAGTCGCGGGTGATGTTCTCCAGCATCAGCACGAAGCCGTTCAGCGCGGCTTCGTCGTTCGCGGCGTCGATCGCGCGCACCGGCGCCATCTGCACGCGCAGCAGCTGCCCGGCGCGCGTGCCGGTGACGAACTGCGCCGACGGGTGCGCCGCGCCGCGCTGCAGGCGCTGCTGCACGCTCTCCAGCGCATGGGCGATGAGTGCGCGGTCGAACACGGTGTAGATCGAGCGGCCCAGGCCGATCAGCTCGGCGCCGCCACCGACCGCGGGCGCGCTCGAGAGCGCGCGGAACTGCGTGCGCGCGCGGCTGTTGTAGAGCAGGATGCGGCCGTCGAGGTTGCACACGACGACGCTCTGCGTCAGCTCGGCCATCAGCGCCGCGAGGCGATTGCGCTCCTGCTCGACGCTGCGGCTGGCCTCGCGCACCTGCTCGGCCACGTCGGCACGCAGCCTGTCGCGCTGGCGCGCGAGCTGGTTGATCACCTCGGCCAGCGCCTTCGTCTCGGCGCTGCCTGCGGGTTCGATCTCGCGCTGCACGTCGGCGGCGAGCAGCACGCGCGCTTCCTCCGCCAGCCGCGCCGAAGCGGCCACCCAGCGCAGGTAGGCGGCGCGCGCCAGCCAGCCGAGCACGCCCGACAGCACCAGCCAGCCCAGCAGCAGCAGCGCGGCGCGCGGCTCCAGCATCGCGCCCAGCGCAGTGCGCTCGGGCGGCTCCAGCGTGGCCGTGAACAGGCCCCAGCCGCCCAGTGCCCACAGCGCGAGCACGGCGCCGGGCGCCAGCGTCGCGGTGACTTCGCGCTTGTCGAACTTCATGCGGCAGACAGCAGTTCGCGCACCTTCTCGGCCAGCTCCTTGGTCGAGAAGGGCTTGGTCATGTAGGCGTCGGCACCCATGGCGCTGCCCTTGGCGATGTCGGTGTCGCGGCCCTTGGCGCTGAGCATGAGGATCTTCACGCCGGCCAGCGCCTCGTCGGCACGCACGGCCTGGCAGACCTCGAATCCGCTCATGCCCGGCATCATCACGTCGAGCAGCACCAGGTCGGGCCGGGTGCCGCGGATCGCCTCGAGCGCACTCGGGCCGTCGCGCGCGACGCTCACCGCGTGGCCTTCGCGTTTCATCAGGAACTCCAGCGAGATGACGATGTTCGGCTCGTCATCGGCAATCAGCACGCGCTTGTTCATGCGCCTGTCTCCTCTTGTTGTCTTGTCCACGGCAGCTCGAAGGCGAAGCAGGCGCCGCGCCCCGGCTCGGACCGAAGCCACATCCGCCCGCCGAAATGCTCGACGATCTGGCGGCTGATCGGCAAGCCCAGCCCGGTGCCCTGCGGTCGATTCGCCGCATCGCCACCTTGGCGGAATTTCTCGAACACGAGTTGCTGCTGATCAACAGGCACGCCCGGGCCGTTGTCGGCCACCTCGACCTGCGCGGCGCGCGCATCCACTGTCAGCCTCACCTCGACCCGGCCGCTGCCCGCTGGCACGAACTTGGCCGCGTTGCTCAGCAGGTTGAGCAGCACCTGCAGCAGCCGGTCGCGGTCGGCGTGCAGCGTCGGCACCGACTCGGGCTGCTGCACGCTCACCACGGCACCGCGCTCGCGGAACACCTCGGCCGTGGTCTGCACCGCATGGGCGATCAGTTCGCACAGGTCGATCTGATCGTTGCGCCATTCGGCGTGGCCGGACTCGATCTTCGCCATGTCCAGCACCTGGTTGACCAGGCGGCTCAGGCGCTCGGCCTCGCCGACCACCAGGCCGAGGAACTGCTGGCGCTGTTCGGTGGCCATCTCCGGGTCGTCGCGCATCAGCTCGGCGAAGGCGCGGATCGAGGTCAGCGGCGTGCGCAGCTCGTGCGTCACCGACGACATGAAGTCGTCCTTCAGGCGGTCCAGGCTCTCCAGCTGGCGATTCAGCGCACGCACCTGCGAGGCTTCGTCGAGCATGCGCAGGATGTCTTCCGGCGCCAGAGGCTCCTCCTCGACCACCGAGGCCATCACCGCGCGGGCCGAGGCGCTGCCGATCGCGCCGGCCAGCTGCGTCTCGACATGCTGCACGAGCTGCGCGTCGGGGGCGATGCGCTCGACGCCGGCCAGCCCGGCACGCCGCGCGTAGTCGGCGAACAGGCGCTGCGCCGGCTCGGCGCCGAGGAAGCGCGTGGCCAGCTGCTGCAGTTCGGCCAGCCGGGCGCGGCCGCGCCAGAACACCGGCGCGCCGGCCGAGCGCTGGAACACGTCGACGAACAGCAAGGCCTGCGTCGCCTCGCGCGCCGACGGTGCCCGGGCCAGCGACACCGCCACATACAGGCCGGCATTGGCCAGCAGACTCCACAGCAGCGCATGGGTGAGGCTATCCAGCCCGGAGAGGCCGAGCAGCTGCTCGGGCCGCAGCAGCGCGATGCCGAACGGCCCGTCGGTCAGGAAGCCGATGGCCAGCCAGCCCGACTTGGCGATCGACGGCAGCAGCAGCGTCCAGCTCCACAGCGCGAAGCCGGCCAGCAGCCCGGCCAGCGCGCCGGCGCGGGTGCCGCCCTTCCAGTACATGCCGCCCAGCAGCGCGGGCGCGAACTGCGCCACCGCGGCGAAGCTGATCAGCCCGATGCTGACCAGCGCGTAGGCCTCGCCGGCGACGCGGAAGTACAGGTAGCCCAGCAGCAGCAGCGCGACGATGACCACGCGCCGCACCGCCAGCGGCACGCCGCTGAGGTCGCTCGAGGCGCGGTGCCGCAGGCGCAGCAGCAGCGGCATCACCAGGTCGTTGCTGACCATGGTCGACACCGCGATGGCTTCGACGATCACCATGCCGGTGGCCGCCGACAGCCCGCCGATGAAGGCCACCAGCGCCAGCAGCGACTGGCCGTTGGCCAGCGGCAGCGAGAGCACGAAGGTCTCGGGGTCGGCGCCGCCCACGCCGAAGTGCAGCAGCCCGCCCAGCGCGATCGGCAGCACGAACAGGTTGATGAGCAGCAGGTAGGCCGGGAAGGCCCAGGTGGCGCGCTGCACGTGGCGCTCGTCGACGTTCTCCACCACCATCACCTGGAACTGGCGCGGCAGGAAGATCACCGAGAGCATCGCCAGCAGCGTGAGCGCGAACCACTGGCCGCCGGCGAACTTCGACTCGCCGCCCAGCCCGGACAGGCCGCTCAGCGCCGGCTGCGCCGCGGCGCGCGCGAAGATGTCGCCGGGGCCGTCGAACAGCCCCCAGCAGACGAACATGCCGATCGCCAGGAAGGCGAGCAGCTTGACCACCGACTCGAACGCAATCGCCGCGACCATGCCTTCGTGGCGCTCGCTGGTGTCGAGGTGGCGCGTGCCGAAGGCCACGGTGAAGCCGGCCAGCGCGAGCGCGATGTACAGCGTGCTGTCGCTCCACCAGGGCCCGCTGCCGCCGTGCGTGCCGGTGAGCACCGTCAGGCCGCTGGCGATCGCCTTCAGCTGCAGCGCCACGTAGGGCAGGATGCCGACCAGCGCGATCAGCGTGACCAGCGCGGCCAGGGTGCGGCTCTTGCCATAGCGGCTGGCGATGAAGTCGGCGATCGAGGTGATGCGGTACGTCCGCGCGATGCGGATCATCTTGCGCAGCAGCGAGCCGGCCAGCAGCATGGCCAGCGTCGGGCCGAGGTAGATGGGCAGGAACCACAGGCCCGAAGAGGCCGCGCGGCCGATGCTGCCGAAGTACGTCCAGGCGGTGCAGTACACGCCCATCGACAACGTGTACACCCAGGCATTGCCGATCACCGAGCGGCCCGCGCGCGCGCGCCGGTCGGCCCAGTGCGCCACGCCGAACAGCATCAGCAGGTAGGCGAACGAGGCGGCGAGGACCAGCGGCGCGGACAGCATGGCGAAGATCGGCTACTCGTCGCCCGGCGCTTCGGCGACCCATGCCGCCAGGCCGATCAGCAGCGCCCAGCCGCCGAACAGGGCCAGCGGCAGCAGCGGGATGCCAGCGAGCGTGCCGGCGCGATCCCACAGCGTGAGCAGCGGGAAGTTCAGCAGCCCCCAGCCGGCGGCGAAGAGCGCGAGAAGTCGTTGATTGCGCAGGCGTTCGGACATCGTCGTGCTCCCTTCACGGTGCCGTCACAGCGCATCGAGCCGGAAGCGCTGCCGCAGCAGCGCGCGAAAGCGCTTGTTGATCGCCAGCGCGTCCTTGAGCTGATCGCGGTCCATCGTGCTGAGCTCGGACGCGATCACCAGGTTGCTCGGCACCTCGCCCTGCGCGCGCTGGCGCAGCTGGTGGCGCAGCTTCAGCGCCATCAGGTAGTGCAGCGCCTCGAGCAGGTCGCGGCCGAGTTCGGGCTCGACGATCTCGCGCTCGACGAGGCGGCGCAGCCGGTCGGCCGTGCCGCTCTCGTGCACGCCGTGCTGCAGGCTGAGCGCACGCACGCCGTGCACGATCGGGAAGGTGCCGAGCTTCTTCAGGTCCAGGGGCTGCTCGTCGTTGCGCGCCGTGAGCCGCTGCCACCAGCGCTGCGGCTCGTCGAACTGGTCGGCCGCCGCCGCGAATCGCGCCAGGAAGGCGTCGCCGCCGGCGAGGATGCGCTCGAGGTGTTCACGCACCTCGCGCAGCAGCGAGGCGTCGCCGGCCACGGCGGCGGCGTCGTAGAAGATCGCCAGGTGCATCGGGCCGTCTGCCGAATGCCCGTAGATCCACTCGCGAAGCGTCTCGCGGAAGCTCGACACCGTGGCGCGCCACATCGGGTTGGTCAGCATGATCTGCCCCGGGCACGGCGGGTAGCCGAACTCGGCCAGCGCAGCGTTGAAGTTCGCGGCGATCTCGGCCAGGCGCGGATGCTCGAATCCGTCGCGCAGCAGCAGCGCGTTGTCCTGGTCGGTCTTGAGGATCTGCTCGCCGCGGCCTTCGCTGCCCATCACCAGCAGGCAGCTGTTGGCCACCAGCTCCGGCGGTGCCAGCAGCCCCCACAGGCGCGCGAAGAGCCGATGGTTCAGCTCGCCGACCAGCCGCGCGATGCGCTCGATCTTGATGCCGCCGTCGTGCAGCAGGCCGACCATCGCGTCGATGCGCTGCGCCGCGGCCTTCAGGTCGGCCACCGATTCGGCTTCGTCGATCTGCACGGCGACGATGTGCGAGTGGTTGGCGACGAAGCTCACCAGGTCGAGCTGGCCGAGCACGCCCAGCACCTGATCGCCGTCGCGCACCAGCAGCCGGTGCACGCGGTGGCGCACCATCAGCCACAGCGCCTCGAACAGCTCGGCGTCGGCGTCGATCTCGATCAGCCCGAAGCGCGACACCTCGCGCACCGCCAGCGAGGCCGGCGGCACGTCGCGCAGCAGCGCGTCGCGCAGGTCGGTGGTGGTGAAGATGCCCAGGCGCTCGCCGTCTTCCGTGGCGTCCTTCACCAGGGCGACGGTCAGCCCCTGCTGCGACAGCAGCCGGCACACCGACACCAGGTCGAGCGATCCGTCCACATAGAACGGCTTGCGCACGTAGGCGTCGCGCACGCGCGCGGTGACCAGCGAGAGCATCTCGCGTTGCGATTCGGGACCGCGGCTTGTCGGCATGGGCGGGGGGCGATCGGGAGGCGGATGTGAGAACGGGACTGCAGGCAGTGTGCCTGCAGTCCCGCTCAGGGGGCTTGATGCCTGTCTAGCCGATCAATGGCCGCTGGCGCCCGAGGCACCGATGCCGGTCTCGGAACGCACCTGCTGGGCCAGGAAGCCCGCGCGGTCCTGCTGGGCGCGAGCGCCGCGGTCGAGCACCGAGAACAGCCAGATGCCGACGAAACCGATGGTCATCGAGAACAGCGCCGGCGAGGTGTACGGGAACAGCGCCGAGCCCTTGGGGTTGCCCAGCGTGGCTTCCCACACCGAAGGCGACACCACGGTCAGCACCACCGACGAGATCAGGCCGAGGAAGCCGCCGATCACCGCACCCTTGGTGGTGCAGTCCTTCCACAGCACGCTCATGAAGAGCACCGGGAAGTTGGCCGAGGCCGCGATCGCGAAGGCCAGCGACACCATGAAGGCGATGTTCTGCTTCTCGAAGGCGATGCCCAGCACGACGGCGACGATGCCCAGCGCGATGGTGGTCATCTTCGAGACGCGCAGCTCGGAAGCGCTGTCGGCCTTGCCCTTCTTGATCACCGTGGCGTAGATGTCGTGCGACACCGCCGAGGCGCCCGACAGCGTGAGGCCCGCCACCACCGCGAGGATGGTCGCGAACGCCACCGCCGAGATGAAGCCGAGGAACACGTTGCCGCCCACCGCGTTGGCCAGGTGGATGGCCGCCATGTTGCCGCCGCCCAGCAGGCCGCCCTTGGCGTCGAGGAACTGCGGGTTGGTCAGCACGAAGGTGATCGCGCCGAAGCCGATGATGAAGGTCAGCAGGTAGAAGTAGCCGATCCAGCCGGTCGCCCACATCACCGACTTGCGCGCTTCCTTGGCGCTCGGGACGGTGAAGAAGCGCATCAGGATGTGCGGCAGGCCGGCGGTGCCGAACATCAGCGCCATGCCGAA
>ERZ795059.2533-NODE-2533-length-18792-cov-6.413033_pt1 | contig 18792 bp, 7 predicted proteins | sample MGYA00375143_ERZ795059 | MGnify/ENA primary metagenome ERZ795059 (study PRJEB30188, sample SAMN05720168) | activated sludge metagenome | isolation source: Anaerobic digester | place: USA | collected 2015-01-07 ... | reverse complement strand
AATAAACATCTTCTGCTTTAATTGTATCTCTGTTACCATAAATAACCCGATATACATTTTCTTCGTCAATAACGATACAGCCATCACCAACTCTTTGGACTGTAGTCCATAAATCTGGCTTTGGTGGCGGCGGAGGTGGAACAACTATTTCTTCTCTCCATACTACAAAAGTATCAACCGGTATATCTGAAATTAAAGTGAAGTCAGTTATTTCGCCAACGATGTGATAAGTCTGCATTGTGCAGGGTGTATAGAAGAAAGTTGAAAAATGTCCGTTAGCATTTGTGTAAAATACCTTCGATTCACCTGTTTCAACTAAAGTAGCGCGGACTTCGGCACCGGCGACTTTAGTGTCTGGGTCGAAAACGTCATAGTAATTTGCCTGACCAGAATATGATACGGTATGAGGCCAGCAGCCCGGCGATACTCTTGGATTTATATTTGTTACTACTTCAATGCCACCCGGTATCACATAATTACCAACTAGCACAGGACGATTTGCAAAATTGTTAATCCTGTTTTGCTCTCCCAAAACGTTTGCTTCATCAATAAATACTTTTATTGGGAAGAACTCATCTTGGGCAAAAGTATGAACAATGCTAACTGTTTGAATATGTGTATTTTGAATATTTACACCCGCTATATTAGGAATAACAACGTCTGCTATTAACGAATCTTCCTGATAAAACCGAACTGAAACGTTGCTAGCAGGATAATCGGAAAGATTACGCACTCTCGCTGAAATCGTTATTTGTTCCCCTACTATTGGGTGCATCTTTGAAAAAGTAATGTCGTTTGCATAAATACAAAGGTCAAGGAGATTATTGGAAACTGTTGGACCTTGCTTATAATTGGTCGGAGAACCAGTTGCCCAGTTTCCAGTGCTGTCTTTTGCAATGAACTTATAACCTTTTACGCCCTCATTTCCGAAGTTAAATGAAAATGTGTATTCTTTTCCATCAATAAAATTATTATCACTCAAATCGCTTTCAGACATTTCAATTTCAATATCGCTCGTTCCATTGAAATTGCCATCTCCGTTTACGTCTATCAAAACCTTGGGATAACCATAATATGGACGATTATTGTCTGCATCTGAATACGTAATTTTATATTCAAAGAAAGAATTAGTAGGACCATATTGAGGATTTACTCCTCTTTCCCCTTCATAGTTTTCATCTTGAATAAATGACAGAACAGGCGGAGTAGAAACCACATATCCATTTCCAATTACAGTGTAGTCAAAATCTGTCAAACCTTCTATTGAAATTGTAAATGCTTCATTGAATGGCTGAATAGCTTGCGGCTCAAATACAATATAATTTGAAAATGCTGTATTTGGTGCAACTATATATGGATATTCTACCTGATTCAATAAATGGAAATTCGTACTTGCAAAACTGATATTTGTAATAACAACCGGTTCAGTTCCAGCATTTGTCAATATAAACTGCTTTTGTGCTGTTGCTCCTAACGCAACATTTCCGAAATTCCACTGATTCCAGTTTGTAGTAAAGTTTACCCCTACAATTGGTGTAGTCTTGAATTTGAATGTAGAAGACCATTCCCCAACACATTCATTAAGCACCCCAGCTACTCTCCAGTAATAATTCGTTGAAAGCAATAAGCCGGCTAATCCGTAGCTTGTATCACTAACAATCGCATTTATTAGTAAAGTGCCAAAGAAATTAGCATTAGTGCATACCTGCAATGAGTATTGAGGCACGTTTGGTAACGGATTCCATTTTAAAGCAAGTTCAATATTTTGATAATTTGAATTATTTAATGGACTTAAAAGAGTTGGACTATTTACTGAAGTAGTAAATGCAAGCACATCTGACCAGAGTCCGTAAGCAGAACCGCGATAAGTGCGAACACGCCAGAAATACTGAGTAAAATTAGCTAATTCAACGCTCATCGGTAAATTATACTGGGAATTAGTTAGATTTTTACTATGAATAATGCTGCTAAAATTCTCATCACTTGCTAATTGGAACTGATATTGCTGCAAACCGGAAGTTGCTCCCCACTGGAATTTGGGCAGCAAGCTAACGCAAGTAGAATTGTTTTCAGGTGAAAGCAAAGTGATTTGACTTAGCGGAGTGTAGAAAGTGCGTGTAATACTCGTTGCATAATTTACTTCATTGTCGAAACCCACAACCCGCCAGAAATACTGAGTATTGCTTGCAAGGTCGCTTGTTGAATAAGTAGTATCGTAAAGTAAAACGTTAACAAGCGGATTGCTGAAATATCCGGTTGTAGAAATCTGCAAACGATAATAATTGGTATTAACTCCACCAGACCAAACAAACTGAACATTCATACTTTGCATTACAGAATTATTATTTGGTGATATTAGCACTGGTGGTGCAACAGGAACGCCAATTGTAGTAAATTGTCTGACTTCGCTCCAGTTACTTATAAATGCCCCATTTGATGCATTTACACGCCAGTAATACGAAGTTAAGTATTGCAGGTTCGCGGCATTGTAAGTCATCGTTTGCAAATTGTTTTGCTGTATCACAATATTGTTGAAATTCTCATCAAGGGCAACCTGCAAATAATAACGATTTGCATTTGTTGCATAATTCCAGACAAATAAAGGATTGATTGAAACATTTGTTGCATTGTCAGCTGGTAAAGAAAGCAATGGTGCTGAGATTAAAAGCTCTTCAGTTGTAAAGTTCCAAACCTGACTCCAACTGCTAAGGACTGGGTCATCTGTTCCTGCTACTGCTCTCACTCTCCAAAAGTACTGTGTTAAGTAACTCAATGCAGAAAGCTGTTTTGAAGTTGTTGAAACGTTATGCTCGGCAACAATATTTGTAAAGTTTTCATCACTTGCAACCTGCATTGTGTAGTGAGTTGCACCAAGCACAGAACTCCACTCTAATGTTGGCTTGTTTTGTATTCCAGTAATATTATTAGCCGGCGAAATTAGAATTGGTGCATCAAGCGATTCAATAATTACTGTTATTGTTAAAGTATCGTAAACCGAAGTATATAAATCATTTAATTCAAAGTAAAAAACGGTTGTTTGGTAAAGTTCCGCATTCAAATACTGAACATTTGAAGAAAAGATGGGTGGATTAGAAGTCCAGTTATAAGTATAAATGCCAGAGCCACCTGTTGCTTCTGCGGATAGATTTACAGTTTCGCCGGGATTAAGCGTAAAGCTGCTTGCAGTAACTGTTACGTTCAAATCCTCTTCAAATCGCTTACCAAATTCAAACGAAGTTTCGTTGTTTAAAATGTTATAATCCTGTGGGTAGCTGTTTACTATTGCACATTTTATTTGTCCAAAATGAGACGAAGCAAGCCAGGAAATGCTTAATGACAACTCTTCATTTGGTGCAGTGTTAATATCGACTGATTCGATAATAGATTCACCATCGTCAGTTATTAGAATAAACTGAACAGTAGAAGTAGCATTGGTTCTGCCTCCATTAATGATTTTCGCTGTTATTTGGTAAGCATTACCAACATTAATAGTATAAGGATATTCCAAATCTTCAAAAAGCAAACCGCGAATTTCATTGTTAGAATTATTATCGTAGCTTGCAAATTTGTAGTCCGGAGCCGAACCAACAATCACAGCACGACTTGCTTCATTGTTCAGATAGTTCGATTCCAAAATAGCTCCGTCTTCATTTAATTTTACACGAACTATGTGAGCTCCGATTTGATTAGAAGACCAGGGACTATTGCAGCCGACAGAAGTTTGTTGATTAACTCCCAAATTAGGATATATCACTCTGTCGCCCTGATGCTCGCTGTTCATATAGAAATCTACTGAGAAATTAACTGCTGCACTTTCACCAATGTTTTTAAATGAAGTGTATAAATCAATTTCTTCATTCGGGTCGGGATTCAGATTTGATGGATTTATGTGTTCTGAATGAACGAGCAGGTCGGGATAATTTACTGTATCCGACTGATAAACGTTAATTGTTAGCCATGCAGTATTATTATCTTCGTCAATTTCACAGGTATTTGAATTTCCATTTTCGTCCATATCAATATTTACTGGAATAACGAAAGAACCAATTTCATCGCAATTAAATGGAACTGATAGATTTACAGCACCATTATCGTGTTGGAAATAATCAACATTTCGCATTGAAAAAATCGGAGTTCCGAAAGCTACCGGAACATTATAAGCATCGAATCGCCCTCTGTTTAGTGCTACCGGGTTAATATCTGCAACGCTTCCAATTGGTTTGGAAATAGTCAGATGCTTAACCAATGAGCCATAAGGACCACGGAAATATATATCAAATTCTTTTCCAATCATTTTATTGAAAAAGTTATTTGTCTTATTGTATTCTAAAATTTTATTGTATTCATCAACTTTTATGTCGAGCCGATGTCCGCAATCAAGAACTTCCCAAATTGGAGAGTAAACGTCTATCGTTTCTCCCGGACCGAGAGATGATACAATAATACTATCGCCAAGCATTTCATATCCGATATAATATCTTACAGCAAAATCTTCTGCAGCAATAGTACCTATATTTTTTATTCTGGCAATAAACTGGACATTTCCGCCGGGATAAATCGGATTATAATCTGAAATCAAAAATTCCTTAATATCCAAATCTGCTTTTGCCTCGTTAACCAAAAATTGCTTGGTTGCAACGTTGTTTGAAAAATCAAGTTCATCGAAATCATAATCGGGATTTACGGTAATTCTCAAAGTATGCCAGCCCGTAGTAGTAAAAGCAAAATTATTAAGTGTTGCCTGACGGTAAGAATTACCGGGATAATTGCTTGGCACAGCTGGAACAAAAATTGTATCAATTTGCAATACTATTCCGTCCTGAATATCCTCAATTATAGCAAATGTTGCTGGAGACGGAGGACAACTTAAATTTGAGAATCTAAATACAAAATTGTATTGCTTACTTGGATATGGATTTGGATAGTTGCTGGGCCAAGAATAAAATATAGGAATTAAATCCGGCAACGGCCCAAATATTTTCTGATTTAATGTAGAATTATTATTTTGTTTGTAATATTCTGAAATCATTCCAAGTGGGTCTATTTGCGCATAAACAGGATATGTGCCTGTTTGAGCAAATGAATAATTAAAGAACAAAGTGTCTTTTTTCCCCGGTGGGATTGAATCAAAAGCTATGCTGTATATGGTGCCGTACTCAGCAAGAACGTGCATAAATACATCATAAGCAGTTTCATCGCCGGCGTTGCCATAAATCAATCTGTAATCAAGTTCTTCATTAATTATTGCACAATCATAACTTGTTCGTGATAAGCTAACCCATAAATCCGGTTTTGGAGTTGGTGGGGCTACTGTATCACGCCATACAATAAATGTATCAACTGCAATGTCTTCAATTAATGTAAAATCAGTAATAACACCTTCAATATGATATGTTCCCATTGTAAAAGGAGCATCAAACATAGTTGAAAAGTAACCATTGGCGTTTGTATAGCAGATTTTTGTCTGACCGGTTTCAATGCAGGTAGCTGTTACCTCTGCGCCGGATACTTTGGTTTCAGGGTCGAAGACATCGTAGTATTCGGCATAACCGGAATAAGATACTTTTCTTGGGTAGCCACCCGGGGTTACTCTAGGATTGATATTTGTTGTAACTGTAATTCCACCGGGAGGATTGTAATTTCCAGCAATAACAGGTCGGGTTGCAAAATTATTAATTCTATTTTGCTCACCTAATGCGTTATCTTCATCAATAAACACCTTTATCGGATAAAATCCTTCTTCGTCAAAAGCGTAATTTACTTCTAAATTAATATTTGAATTTGGATTTAACACATTGATAAAGGTTTCTCCAATTAAAATTTCGTCATTATAAAATCGGACGTTAAAATTATTTGCCGGGTAATCGGAAATGTTCCTGATTTTTGCTGATATAGTGATTTGCTCTCCTACATAAGGATTTATTTTTGAAAAAGTAATATCGTTTGCATATAAAAGCAAATCAAGGAAATTATTGGAAATTGTAGGTCCGCTCTTATAAGCAGTGGCTGCACCTGTTGCCCAGTTTCCTGTGCTGTCTTTAGCAATGAACTTATAACCCATTGTCCGCTCAATTACGTAGTTTGTTGAAAATGTATATACCTTTCCAGTTACATAATCCTGTTCATTAGGGTCAAGTTCATACATTGTTTCTTCCATATCCTCAGCATCATTGAAATTTCCATTGCCGTTGAAGTCAATAAGAACTTTTGGATATCCTGAATAAGGCATATTATTATCCTCATCAGAATAAACAACCTGATAATCGAAAATTTCGTTGACTGGTCCTGTTTGGGGATATACACCACGTGTTCCCAGATAAAGTTCATTTTCCACAAAGCTGAGAACTGGTGGAATAGACTCGATATAACCATTTCCCGATACATTCCAGACGAAATCACCATACTGCTCAAAATTAACAGTAAATGTTTCTGTGTATGGCTGAATAAAAAGTGGTTCAAAGACAACAGGATTTAAAAATGATTCGCCAATTTGAAGAGTTACTGGAAATTCCACTGCATTAAGGAAATGGAAATTTACGCTCGCAAACGTAACGCTATTAAGCGTAATTGGCAATGTCCCTTCATTTGTAATGTTAAAAGGATACTGCTTTGAATCACCGATTTCAGTATCACCGAAATTATGCTGATTCCAGTTTGTTGTATAGTTGAAACCTATAACGGCAGTAGTTCTAAATCTGAATACAGATGACCAGGGTCCCTGACAATCCTCCTCTACAGCTGCAACTCGCCAGTAATAATAAGTATTGACATTTAACTCATCAACAAAAATACTGCTTTCAGCAACATAATCATTCAAAATTAAAATGTTGGAAAAATTTGAGTTTGTAGAAAGCTGAACTAAATACTGCTCTACGTTTGTTAAATCGTCCCAATCCAAAGTAAGTTCAACGTTTTGTGAAGTTGCAAGATTGATAGGACTTAATAGTTCTGGTTTATCTGAACTTGTTTTAAAAGTGAATATTTCTGACCACGCACCATAATTTCCACCTCTAACTGCACACACTCTCCAATAATACTGACTAAAGTTATCTAAAACTGAACTTAGAGGAATCTGATGAGTGTTTGATGTTGGATTTGCAGTATAAAGAATATTGGTAAATTCTAAATCAGTAGCTATTTCTAACTGATAGTTCTGCTGCCCCGGAATTGCTCCCCAAGTTAGTGTTGGGCGAATCGGGATGCAAGTAGAATTATTAGCTGGAGCGTTTAAAACTACCTGTGGCAATGAAGTTATAAAATTCCAAACGCTGCTCGTTGCATAATTGTTTTCACTTGCATAGCCAATAACTCGCCAGTAATATTGGGTATTTGGAATAAGTTCATTGGTCTGATACGATGTTTCATTTGTTACGATATTGATTACAGGAGTGGAAAAATAACTGCTTGGAGAAACCTGTAAGCGATAATACTCTGTAAATTCATCACCAGCCCAGGAAAAATTAACTACCGGAGTAGTTAAAACCGCTGCTATTGCTGGTGAAATAAGATTTGGTGCTGATATTGGAACATTAATTGTCTTAAACGTTCTAACTTCACTCCAGTCACTTGAATAAGGACCATTTACAGCATTTACACGCCAGTAGTATTTTGTCCAGTAATCAAATGGAGCGGCATTTTGGAAATAGTTGTTTGTTAGCTCTAATTCGTTTAATACTATATCTCCAAAGCTTGAATCAGTTGCAATCTGCAAAGAATAAGTAATTCCACCCGGAACCGAAGTCCATCTAAACATAAGATGAACCGGAACCTCTTCTGCATTTGCAACCGGTATAATTAATTCCGGAGTTTCCAAGTAAAGTTCATCTGTTGTTGTGAAAGTCCTAACGTCAGACCAGTCGCTCAAAAATTCATTGCATTTTGCCCGCACACGCCAGTAATAAAGCGTACTTGTTGCTAAGCTGTTTCGCAATACGAAATTTGAATCGGTAACAAAATTTTCCTGTGCTATATTCAGGAATTCAGCATCAGTAGCAATTTGCAAAATATAATTATCCTGAGCATTGCTTGCTGTCCACCTGAAAATCGGATAAAGCGGAACATTTAATAAATTATTTGTAGGAAGAATTAAATCCGGAGCATCAAGAGTTACCAATCCGGTTTCATACCTAAAAGTATCTCGGGTAACATGGCTCCAATACCCAATTTTATCCTGATACTGCATATTAAAAATATGAACTGAATTCGGCTCAAATTCAGGAACAATCAAATCTCGAAGTAGTTCAAGCATTTGGGTTGGCGTTGTAAGTTCTACTGTCGTTATATCTTCATCATTGTTATCGAACCAGTAACGATAAAGTGTTACTGAATTGTCAAATCCTGATGATAATTTAAAGAAGTTTTCCTTAACAATATAGCTCCAACCATCTGCTATATCTTTAAATCTGATTTGAAAAGAGTGTATCCCTTTGCTCAAATTGTCAATAGGAATATTGGTAATCAGGTTATACTTCCTGATTGGCTCTACGAAGCCAACTTTTTTGTTAAAATAATCACCATCGAACCAGTACTCATATTCCACAATTTTATTATTTTCATTAGCAGAAAACTTATAAAAAGCAACAGTTTGCAAACTCGTCCATACATCAGCTAAATCGCGGAAACGCAAGCTAAATGTATGAAAGCCATTGCTTAAATCCTGAATTGGAATTTCTGCTATTAGATTGAAAGAATCGCTTGGAGTAAGTGATGCAGAAACTCTATTTTGAAAATCGTCATCAATCCAGTATTCATAATATACAATTTTATTATTAACCCCGGAATACTTATAGAAAGTATATGCAAGCGGATAGCTCCAAACACCTTTACTATCTTTAAAACGAAGGTTTAAGATATGAAATCCAGTAGGATACCCTGTTAATGAAATTGTTTCATTAAGATTAAAAGCTGTATCCGGATTTGCTATATTTACCGATACTCTGTTGTCGTAGTCGCTGTCAATCCAATACTCATAATGGTTTATTGTATTAACCTGAGCAAGCATTGGAGCAGCAAATAGCAACAACAGTAAAATAATTTTTTTCATAATAATCTCCTTAATTATTTATCGTTGTTGCGCTTCAACGCTTGTATTTAAATTAATAGTATTTCCTTCCGGAGTGAGCATAAATTGCAAAATTCTTGGAGTAAATGGAACAGCATTTTCTTTGTAGGGCTGATTTGTTCCGTAAATGCCAATATCAGTCCCATCGTATCCGGCATTTTTACCCGGCGAAATATCTTTAAGATGATAATCACTGTTATAACTGAATGTGTATGAATTACTTGGGTGATTAACAAAAATATTTGATGTGCTAATACCTACCAAATTATTAGAATAGGCATTTTCACCCCATTGGGCTGCTGTGATATTATAGATAAAAATATTATTATAAAAAGCAGAGTTTGTTACATATCTAAAACCATCTGGAAAACTTCTATGGAAAATACTACTTTGTATTAGTGAATTACTTACTGAATATATTGGGCAAAATTGCTCATAATAGCCAAAATAATAATAATCTAAAAATATTGAATTTGAAACTGTAAGATAACTAAAAGTTGTAACAGTAGAATTGAATATACATTTTGAAAAAATACAGTTTACAGCATTATATCCATTGACTGCACCACGGATAACAGACTCCATTATAAAAATACTTGATGAAATTGGCTCTGAATTATTGTTACCAAGAGATAATGTTCCTATATTACATCTTTGAATGAGAATATTTGCAAGTCCATCATTGCTTGAAGAATTGCCCAAAGAAATATTATCGCAATAAACACCGGCAAGGACAGAAGAATCGGCACCGGTAACAAAACAAATATTTCCAGTAATAACTGTTCTCATCATTGTGTATGTAGATACTATATAATGCCCAACTCCATAAATATTAATTTTTTTATCAATTAAAAGAGTCGGATTATGGGCAAAAGTGCCGGGTGGTAAATATATTTCGGCTCCAGCCGGAGCGGCTATAATTGCTGAATCTAAATTGCTAAAAAAACTTACTTCATCGCCAACTTGAAGGGCGATGATTTGCTGCTGCTGTGCCTGTAACGTTGATATTGTAACGATTGCAAGCAATACTAATGGTAATAATAATTTTTTCATCGGATTATTCCTTTTTTTAAAATAATAAAATTTTTTACTTTTTTTTAATTTGGAGTTCTAAATATTGTCATTTTATGCTCAGCGAAAAATCTCATAATTAATTGTTATCACTACTTTTCAGAAAGTTATAAAATAAATGAAAAATTAGAGCTCGTAAATAACAAATATCATTAATCATTAATCATTAATCATTAGAACTATCTTTCTTGGGCTTCTACGCTTGTATTTAATTGGATTGTATTTCCTTGGGGTCTTAGTTTGAATTCCATTATTCGAGGGGTGAAAGGAATGCCGAGTTCTTTGTAGGGTTCATCTGTGCCATAAATACCGATATCGGTGCCGTCATTGCCGGCATTTTTTCCGGGAGAATCGTCAACTAAATGGTAATTATGGTCATAACTAAAAGTTGTTCCGGATTGATTTACAAAAATAAGTGAAGTTGAAACACTGACAATATTATTAACATTGGAATTGCCAGAAAAATTAGTTAGGTTTTGAACAAAAAGATTATTTAAAAAAGCAGAATTTGTTACAGAAGTATGTATTGCCTGATTTCCTGAATACTTAAATATATTATTCTGAATTAATGAACTATTTACACTATAAATTGGACAATAATACTGATTATAGTAAATATAGTAATTACCCAGAAAAACTGAATTTGAAACAGAAAGGTAGCTAAAAGAATAAACAGTATTATTAAAAATACTTTTTGATATAACACAGTTTTCAGCATTATAACCATTTAGAGAGCCCCTAACTACACATTCCTGAATGAAAATGCTTGAAGAAACAGGAGGATTTGTGCTAAGTCCTAAATTAATATTATTAGCGTTGCATCTTTGAATAAGAATATTAGATAGAGCATCGTCAGCCGCTGATGTGCCGAAGGAAATATTGTCGCAATATACTCCGGCAATTACTGAAGAATCTGAACCTGTTACATATTTTATATCTCCTGCAATCACAGTTCTCATCATAGTATAAGTCGAGACGAGATAATGCCCAACTCCGTATATATTCAATCTTTTATCAATTAAAAGGTTGGTGTTATGCTGGAATATACCGGGGGGCAGATAAATCTCTGCACCTTGGGGAGCTGCAATAATAGCAGAATCAAGGTTGTTAAAGAAAGTAACTTCCTCACCAACCTGCAAAGCAATAATTTGCTGCTGTTGCGCGTTTGTTGAGCTAAACAAAACAGTAAGTAAGAAAATAAGTAGAATTGCTTTTTTCATTACACTACTCCTTGAAAATTGTTATAAAATATTTATGTATAAGAACTTTTATTTCAAGATTGTATCAACTAACAAAATAAAATACAAAAATTTTAATAAAACAAAAAGAATTATTTATTGATAAAAGTTTTTATTGTTAATTCTGAACTCTTGATTCTATAACTAAAATAAAAGAATTAGGAGAATTGCTTCGTAAAGAACAATTGCACATATTACCCAGAAAAGGTGCCATTACGAAAAGAAGTGAGGAATCTCAAACTCTGTGATAGCAATGACTTGTGAGATTCTTTGCTGCGCTTACCAATGAAATCTTTTTTGCAAAACCAATGAAACACAGAACAGCACTAAGAAATCCCACCTACTACCCTTTTCAAAGGGGGGAATTAAAAAGAAAATTCTTCTCCCCCCTTTGAAAAAGGGAGGTAGGGGGGATTTTGACTTTATATTTTTCATAAGTCCTTATGTCATTTCCATTTAAAATAAAAGTCTTCATTTATTAGGGGGTTCAAAATGAAGCTTTTAGTTATGTCATCACTCTTTAAATAAAGGTCTTCATTTATAAGGGGTTCATTATTAATCTTTTTTAATTATATCTTTGCTATTTTTTTGATTATTTTTGAAAAAATAAATCTTAAAATTTTTCAAAACGTTAGAAATAAAAACATCTTAATCAATTAAATAAATAAAAATTATGGGATTAATCTTAAAAGAATTTAAGGACAAAATCGGGACAATAACTTTTAACAATGATGAAAAGCGTAATTGCTTATCCAAGCAATTGTTATTAGAATTTATTGATGCTTTGGAAGAGCTAAAGCGTGAAAAAGCAAGAGTAGTAATCATTAGGGCTAAACGAGGAGCGAGGGTTTGGTCATCTGGCTTCGACATTAATGATTTACCAGACCCGGGACGCGACCCACTTTCATACAATGACCCTTTAGAAGTTACTTTAAGAGCAGTTCAGGATTTTCCTGCTCCAGTGATTGCAATGATAGAAGGAAGCGTTTGGGGTGGTGCCTGCGATTTAGCTTTTTGTTGCGATATATTAATCGGTACTCATACGGCATCTTTTGCAATCACACCAGCAAAAATCGGTGTTCCATACAATCCAAGTGGAATTATGCACTTTATAAGTATGGCTGGTACACATTTAGCAAAAGAAATGTTTTTTACTGCTTTGCCTATTAATGCACTTCAGGCAAAGCATCACGGGATATTAAACCACTATGTTCCTAATATCGAAGAGCTTGAGGAATTTACGATGTTCACTGCTAATCTAATTAAGCAGAATTCTCCTTTAAGCATTGCTGTTATTAAGGAACAATTAAGGATTCTTAGCAGTTCGCAGGCGTTAAGTCCAGAGACATTTGAAAGAATTCAGGGATTGAGAAGAAAAGTTTATGATAGCAACGATTATGTAGAAGGAATAAAGGCATTTAAAGAAAAACGGAAACCAAATTTCGATGATTAAGAGTTATGCTAATATGTTATATTTTCAGTTATACGAACAATAAGTTGATAGCATGACTTGATAAATTGCATATTGGAAGGAGAGGAAAGGAAAAAACATCGTAGATGTGTTATCTTAATAGCAAAGGAAAAACAAAGAACGAATGAACTCCGTAGGAGTGTTCTCATCTCTACGAGATTTTTTCGTATGTGTTTTCATTGCTATTACGATGACGAAACTATGTTGCTTTTTTTTACAATATTCTTTTGTCTTTGAACTGTGATTTTTGTGATTTATTTGATGAAGATGATTAATTCCTTTGAACCTTGATTAAAAGGATTTAAAGATTTCCTGATTATTCTTTTTTTATTAATCAAGAAAACCTGTAATCCTTTAATCAAGGTTCTGACTTCTAGAAATAAAAGAAAGAAAATCATTTCTTAATCAAATAAATCAGATAAATCATAGTTCAGAATATTTCACGATATAATTTTGTGCAGACAGAAGTTTTTTTTGACTGCAAATTAGCAAAGTCAGCAGGAACTTCTGACTTTAGGAAAAAAAATACAAATAAACAGAACGATACTAGCAATAGTTAATATTTGCTACTACCAGTTGTTTTTTTAAAATTTTATATCATTCGCGATATTCATTATTTTTTGGTGTTGTCTAATTCTTTCTTGTTCTTCTTTTTCTTTTTTTATCTTTTCTTTAAGTTTTATTTCTGTATATTGCTTATTTACAGTTTCGACAACAAGTTTTAAAGTGTTTTTATGGATTTCCTTTACTTCTTCTATCTTGGTTTTTTCAAGTATTATTTTATTTCCACTTACAAAACCGATACCAGGTCTATGTCCCGTTGTACATTGAGGTGGTAAGTCCCAAGTATACCGGAATAATTCTGCCCATAGATTGTCTGGTCGCATATTTAATTCAAAAGGAATACGATACAATGAACTTCCTTGAGTACCATCATTTAATGGTTTACCAATTTCATCAACAAGTATTCCCTTTATTTTAATTTCTGGCATAATGGAATGTTCATCTTCTTTGAAAACTTGCATAGTTGACTTTGATTGTTGATACTGTCCAATTGGCGGTGCAACCTCCCTTCTATTTAAAATTGTAGTAATTAAATCATTGTAATTACTTTCAAAGTCTGTAATATTTCTTAAATCAACATAGTATTTTCCCATAATAAATGTAGGAGAAGATTCTTTCCAATTTCCTTTTTTTAAAATTGGGATAAATTTTCTGTTATTCTGTTTTTGAAAAACTTCACCAGTAATAATATCTCCTTCATAACCAACCCCACCTTCTCTGTTATCTGATTTTATTTTATATTTTGGCGTGCAAATAATTAAGACATAGTCAACTTTACTGATGGAATTTTCCATGAATCTAGGAAGTTGGTCGCCGGGTATTACTTCCCATTGATCAAGTATTACATTTACTCCATCATCTCGAAGTCTTGATGCAAGTTCTTTAACCCACTTTTTGTGTTCGTCGTCTTCCCAAGTATAAGAAATAAATGATGTCGGATAATTAGTCATATGCAGGATATGTTATATTTGCTCAAAACTCTTTTATTTACACTTTTACTATTATTGAAAGATATTATTTTCTTCAGACATCTTTCCATCGGCTTTACAAATATTATTTTTAAAATTAAAATATTCTTCAAATAAATCAAATTTACGTAATTCAGAGTTTTCACTTCTACCTACGAATTCTCAGCAGAAGTTCTTATTGCAAAATTATTTATAAATAATTAATTATACAAAAAAAGTTATTAACATTTTATTTCTATTCTGATGGACTCCACATTCCCAAGTGGAGTTCATCTTTTTAATTTCTAAATTTCTTCTCTTTACCAAGTTGAACTTGGGAAGGAGATAAATGCAAAATGTATGAATTGTTTGTCACTTGACAGAAAATAATATTTTGATTTATTTTATTACAGAAATTAATTTGCTTTCAGTATTGTATTTTGTTGATAATGATACTATATACGTACCTGTTGGTAAATCCTTTATATCTAATTCAATTGCATTTAATAAGTTGTTTGTATTTTCAATAAAATAATCTTTTACTCTAATACCTTCAATACTATTAATTGCAATTGATACAAAATTTTCTTTGCTAAAATTGAAATTAATTGTTAATTTATCTACTGATGGATTTGGAGAAACTATAAACAGATTATTTATTTCATTATTATTAACAGAAGATATATCGCTTGCTAATGCCATTGAGAAATAACCACCTGAAGTTATCGAAATCCAATTATTTTCATCTCCAACTTGAACAGGGATTTCTTGATTAGTTTTATTGTTAATTCCTAATTGATATTTATCATTTAAACCCCAAGCCCATAAAGTTCCATCATTCTTTATTGCTAATGAATGTCCATTATAACATACAACGAATTTCCAATTATTTAAAGTGCCCCATACAGTACCAACTTGTGTAGGTATATTACAACTTTCTGTTCCACCTATACCTAATTGCCCCCAATCGTTATAACCCCAAGTCCATAAAGAACCATCATTTTTTATTGCTAAAGTATGATAAAAACCACAGGAAACTTCCTTACAGTTATTTATCCTGCTAACCAAAATGGGTATATTTTTTTTATTATTACTACTATCGCCTAACTGACCTTTACCATTTCCGCCCCAGCCCCAAAGGTCTCCGTTAGATTTGACCCCCATAGTATGATCAATTCCACATGATATGAATTTCCAATCGTTATTTATACCTATTTGAACAGGAAATTTTTTTTCAATATTTGTTCCATCGCCAAGTTGCCCTTTATCATTTTTACCCCAACCCCAAAGAGTTCCGTCATTTTTAATGCCAAATATATGATACCTTCCTCCATATATGCTTTTCCAATTTTTAGTCGTATCTAATAAATACGGTGAATTTCCGTATTCGCTTCCCCAAGCCCAAAGTGTGCTGTCATTTTTCAATCCGAAAGTATAATTTACAAGACTTACTATTTTTATCCAATTTGTATCGTTTCCTATTTTTACTGGTTCGTTTCTGTTTATTATTGTTCCATCGCCAAGCTGCCCGTTACTGTTATTACCCCAAGCCCACAATTCTCCTTGAGTATTAATTGCAAAAGATTCGCCCCATCCATTAAAAATAGTTTTCCAATTATTTAAGTTGCCAATTTTTACAGGAATTTTTGAGCTAGTAAAACTACCATTACCCAATTGGCCAAAATTGTTCTCACCCCAGCTATAAATTTGATATTGCGAAAAAGCTGAAATTGAGCAGCAATAAATTATTATTATGGTAAATATTTTTTTCATTTTTTTCCCTTTTTTAATTAAACCTTATTTTACTACAAATTAAAACTTTCCTTTTTAAAAAGCAAATTTATTTTTTATGTTACTCACAGATGGACTCCACTTGGGAAAGTGGAGTCCATCTTTTCAACAAAAAAACTCCTTCCCAAATTTGCACTTGGGAAGGAGTTGAAAAGCGATTTGAAAACCTTTATTTCTTAATCAGTTCCATTGCTTCTTTAATTGATTCAGTTACGTGAACTACGGAATTATTCAATAATGCTTTTTCTTGAGCATTGAGGTTCAGTTCGATTACCTGCTCTACTCCATTTTTTCCGAGTTTAGCAGGGACGCCAACAACCACATCGTTATATCCATACTCGCCTTGAAGCAATACCGAGCAAGGAAGAATGCGTTTTTGGTCTTTTACAATGGACTCGACCATTTGCACAGCTGCTGCAGCGGGAGCATAGTAAGCACTTCCAGTTTTCAAGTATTTTACTATTTCACCGCCACCACCAGCAGTTCGCTTGACAATTTCATCAAGCCGTTCTTTTGGAATTAAATCTGTAATCGGAATACCAGCAACGGTTGTGAAACGAGGCAGCGGCACCATAGTATCACCGTGTCCGCCAAGAATCAAACCTTGAATGTCTTGCATAGAAACACCAATCTCCATTGAAATAAATGAGCGGTATCGTGCTGTATCTAAAATTCCAGCCATACCAAAAACTTTGTTGCGTGGCAGATTGGTTACTTTTTGAGCAATATATGTCATAACATCTAATGGATTGGATACTATGATATAATATGCGTTGGGAGAGTATTTGAAAGCATTTGAAATACAACTTGTAACGATTTCAGCGTTTTTTACGAGCAAATCGTCACGGGTCATTCCGGGCTTACGTGCAAGTCCAGCAGTTTGTATAATAATGTCGGAATCTTTTGTTTTTTCATAATCATTTGTTCCGTAAATTTTAGAATCGGATTCCAAAATCGGCATTGATTCATACATATCAAGTGCTTTACCTTCGGGAATACCTTCCAGTATATCTATCAGAATAATTTCATTTGCTAATTCCTGATTTGCAAGAAGTTGAGCAACAGTTGCCCCAACGTTTCCTGCACCAATCACTGTAATTTTCATATTTTCTCCTAAAAAAATTTATAAAGCTCCAACTAATTCTTTGTATTTAAGTGTTGGCAAAGATTTCGGTCTGGTAATAGCATATCCCATAGCACGGGCAACTACTGCCTGGGCGCAAATACCCAATGCTCTTGAAATGCTAAATAGCACTGTATAGTAGCTAAATTCTTTAAGTCCGTAGTGATAAAGCAAAGCACCGGAGCCAGCATCAACGTTGGGCCAAGGGTCTTTAATTTTCTTTACCTGAGAAAGAACTTTAGGAACTACGTCAAACACTCTTGCAACGGTTTGGAAAACAGGGTCGTCTGGCATATATTTTTTACCAAAAGCAAGGAAAGCATCATAGCGCGGGTCAGTGATTCTAAGAACTGCGTGACCATAACCGGGAACAACTTTACCGGATTCAAGAGTTTCCCAAGCGAATTTTTCGAGTTGCTCTTCAGTAGGAGCGCCGTTGAATTTCTCCATAGTTTCTAAAATCCAGCCGAGACATTCCTGATTTGCTAAGCCGTGTAGTGGTCCTGCAAGGCCATTAAGTCCACCGGATAGTGAATAGTACAAATCAGAAAGAGCGGAGTTAATAGTAGCAGCAGAATAGGCGCTGACGTTTCCACCTTCGTGGTCGCTGTGTAAATTCAAATAAAGACGCATTAATTTAGTAAGTTCGCCATTTGGGTCCGGAAGCCCAAGCATGTGTGCATAATTCTTTCCCCAGTCAGCCGTTTTATCAGATTCAATTATAGGACCTTTGCCAAATCTTTTACGATAAACGTAAGCACCAATAGCTGGAAGCTTTGCAATAATATCCATAGAATCTTCGTAAGTTGGGTCCCAATATTCATTTTTCGGCATACCTTCAGCGTATCGTTTTGCGAAAACAGATTCTTTCTGCATAACAAGTATAGCAGTATTAAACAGACACATTGGATGCGAATCAGCTGGCATAGCATTGAGAACGTCCCAGACATATTGTGGAACTTCTTCTCTTGCTTTCAAGTCGGCTTGAAGGTCTTTTAATTCCTCTTCATTAGGCAATTCACCTGTAAGAAGCAAGTAAAAAATCTCTTCAGGAATTTTTTCAGTCAAATGCTTTAACTCAATACCCCGAATAATAAGTCCCTTGTCGGGTGGAACTTCTGAAGTATCGCAAACGAGTCCTTTAACGCCACGCATTCCACCATACGCTTGAGCTAATGTAACTTTGGAGACTTCCTTATCTCCATAGTTTTTAACGAAATTGGAAATGTCGTCTTTCAACGGCGGAAAAATTTTTGCTAATTTTTCTTTTAACAAAGACATACTAACTCCTTGAAATTAATTAAAAAATATTTAATTTGAGAAAGAATTTAACAGATATTATGTTCTGCTATACCAAGTTTCATTCATAGATACAATTAAATTGTCATTTCGAACCCCAAGATAAAGCAAGTGCTTCATTTAAATGGAGATGACATAACTAAAAAAAGCATTATGTTTAATAGTTAAGCATAAATCCCCCCTACCCCCCTTTTTCAAAGGGGGGAGAAGAACTATCTTAGTAAGTC
>ERZ795059.2532-NODE-2532-length-18794-cov-6.833235_pt1 | contig 18794 bp, 12 predicted proteins | sample MGYA00375143_ERZ795059 | MGnify/ENA primary metagenome ERZ795059 (study PRJEB30188, sample SAMN05720168) | activated sludge metagenome | isolation source: Anaerobic digester | place: USA | collected 2015-01-07 ... | reverse complement strand
TTAATGATAAGTTGTCGCTTTGGTCGGATGGAGAGTTATATGGAGAAGTGAAAGATATCCAACCCAAAATTGCACGAGATAAAAGGATTGATTTTAAAAAATTATCAGAATACAAAATCGGTGATTTGGTGGTGCATGCTGATCACGGTATTGCGGTTTTGAAAGATTTCGTGACCAAAGAAGTTTTGGGAATAAGCAAAGATTATTTGCTGTTATTGTATGATCGGGGTGATTTGTTGTATGTGCCAGTTGATCAATTGCATAAAATATCCAAATATATTGGTTCGAAGTTGGTGAAGCTGAGCAGACTGGGTGGCAAATTGTGGATGAAAAAGAAAAGGAAGGCAAAAAAACAAGTGGAGATTATTGCCAAAGAATTGTTGCGTTTATATGCAAAACGAAAGTTGGTATATCGAAAGCCGTATATTTTGGATAGTGATTTTTTGGAAAATATTAATAATTCGTTTGAATATGAGTTGACGGTGGATCAGAAAATTGCCATGGATGATATAAATACTGATTTGAGTCATTCTTTTCCGATGGACCGATTGTTGTGCGGTGATGTTGGTTTTGGAAAGACAGAGATTGCTTTGCGTGCGGCTGCGCGAGCGGTAAGCAATAAGAAACAGGTGGCTTTTTTGACCCCGACCACCATTTTATCCGAACAACATTGGGCGACATTTTTCAAGAGATTTACCGGCAAAAATGTTCGGGTGGAAGTTTTAAATCGGTTGCGTGATGAACAATATCAAAAAAATATTCTTTGTGATTTAAAAGATGGCAAAATGGATATTATTATTGGGACTCATCGTTTGTTGCAAAAGGATATGGTTTTTTGCGATTTAGGGTTGTTGATTATTGATGAAGAACAAAAATTTGGGGTGTCGGCCAAGGAAAGATTAAAGAAAATTAGAAATGAAATTGATATTCTGAGTTTGAGTGCCACGCCCATACCTAGAACATTGAATATGTCGATGGGTGGAGTGAGGGATTTGAGTATACTGGAGGTGGCGCCATGTGGACGTCAAACTATTAACACGGAGGTGTTGCCTTACTCATTAAACACAATCAAAGAAGCAATAACCAGAGAAGTGGCACGAGGGGGACAAATATTCGTTGTTCATAATCGTGTGCGAACAATTGGGCGGTATAAGGATGAATTGGAACAGTTGTTTGATGGCAAGATTAGGATCGGTATTGCTCATGGTCAAATGTTGGAAAAGGATTTGGCTAAAACGATGGCGGATTTTGCCGCGGGAAAATTGGATGTATTGTTGGCGACCACTATTGTGGAAAATGGATTGGATTTGCCAAACGTGAATACTTTGATTGTTGAGAATTCTTCCGGATTGGGCTTGTCACAATTGTATCAATTGCGTGGTCGAGTTGGTCGTTCTTCGCAAAAAGCTTATGCATATTTTTTGTATCGAAGTGAAAAATTAAAAGTGAAAGCCAAACAAAGATTGATGGCGTTAGCTGATGCCAAGGAGTTGGGCAGTGGTTTGAAATTGGCGGTGGCGGATATGGAAATCCGTGGTGTGGGAAATATTTTGGGAGTTGAACAGCATGGCAACGCTTATGCGATTGGCTTAGGGATGTTTTTGGATATGCTGGAGGAAATGGTGGCTCGTTTGAAAAATGAAAGGGAAACGATTGAATTCAGTGAAGAAGGTTTGATGATTGATTTGCCAGTAAATTGTTCTATCCCGGATTACTATATTGATGACAAGGAAAAGAGGTTGGTGTTGGAACAAAAATTGGCAGTGCAAAGTGCGATAAAGGATGTTGATCGAATGGCGGATTGGATGCAGCAAAATTATGGCGTGATGGATGAACGGGTGCAAAATTTAATAATTATGAATAAGATCAGAATATTGGCGCAAAAATTGAATATTGTCAGTATAGTAATGGTAAAAAAGAATGTAAGGTTAGCAGAAGTCAGATCTTTTTTGGAAATTGATTTTGGTCGAGAAGTAAATATTCGTGAAGTAAATTATCTGATGGATAGCAATCCAAAATGGGTTTTTGAAGAAAATAAAGCACGAATAGATGTCAATGATGTTGGAAAAAGCTGGTTTGAATGGCTGTATAAATTATTATTAAAAAATATTTAATAAAAACTTAATCATACATAATAGACAATAGTATGTGAAAATATTATTGTCTATTTTTTATGTCGGAAAGAGATTACATACTATTGTTTAGTTTGTTTGATGGTTTTGGTTTTAATAAATTGATGAAAATCAAAAATTATTTTGGCAGCTTAGCGGTAGCATATCGTTCGGCAAATATAGCAGATTGGCAGCAGGCGGGTATCGGTAGCAAAGATGTAATAAAATGGTTTGATTTTAAAAAAACCGTCCGGTTGAATGAATATTTAAAGAAACTGAATAATTTTCATATCGGCTATATTTGCTATGGTGATGACGAATATCCAAAATATTTGGCAGAGATACATTGTCCACCGATTGTATTATATTACATCGGTAACACAAATTTATTGAAACGCCAATTAATTGCGGTGGTGGGTACACGACGATTGACTACTTATGGTAAGAAGGTGGCTAATGAATTAGTAAAAGGGCTAGTGGATTATAATTTTGTGGTGGTGAGCGGATTGGCTTTGGGGATCGATGGCATAGCACATGCGGCTTGTTTGGCGCAAGGCGGTGATACGATCGCAGTACATGCAAGTGGTTTGGACAAAATATATCCGATGGCTAATCAGAGGTTGAGTCGAGATATTGTGGAAAATAATGGATTGTTGCTTTCGGAGAATAAAATTGGAGGAACTATATCTAAGTGGCAGTTTCCGGCGAGGAACAGAATTATTAGTGGTTTGTCGGTCGGTGTATTGGTGGTTGAGGCGCCGGTAAAAAGTGGAGCATTGATTACAGCAAATTATGCTTTGGAACAAAATAGATTGGTAATGGCCATTCCATCCGATATTTTTAGTTTGGCCGGACAAGGCACAAACCAGTTGATTGCTAATGGGGCGTGTATGGTAACCAAAATTGATGATGTGCTGAATGAATTGGGCGTGCAAAAAAAAATTGAAGTGGAAAAAAATAAAATTGATCTTGATAATGATCTGCAAGAAAAATTAATATCGTTGTTGTCTAACGGTTCTAAAATGTTTGATGAAATGGTGGTCGAATTGAGTCTGCCAGCCAATCAGATTGCCGCTGAATTGAATATTTTGATTATCAAAGGTTATGTTGGTGAAGAAGGAGGTGGGCGTTGGTATTGCAGAGTCTAATAGTCATTTTTTTGTTTGGCAAAAATTTTTTTTGGAAAATTTAAGAACGGTTGCATTCTGGATGTTTTAGGTTATTATATAAAGAGTTAGTACAAAAAAATTAAACAATTTTATGAAAAATTTAGTGATAGTGGAGTCTCCGGCAAAGGCGAAAACAATCGAGAAAATATTGGGTAAAAATTACAAAGTCGTGGCATCCTTCGGACATGTGCGTGATTTACCGAAAAGCAATTTAGGTGTGGATGTGGAACATGATTTTGAACCAAAATACATCATTCCGACGAAAGCCAAAAAGACAATCAAAATGTTGAAAGAACAATTCAAGAAGAGCGATAGTATTTTTCTGGCAACTGATTTGGATCGCGAAGGAGAAGCAATTGCTTGGCATATTGTGGAAGCGATTAAACCGAGTAAGAAACAAGTTGTCAAGAGAGTGGTTTTTCCATCTATTACCAAACTGGCTGTCGAGAAAGGGATGCAAGAGGCGAGAGAAATAAATTTGGATTTGGTAGATGCGCAGCAAGCTAGAAGAGTTTTGGACAGATTGGTGGGTTATAAATTGAGCCCTTTGTTGTGGCGGAAGATATTCAAAGGCTTGTCGGCTGGTCGAGTTCAGTCGGTGGCGTTGCGGTTGGTGGTGGAAAGAGAAAGAGAAATTCAAGCTTTTAAACCGGAAGAGTATTGGACAGTAGAAGCGGATTTTTTGAAAGATGGTGCGAAGGATGTTTTTCGATCAAAACTCTTGCAAGTGAACGACGCGGATTTTTTGCCAATCAATGAACAAGAGGCAAAAGAGAAAGAAAAATTGATGCAGGGAGCGACGTATTTGGTGGATAAATTGGAAGCAAAGGATAAAAAGCGTAATCCATATGCGCCGTTTATTACCAGTACTTTGCAACAGGAAGCATATCGCCGGTTGCGCTTTTCGGCCAAGAAAACTATGATGTTAGCTCAAAAGTTGTATGAGGGAGTAGAAATATCCGGAGAACAAGTAGGGCTGATAACATACATGAGAACTGATTCATACAATATTTCGCCGGAAGGGATTAAAGAGATTAGAAAGGTGATTACGAAAATTTGTGGTCAAGTATATTTACCGGATAAGCCGATTTTGATCAAAAAAAAGAGTAAGATGGCTCAAGAAGCGCATGAAGCAATTCGAGCAACTTATCCGGGCAGATTGCCAAAAGATGTTAAACAATTTTTGGATAACGATTTATATCGGCTGTACGAATTGATTTGGAAGAGAACGATTGCGTCGCAAATGGTGGCGGCAGTATTTGATTTGACTGTTTTGGATATTGTAGGAAAGAATAAAAATGATAAATTTTTGTTTCGTAGCAATGGGGTGGTGATGAAATTTGACGGTTTTTTAAAGATATGGGATTATGCCGGAGCGGTTGGCGAAGATGTGGTGCTGCCGGTATTGACGGAAGGTGACAAGTTGAATTTGAACGATTTGTTTATTGAACAACATTTTACCAAGCCGCCGGCCAGATATAGCGAAGCGACTTTGGTAAAAGAGTTGGAAAAAAACGGAGTTGGTCGACCTTCGACTTATGCTTCGATTATGAGTACTATCCAATCACGTGGTTATGTGCAAAAAGAAGAAGGAAGATTTGTACCACAAGAGGTAGGTTTTTTGGTAAATGATTTTTTGGTGGAAAATTTTCAAAAAATTGTTGATGCCAAGTTTACCGCCAAGATGGAAGAGGATTTGGACAAAATAGCTTTAGGAAAAAATAAATGGGTGCCAGTGATTCGGGATTTTTATCTTCCTTTTGAGAAAGAAATTGAAGAAAAAGATAAAACAATAAGTAAAAAAGCGGTATTGGAACAACCAGAAGTAGAGGAATTGTGTCCAAAGTGTGGTAAAAAATTGTTATTGAAAATGAGCCGCTTTGGGAAATTTTTTGCTTGTAGCGGTTTTCCGGATTGCAAATATACCAAACCGGCCGGAACGTCCAAAGAAGAGGAAGAGATGGTAAATAAAGCTGAACCATGTGAAAAATGTGGTAGCGCAATGGTCTTGAAAAAAGGACGTTTTGGCAGTTTTTTGGCTTGTTCGAAATATCCGGAGTGCAAAAATATTCGTTCTTTGGGCAATGAACAAGCGGTGGATTGTCCAAAATGCAAAGATGGAAAATTGCAAAAGAGGAGAAGCAAAAGAGGAAGAATTTTTTGGGGCTGCAATAATTATCCAAAATGCGATATGGCGGTGTGGAATGAGCCAACTGATCAAAAATGTGAAAAATGCGGTTTTGTGCTGACAAAAAATAAAGCCGGGAACTTGGTGTGTGAAAAGTGTCAGAAAAAAGATAAGAAGAAAGAGTAATTTTTTAGATCGGAAATTGTTGACGGAAAGCTAACTGCCTAGCTTTCCGTTTGCTGTATTTTGATAAAAATATTATATAATTGATCTATGAAAAAGATTTGGAAATATATTTTGATTGTATTAATGATGCTCTTAAACTGGCAGTCGGTTTTGGCTCAAGAAAACAAGACTGTTGTGAACTATTGGTATGCCCGAGTGTTGAATGTGCAAGACACCGAGAATGAGATTAATGGTGAGAAACAGTCGATGCAAAAAGTGGAGATCGAAATGTTGGATGGAGAGAAAAAAGGTGAGAAACTTCAATTCGATAACAATCCAAGTGCTTATGAAGACAACGATCGATATTTACGAGCAGGTGATAAAATCGTGATTTCATATCAGGTAGTGGGGGATGAAGCCAAGATTGCTTTTAGTGATTTTGTGCGGACGGGACAGATTGGTTTTTTAATATTTATCTTCGTGGTGCTTTTGTTAGTAATTAGTGGATTCAAAGGGATACGTTCGATTATTAGTTTTGGTTGGGTGTTGTTGAATATTATTTATTTTATTCGAGGAGTATTGGCGGGAAATAATGTTTATTTGTTGGTTTTGGTGATGGCAATATCGATTGTGGTTGGTTCATCGATCATATTAGTTGGCTGGGATCGTAAAATGTGGTTGGTGGTGTTGTCGAGTTTGTTCGGTTTGTTAATATCGACAATCTTGGTGTTGGGAGTAGGCCATTGGGCGCATTTTTCGGAAATCGGTTTGGAAGATGCCAATTTATTTCATTTGTCCGGTGCTTTAAAAGATCTGGATTATGTTCGTATTATTTATGCCGGAATGATTATCGGGGCTTTGGGATCAATGATGGACATTACTATTTCAATTGTGGCCGGAGTGGAAGAGACAATCAACATGATTAAAGAGAAAAAAGTGCGACGATTTGAAAAAAACGAATTGTTTGAATCCGGACTGAATATTGGTCGGGAGATTATGGTAGTGAATGCCAATACTTTGATATTGGCTTATGCCGGTTCATCGATTACCATTTGGTTGATTGCTATTTCGCAAGGATATAGCGGCGGTTTGTTGTGGAATTTTAATATGATATTTGTTGAAGTGTTGCGAATTTTGGCCGGAACAATCGGTATATTTGCTACAATTCCAATTGCCGCTTGGTTGTCATCCAGGATGATGATTTTTGAAAGGTCATATTCATTTGAAAGTGAAGAGCAATGATTTGTGTTACTAATTAATTTTTAAATATGAATGATCAAAAAATAAACAAATTGCGATTTGGAACTGGCGGTGTACCATTGTCAGCTAAGTCTCGGGAGTCGATTGATGGATTGGTGCGGTTGCATGAGTTGGGATTGGAACACATGGAATTGGAATTTGTGCATGGTGTGAGAATGTCGGAAGAGAAAGCAGAATTGATTGGGAGAAAAGCCAAAGAGTTGGGAATTACTTTGACGGTACATGCACCATATTATATAAATTTAAATTCACCCGAGCCGGACAAGAGGCGAGCATCGATTGGTAGAATTGTGGATAGCTGTCGAGTGGGTCGTTTGGCCGGAGCCAAATCAGTGTGTTTTCATGCTGCTTTTAATTTGAATCAACAGGCTGAGCAAGTATTTGATCGGGTATTAACGGAGATGATGCAGATTGAGGAAATTTTGTCGCAAGAAGATATAAACGAGATTCGGTTGGCGCCGGAAGTGACAGGAAAGCCAACTCAGTTTGGTGATGTAGACGAACTGTTGGCGTTGGCCAAGGAATTAAAACAAACCAAAATATGCATTGATTTTGCTCACTATTTTGCCAGAAGTGCCGGTGTATATAATAGTTATGAAGAATTTTTGGAGTTAATTCGCAAAGTGCAAAAGGAGTTAGGCGAAGAATCGTTGGAAGAGCTGCATATTCATTATTCAGGTATTGAATATAGCGGTAAGGGTGAAAGAAATCATTTGGAACTGTTGGAGTCAGAATTTAATTGGAAGAAAATGTTGAAAGCTTTAAAATATATGAATGTGGGTGGGTATATGGTGTGCGAAAGTCCCAATCTGGAAAAGGATGCTTTGCTGGCCCAAGAGTATTATCAACAATTAAAATAATATCAAAATATGTATCGATCTGTGGGAAAAAAGTGGTGGGTGGTGATGATATGTTGTGGTTGGTTGACTGGGTGTGTGAATAATAACATAGTCAAATTGGCGGACGAGAGAGAATGTGAGAGAACCATTTATTTGCAAGATAATGCAAATGCGCAAAACAAATTTTGTGTGAAGGTGGCGGATAATGATACAAAAAGGGCGACCGGTTTGATGGGTGTTAAAGAAATGTCAGACGATGAGGGTATGTTATTTTTGTTTGACAATAGCGATTTTCTGTCATTTTGGATGAAAAATACTTTAATCCCCTTGGATATTTTGTATTTTGACGAACAGGGAGTGTTGGTGGATTACAAAAATGATTTTCAACCCTGTCAAGATGGTCTACCATGTGTCGGTTATGTTAGCAAAAAAACGGCGAAGTATGTTTTGGAAATTAATAGTGATGTTTACGATGAAGATTAGTGGCAAAAGCAAGTTGGTTATTTAAGAGTGTTAAATTATTAAAATAAAAGAGCCGATGGTTTGGCTCTTTCTGATATAGCTTACAGTTTACATTTTGTTTTTGGGTGTTGTGTTTGATTCATCGTCGGCCAAACATACGAAGAAATAGAAAATGAATAACATGAATAAATTGGTGATAATTATGATAGGTGGTCGGTTTTGGTGTATATAAAAGTTTAAGCCGATGAAGCAACCAATACCAAATGACAACACACTTTTTTTGGCTAATTGATTAACTTTTTTAAAGATCAAATTTTTCATCTCCTTTTTGACAGATGGTAATTATATTGTGCTTTGACATATAATTTTTAATTAAATGGAAACCGGTGGCAATTAGCAAATCTTTCAATTCGTTCATGGAATAGGCGTGATAGTATCTGCTGACAATGGTTTTTCCGGTTTGATCTTTCCATGGAATAAGCGTGTCGTTGGTATCAAGTTGAGGATCAAGAGTGTGATTGGTATTATGATATAGCATATATTTATCTTGATAAAGATCCCAGTTGGTCATAATAAGGAAACCGTTGGGTTTGAGAACGCGATACATTTCCCGACAGGCTTGTTTGCGAAGTAATGAAGAAGGAATGTGGTGCAAAACGGCAATGCTAAAGATAAGATCAAAGTGTTGGTAATCGCTGGGAATGTCAAGAATGGAACCAGTTTGAAAAATAACTGATAAATGTTTTGTTGATGAGGAATATTGATGACGAGCAAGTTCTATCAAAGCGAGCGAAGTGTCAATGCCATGATAATATATGTCGGTTGGCAGTGATTTGACTAGTCGGCCATTGCCACAGCCAATATCCAATATCTGTTGTTTCGGTTTGACATATTGTGCGACAATTTTGTTAATTTCGCCCCAGTTGTGAAATCGAGTGGTGGAGAAATGCGGCGCAATTTGGTCGTAGTCAGTAATGTTTTTTTGCAAAATTTGAGCAGCATATTTTGGATCCATAGAACAATGAAAGCTAAAACAATAATTACGTATTTAAATATAGCATAAAAAATGGTTGATAATCATCAAAATTTAATAGTAAAAAAAGCACAGGAAGAATGTGTGGGAGTTGTTTTGATGGAAAAGATTGATAATGAAGAAAAAATGATGAAGGTGGTGAGAAGAGTTTGTCGAAAATACAAAGTGAGTTGTCTAGATTTGAAGAAGGTAAACTTGTTGGAAACATATAAAGATTTGGTTGCAAGAAAAAAAGTGGCACCTGATTTGTCATTTGAAAATATGATGATAAAAAGAAGAATCCGAACGGAGTCCGGTGTGAGCGTGTTGTCGGTGATGACCAAACCATTGGGTTGTCCCGGTCAGTGCGTGTATTGTCCCAACCAACCGTTGATGCCGAAAAGTTATTTGGACAATCAACCGGCGGCCATGCGAGGCGTGATGAATGATTTTGATCCGTATGATCAGGTTTATTCGCGTTTGGAGATGCTAAAAAGGATGGGGCATGATGTAACCAAAAATGAAGTGATAGTGCTGGGTGGTACGTTTTCCGCTCATCCCCGAGGGTATCAAGAATTATTTATCAAGAGAGTGTTTGATGCGGTCAATTCGTTTGGTAATAAGGAGCCACAAATTGCCGATAATTTAGCTCAAGCCAAAACGATAAATGAAAAATCGGTTTGTCGATTGATTGGATTGACAGTGGAAACCAGGCCGGATTTTATTAGTGTTGATGAAATTGCTTGGCTTCGATATTTGGGTGTGACCAGAGTGGAGCTGGGGGTACAAAGTGTGTTCGATGATGTTTTGCAATTGGTGAAAAGAGGTCATTTGGTGGATGAGACCAAGAGAGCGACCGGTTTGTTGCGACAGGCAGGATTCAAAATTGTTTATCATATTATGCCCGGTTTGCCGGGAGCGAATCAAAAAAAAGATGAAGAAATGTTTCAAATATTATTTGCCGACGGTGGACTAATGCCTGATCATTTGAAAATATATCCGACGGTAGTGTTGGAAAATTGCGAGATGTATCGATGGTGGCAAAATGGTCAATACGAGCCATATAGCGAACATGAAGTCGAAGAATTGTTGATGAAAATAAAGAAAAATATTCCACCGTGGGTACGGATAGTACGGTTGATGCGTGATATTCCGGAGAGTTCAATTGTGGCTGGAGTCAAGAGCTCAAACTTGCGACAGAAATTGGCCGAAAAAAAAGTTATTTGTCATTGCATTCGATGTCGAGAGCCAAAAGGAAAAATGATTGATGAGGCGGTGATGATGCAAATCGAGTATGATACGGATTGGGGGAAGGAGTATTTTTTGTCATTTGAGAGCAAGGACAAAAAAAATATTTTGGCTTTGCTGAGATTGTTTTTACCGATAGTGGAAAGTGAGGTATGGAATGAGTTGCCGTGCATCAAACAAGCAGCAATAATTCGTGAGGTACATACTTATGGACAAGTGATGGGGGTGGATAAACAAGGTAACAAGATACAACATCGAGGTTTGGGTAAGAAGTTGATGGAACAAGCGGAAAAGGTAGCGCAAGAAAATGGATTTAAAAAAATGGCGGTGATATCGGGAGTAGGGGTCAGAGAATATTATCGTAAATTGGGTTATCGATTGGAAGGTGAATATATGGTAAAAGATTTGTTATAATTGAAAATAGAAAATTAGTTATAATTAAAAAATAGAGCAAGTTTAATTTTTTAAATAATTTTATGGATAATCAAAAAGAAAATACAAAAGAAAGCATGTCCGATGATGGTATTCGAGATGAGTTGGCACGGAAATTCAAAGAAGGTTATCAAACCAAGGGAGACGTTCGACCGGCATTGAATCGTGGAGAAAATTTGGAAGACGATGAAGATGTAAAAGATTTTTTGGAACAGAAAAATGGTAGAGAAGAAGAAGCGTCAAGCGAAGATTTTTTTCAACCGGTGCAGCCGGGTAGCAAAATTTCATATACTTGGACAATCATTTTGGTGATTTTGATATTGATTAGCTTGACTACAGTGGTGGTGTTGGTAATTAAAAACGGTACGGCCAATCAAAGTGAAGTATCCGAATACGAAAAGATCAGTGTTTTTAACAAACAAAAGGCAAAGTATGATCAAAGTTTTGTTAATGCGACCAACAAGTTGATTGAAGCAGAAAATTCTTTTAATAACAATGATTTTGCCGCGGCCGACAAAACAGCGCAGGAAGCGGAAGATTTGTATAGTGAAAGCTTGGATGATTTGGATAATTTGCAGATATTACAAATGGGTGATTCGTATAATTTTTTGAGTGATTATTATGATGACTTGGATGAGGCTAGCAGTTTGGGGGGGGATATGGCTTCCGATTTGGCCTATGCGGCCAGATCAGCCGACCGGAGCGAAGTGAGTGAAGCGGCTAAATCTTTGTCTAAATATCAATCGGCGGCAGGTGATTTCGATGATTTGCTGAAAGATATTGAAAAAATAAAAAAATCCAATAGCGATTTTTTCTAAGTAGTATTTATTTAGCTAAAGAAGAAGGAAAAAAGTATCATGCAAAGAAAGAAAGTGATCGTTTTCTCAGATGGTGGTGCGCGTAATAATCCCGGACCGGGAGCGGGTGGCGCGGTGGTTTTTTTTGAAGAAAGTCAGCGCTTGGTGGCGGAAGGGAATTATTATGGTAAGCTGACCAATAATCAGGCGGAATATCGGGCCTTGTTGGATGCTTTAAATATTGTTTTACATTATTACCAAGATGAAGATGCCGGTGACATCGAAGTGGAAATATATTTGGATAGTGAATTGATGGTCAAACAATTGAAAGGCGAGTATCGAGTGCGCAATGAAGGGTTGGCGGAATATTATCTGAAATTACAAAAAATATTATCACAATTTGGCAGTGCATCAATCAGTCATGTGATGAGAGCCAATAATAAATTGGCTGATAGCTTAGTCAATGCTGTATTGGACCGGTGGGAGAACAAATAATTAATGAATAAATTTGCCGAAAATTATCAGCGATTAAATGCTGAGCAAAAGAAAGCGGTGGATAAAATATATGGACCGGTGTTGGTTTTGGCCGGTCCGGGGACCGGCAAAACGCAAGTCATTGCTCTGCGGATTGCCAATATTTTGCAGAAGACGGATGTGAATCCGTTTAATATTTTGTGTTTGACGTTTACCAATGCCGGGGTCAAGGCGATGCGCGACCGGTTGGTGAAGATTATGGGGGTTGATGGTTACAAAGTGGTAATCCATACTTTTCATTCTTTTTGCGGAGAGGTGATGGCGATGTATCCGGAAAGGTTTTTGTTTGCCAAACGGACGACGCAGATTTCCGATTTACAGAAAATAAATATTGGTCAGGAAATTATTGATAATCTGGAAAATATAAAATACACGCGCCCTTTGAAATCGCCATACTTTTTTTTACCGGATATGATGAAAAACGTTTCAGCTTTAAAAAGAGAAGGATTATCACCGGATGATTTTGCGACGTTGGTCAAAAAAGTTTATGAAGAATTTTTGACTCATGACGAATATTATCATGCCAAAGGCAAGCACGTGGGAAAAATGATCGGTAAGTATGTGAATAAGCAGAAAAAAATTGAGAAAAATCAGGAATTGGCGCTATTTTATAAAGCATATCAAGAACGTTTGCGGGAAAATGGTTGGTTTGATTTTGATGATATGATTTTGTCGGTGTTGGCGGAATTCAAACGAGATCGAAGTTTTTTGGCGGACTTTCAAGAAAGATATATGTTTGTGTTGGTGGATGAGTATCAAGATACGAATGGAGCACAAAATAAGCTATTGGAATTTTTGGCTTGGGAAAATGATCAGCCAAATGTATTTGCGGTGGGCGACAACGATCAGTCAATTTATCGTTTTCAGGGTGCCAGTTTGTCGAATATGTTATTTTTTCGCGATATTTTTCCCGGAGCAGAGATAGTGGTTTTGAAAAATTGTTATCGGTGTAGCGAGATGATTATGAATGGCGCACGGGAAATGATGCAAAATGCACAGGAAAAGATTGAAAATTATTTGCAAGTCAAAAAGGACTACATAGCGCAAAATAAAAGTGAAAAAAAAATAATGTTGGCGGAATTTGAAAATGATCAAGTGGAATTATTTTTTTTGGCGGAAGAAATCAAGCGATTAATTGTGGATCAAAAAGTTTTGCCGGAGAATATTGCCGTTTTTTTTCGAAACAATTTTGATATGTATGAGGTGGCGGATGTATTGAAGAGATATGGAATAGATTGTCGTTTGGCGGCGGGAGAAGATGTGCTGGCTAGCCTGGATGTCAAAAAAGTGGTTAAAATTTTGGGATTGTTGGACGGAATCAAAGACAATGCTTTGTTGTTTGAAATTATGCAGTTTGATTTTTGGGAGTTGGACGCGGTAGATGTGATGAGTTTGTTTTATGAAAATCGACGAGAAAAATTTATCTGGCTGTGGTTGCAAAAAAATTATGCGGAAAATCATTGGCGGCAGCCGATGTCAATGGCGAATTTTGTGCAAGTGATACAGGAGATGATGAATGATCGGGAGAACTCCACTTTTGTACAAATGATTGAAAAAGTGATAAAGAATTCCGGTTTGCTAGCCAAGGTAGCCAAGTCGTCCGATAAGTTTGAAAGATTAATGAATATCAAAACATTTTTTGACTTTGTAAAAGAGTCAAGTCATCGAGATACAAACTATGATTGGCGACAATTAACTGTCGATATGCGTGAAATGACTGAGAATGGAATAAAAATTGTGCGAAACGAATTGGAATTTGATGGTCAAGCTGTGAATTTGATGACGGCGCATGGTAGTAAGGGTTTGGAATTTGATTACGTTTTTGTTTATAAGTGTATTGACAAATATTGGAGTAATGCGCGTGATAATAGTAAATTGTCGGTGATCGAAGAGGTGATTGCCAATGAAGATGTGGAAGACAAATTGGAAGAAGAAAGACGGTTGTTTTATGTGGCCATGACTCGGGCCAAAAGTGGTTTGTATTTGGGTTGGTCCAAAAGTTATGGAGCGGGTGAAGCAAAAAAAGAAACTAGCAAGGCGATGTTTGTTGAGGAAATAGGTGACAGATGGACGGAAACAATTGATACTGCTAAATATCATCAGCAGACGGAAAAATGGTTGGACAATTATTTTGGTATTGTGGCCAACAAAGAAGAATTGCCGCTGGTCAGTCGAGAGTATGTAGCCAAGATTTTGGCTGATTATACGTTGAGTCCGACTGGTTTGAATAAATACTTGAAATGCCCACGTCAGTTTTTTTATGAAGATATATTACGGGTGCCAAAAGCCAAAAGTGCAATATTGTCTTTTGGAACGGCGGTGCATAGTGCTTTGGAAAATTTTTATATCGATTTGAAAAAGTCGGGCGAGGTGCCAGCCAAAGAAACTTTGTGTCAATATTATGAAAAGGCTTTGACAAAAGAAGTCATGACAGACAACGAGCGACGTAAATACGAACAACAAGGGAAGGAATATCTAATTGATTATTATGATTTTTATCATGATAGTTTTCGCCAACCGATTTTCAATGAATTTAGTTTTTCGAGAGGCAATTTGATGTTGGACCAAAAGGCGCGATTGACAGGCAAGGTGGATCGCGTGGAGTTGTTGGAAGATAGTGATAGCCGCGTGCGGGTAGTGGATTACAAAACCACCAAACCAAAGAGTGTCAATCAAATCAAAGGTCAAACCAAGGGAGGTGATGGCAATTATTATCGGCAATTGGTTTTTTATAAACTACTGGGAGAGTTAGCCGGATATTTTCCGTATGAGATTGTGGAGACGGAATTGGACTTTGTGATACCCAATGACAAAGGAGTATTTAAAAAAGAGAGATTTGCAATTACTAGTCAGGAAGTGAATGAATTGCAAGAATTGATTTTGCGAGTTTGGGATGATATTCAAAATCAGCGGTTTGGTTGTAGTCAAGACGTAAGTAATTGCAAAAATCATAATAGAAAGTGTGAGTTTTGGGATTTGTGCCATGGTGACGATTAGTTTTTGATTTGATAAGAATAGCATAAAGAAAAAAACAGTCTGGTTTGCGCATTAAGACTGTTTTTTAAAAATTAATTTGTGACTTGCTGCTCTAGTACATAGTCGATTTTATTTTGATTGTCAGCTTGGCTATAGAAGACAAGCAAATAAATGATCGGCTCGACGGTCGTTTCTTTTTTTATTTCTTTACAAAGGATTTTATATTTTTTGTCATTTTTCATTGAAGTAATTTTTATTATGGCATTTTCTCTGGAGGTGCTAACTTGATTTGGAAAATCAACATAGATAATCTTCCGAAATCTTGTCAGGTGCGTGGTCGGTTTGATGATAACTTGTTGACCTTGTTTTGACTGATGGTGACAATGGCGATAGGTATTTACAATATGTTTACATATCGTCTGATACAAACCAAGGTCTTCAAGTATTTGTTTGTTTTGAAAAAAGATGCCGCAAATTTGCACTTTACGTTCATTTTTCTCAAAACGGTATTTGTGTAATCCTAAGAAGAAAAACACAAATAGAAAAAATATTAAAGGGATGCCGATACTTTCCGGCATTTGATCATCTCCTTTTTTTAAATTATTTTTTAATTTTCAAATAATACACGTTTTTGATTATATGAAGCCGGGTGGTTTTTGACAAGGGGAAAATTGTGATAGCGAGAAAAACTTGCATTGGCGCTTCGTTTTGTGTAGTATTTATTTCTTAAAGAAAGTTTGTGAGCTACTGATGATGTGGAAAAAAATGATCGTCAAAATAACAAGCGAATTTTTTCCCCGAAAAAAATATTGACGGATGAAAAATTGCATGGTATGGTTTGAGGGAAATTATTTAAAAAAATTATATATTTTTATAAACAACATAAATGGAAGCAGTTAAAGATAATTTAAAATCAGATGAGCGTATTTCATTGGAAGATTTGGATTGGATGTCGACGGAGGCGTTGGAAGAATTAAAACAGCTCAATAAGGCAATTGAAAAAAAGCAAAATAATAGAATTGAAGATCCGGTGGTGGTTGATGAATATTTCAGGCGAGACAAAAGAATCGATCAAGTCAGAACCAAAATTTATGATTGGAACGAGGTTGATCATCAAAAAAATAATGACCAGAGAAATAGTGATTTGACTATTTTTAATACCTTATCAAAAAATTTATCGGCGGCGGAGCGAAGAGAAGTTGGTCAAATGACCGGTGAAATGACGGGGTGGATGAAAAATGATCTAAAAGATCGAGCATTGAATCAGGAGTTTAATCGTCGCAATTTGGAAAATGGTATGGCTGGTATGCTGCGGCAGTCAAAAGCCACGGCGTGGCTGGGAACAATGATCGGCGGCTTTGGGGCCAAGATTTCGCGAATGGCCTATAAAGCCGGCAGTTTTGCCAATTTACCGAAAAGTTGGTATTTGACTACGCATGAACAAGAGATCGCCAGGCAAATACAGTCGAGTGATTTGAGGGCAGAAAATTTACGCATGATACGTGCGGAAGCAATGGTTAAAGTGGCAGAAAAATCAGATAACTTTGATCAAGAGCAAAAGAATTTATTGAAAGAAGCGTACTATCAATTGCGGCTTGAGGATGAAAGTGAAAGAAAATATGTCGAGAAAACCAAGAATATCTCGAGTGCGATTGATGAAATCAAGTCACCATGGCAAAATATAATTTCCAATACAAAATTGCGTCAGGTTCTGCGCAGTATGAAAGAGATGCGCGCTAACGTGGCTGCTTCTGTGGCAGCATTGGGTGCCAAATTAACTTTGGGACTTGTGTCACCGGTTGTTGGCTGGTTTGCTGGTGGTGCGGCCGCCGGAGCAGTCAGAGAAGCAATTGTCAAAACGGCTTATCGAATGGAAGGTTGGAGTGAAGAAGCGGTGGCATTGCTTGGCACAAAGAATGCTAAAGAAATTAGAAATAAAATGAGCACGGAAGGGGTGATGAAACAATTTTATAATGAATTAGAAAAAGCAGATGTAGCGGATATGTATATAACACGTGAACTTTTGCGGACAGTTGAAAGCAAAAAAAGTTTGGTGGGCAATAGTTTGGATTACAAATTTATAGCCATGATGATTCAATCGTTGGATAAAAAAATCGCCAAATCCGGTATGACCAATAATATTGAGTGCGATGAGGAAATTAACAATGCTTATAAAAATAGATTGGGTGAGCACAAAGGAAGAACGGCGATGAGCGGATTGATTGGTGGAATTGCCGGTACGGTCATGGGCGAGATTTCCAGTGTGTGGCATGGTCATTCAGTTATTCCGGCCAGCCAGGCCAGCGAAGGAAGTTTGTCAGCGGGAGTACAGGTCGGTGATCATAGCAATCACAGTTTGAGTGATGTGTATGATCAAAACGGTCATATTCGTTTGGATGAACATGGTGATGGATATAGTCTGAAAGACTATTGTCATGAAAAAGGAATTTTGTACACTGAGGATGTCAAAAATGTGGTCAAACATGATCCGGAACATTTTACCAATGCCAAAAATTTGCATGATTTGTTGAATAATACCGGTGAAGGCAAAGTGGCCTTCAACGAAAAATATTTACAGGAAATAGTGGGTAATCAAAAGAACGTGATTGATCATAAGACGAGTAGTTTTTATCAGCCATATTCCAGCGAATTTGATCATCAGGTGACCGGTATGGGCGATAAGACACATAGTCACGTGACGGCTGATTCGACAGCTTACAAAAAAATGGATATGACTGTCGAGTCAGGTGCCCCGAATAAAGGTTACGCGATTATCGTGGACAAAAGTGGTCATGAGCATATCGCGACTGACATAGACAATTTGGGTGATATTGTCGATAACAAAGGTCATGTTTTGCAACAATATCATTCTTATGAATTCAAAGAATTATATAATGCCAATAATTCATGTGACAATCTGTATAATGCAGTGGTCTATTATCATAATGAAGAAAAAGCGAATGAATTTTTGCAAAAATTGGGGATTGATCCTGCCATGGAAGTGCGAGGGACCGATGGTCAGACTTTTTCCGGCTGGTTGATGGAACATGGCCAAGAATTCAAAGATAGCAATAACAATAATTTTTTGTGGAAATGGATTGTTTATCGTGATCCGGCCGGTGCCAAGCAAGTGGTGGAAGCGATTTCGGACAAGAATTCCGATTATCCAATGATCAAGGAATTGTACCATCGATATTATGGTGTACCAAAAGAAAGTGATTTTTGGCAAAACGATATGCCAATCGATAAATTGCATGGCATGCATAACTCAAGCAACTTTTTAAAAAATGGTATTGGCAATAACGAACAAAACGTGCCGACAATTGAGATGACCAATACCGGTGAAATTGCACCGAATGCCAATGTGAATATTGACAATAATGTCAATCATGGTTATAATCCAAGCAAAAATGTACACAACACGGTTAGGCCCGGATACATGACAGACAATTTGGAAAAATATTTATCAAATAAAGATAATTCTTCCAAACAATTTTTGGTGGCTGACAAACCGGAAGTGCAATATGATGCCAGGAAGTTTTGGCATAAGGAAGGTGGATATGAGAAGTGGATGGGGGAGGAGAAGAAACAAGTGGTAACATCCAATCAACCAAATGTAATTGAAGAAAATAAGCCGGTGGTAGTGGATAATGCAAGTACA
>ERZ795059.2531-NODE-2531-length-18800-cov-8.116244_pt1 | contig 18800 bp, 14 predicted proteins | sample MGYA00375143_ERZ795059 | MGnify/ENA primary metagenome ERZ795059 (study PRJEB30188, sample SAMN05720168) | activated sludge metagenome | isolation source: Anaerobic digester | place: USA | collected 2015-01-07 ... | reverse complement strand
ATGATGCAGACAGGTCTTATTCAGCACTATATCCTGTATGCTTTTATTTTTATGCTGGTTGTCTTTCTGCTTACATATTTAAAGATTATCTGAAAATGACCGGGATTATACTTATAATGCTTATTTCCTTTCTTTTTCCCGGAGTTATTCTGAGAACTAAGAGTATTGCTTCTGGAAGGAAAGGTCCCGGTTTACTGCAGCCTGTATACGATATCGGGGTGCTGCTGCGAAAGGGCAGCGTTTTCAGCAATACGACCGGTTTGATCTTTCAGATAGCTCCTGCAGTCGCACTTGCTTCAATATTCTGTTCAGCTCTTCTGATCCCTTTTGCTGATCAGAATTCGGTGATTTCCTTTGATGGTGATTTTGTTTTCTTCGCTTACCTGCTTGCCCTGGGCAGATTCTTCATGATAATCGGCGCATTGGATACAGGAAGCAGTTTTGAGGGGATGGGAGCAAACCGCGAAGCACTGTTTTCGATGCTTCTTGAACCTGCATTTTTTATTCTGATGGGTACTTTTGCCATGCTCACAGGATATACTTCTTTCGCGGAGATATTCCGCCATTTTTATATTTCCGGAAATCAGTACATGCTGATCTATGGAATACTTGGATTTTATTTATTGCTTCAGATAGCTCTGATCGAGAACAGCAGACTGCCGGTCGACGACCCTAAGACTCACCTTGAACTTACAATGATCCACGAGGTGATGATACTCGATCACAGCGGTTTCGATAAAGCTCTCATTCATATCGCGACATACATTAAATTTGCAATATACGGTTCACTCATATTTAACGGAATTGTCCCTGCAAAATGGAATATTTTTCTCCAGATCGGACTCTTCCTGTCAATACAGGCCATGTTTGCAATTATAATTGGTCTGACAGAGTCATTCAGGGCGCGGAACAAGATGAATAAGAACCCCAAATTCATTCTGACACTTTCCTTCATTGCTCTGCTTGCTTTTGTCGTAGTTCTCATATTAACCGATAAACTGATCTGAACGGATGATACCTTACCTGATAGTATTATTCGCAATTACACTTGTATATTTTGCATCTGCTGAGCGACTTATAATTTATATCCGGCTGATAGGATTACAGGGACTCTTATTATGTGGTATAGCCCTGTTTGAGCTCAGGGAGATAAATACTGCCAACCTGATTTTTATAGTTGCCGAGACTCTGCTTTTCAAAACCATACTTATCCCATACCTGCTGAAATGGATCGTAAGCCGCTCAGGCGTTACCAAGGTTCACAGGCAGGCAATGCCAGGTTTCTATCTTCTGATCTTCTCAATTGCTTCATTGCTGGTAAGTGTTATCCTGTCAAATTCACTGGTCAACCAGTTCGTCAACACAATCTTTATGTCTATTGCTCTCTTTACTTTGTTTACCGGACTTTTGCTTATTGTGACACATCGTCTCATTATTTCTCACCTTATAGGATTTCTTATAATTGAAAATGCCGTATTCCTTTTCTCCCTGGCGGTGGGTAACAGTATGCCCATGCTGATCAATATAGGTATCCTTCTTGATATTTTCGTAGGTGTGCTGGTACTGGGCTTTTTTGGCCTGAGACTCAGACCCCACACAAATGAACTAACCAGGTTAAAAGATTAACCGATGATCCTGTTATTGTTTTTTATATTATCATTTTTATTTTGCGGTCTGATCTTGCTGTTCAGGAATAAAGCGGTAACACGTATTCTGGTTATCTCTTATGCTTTTATTCATGTTGCACTTACAATATACGGCTACATTAATATTAATAAGACTGAACTGGCATATTTTACATTTACCAGTACCGGTGTATTGCTGCTGGCCGTACTTTCTGTACTGGTAATTCCTGTCATTTATCATGGATTCATTTATGCATCACGGGATGAAATAAAGCGGTATAATATCTATCATGCGGCACTTGTTGCACTGATTACATTTATGTCTGGCGCCTATCTGGCAAACGGGATGACAGTTTTATGGATCTTTGTTGAAGCTACAACCCTTGCAGTTGCCGCACTGATATATCACGACAGGACTGACACAGCCCTTGAAGCTACCTGGAAATATGTTTTCATCTGTTCTGTCGGGATATCACTGGCCTACCTGGGGATTCTTTTCCTGGGATTCATTTATGGCCGGGGAGATGCTGCCAGTCTGTCCTTCTCGTCCCTGGAAAATATTCTGAAGGAAGCCAATCCGATGTACCTTAAAATAGCATTTGTGTTTGTAGTCATAGGTTTCAGTACAAAAATGGGTCTATTTCCGATGCATACTGTAACCATCGATGCACATTCCGTAGCGCCGCCACCAATCAGCGCGCTGATCTCCACCACTCTGATGAATGTAGGTTTCCTTGCTATTTTCAGAGTCTATACATTATTCTCTTCATCTTCCATATTCTCATTCATGAACAGTGTCCTGATCCTGTCCGGAGTTCTTTCACTGCTGATGGCTGCAGGCTACATGCTTAAGGCAAAACATCTGAAGCGCATGCTTGCCTATTCAAGTCTTGAGAATATGGGTCTCGTAGCTATCGCCCTGGGAGTCGGAGGCGACGGATGGTATGCAGCATTTTTCCTGATTGTACTCCATTCCTTCGCAAAATCAAGTCTATTCTTCCAAATGGGTCAGCTGTCCAGAGTCCTTCATACATTCAGACTTGATGAAACAGGCAGGTATATGCAACTCTATCCCGCAGGAGCCATGGTTCTGCTTACCGGCATGGTCTGTGTTCTTGCCATCCCTCCGTCAGGATTGTTCATTTCGGAAGTGATGATCTTTAAGGGAATGGTCATGAATGATCAGTGGCTGGTTCTTGTAATAGCGGTAATCCTGCTCTGTTTTGTGGTTTATGCAATGAGTACCAGGGTCATGCATATCATCTTTTCAGAACCGCGTAATAATCCGGTTCAATCATCTCAGGAAAGTGTGAGATCCATCGAAACATTAAGTCAGTTTTTACTTCTCGGTACCGTTATAATACTCTGTTTTTATCAACCTCATTTTCTTACTGACCTGATAAACCAGAGTATTTCAGTGCTGTTAAAATAAAGTCAGGTAATGAACCAGAAATATATCGGGATAAAGAATTGTTCGCTACCGGTTGATATCGGGCAGATCCCTCTTCTAAGCTATGAAGAATTCTCCGGTAAGGTAAAAGAATTGCTGAAAGCGGAAGAGAATCATTGCCTGAATTATTTTACGATTGAAGAAGCGGGAGACCGTTACTTTTATTGTTTAATTGCCTGTGACTCCGAAAAGAACATTCAAGTCCTTTCCCATAAGATAAGAAAAGAAAAGGCTTCACTTGTATCCTTAACACCGGATTGTCCATCGCTTCATGTTTTTGAACGGGAGATTTTTGAGAACACTGGTGTTGAATTCTCAGGCCATCCATGGCTGAAACCTTTAAGATATCCCCATGATGCGACTTCGAAAACAGATATGGCTGATTATCCGTTTTATTCAATTGACAGCGAAGAATTGCATGAGGTGGGAGTGGGGCCGGTTCATGCAGGGGTAATAGAACCCGGGCATTTCAGATTTATCTGTAATGGTGAAAAGGTCCTTCACCTTGAGATACAGCTTGGTTATCAGCACCGCGGAATTGAAAAGCTTTTCGTTGAAAAGGACAGCACTCTCCGGAGATGTATTCTTTCCGAAAGCATTGCAGGTGACACTTCGGTCGGTCATGCTCTTGCATTTACACAGATTATTGAATCCCTTACGGGAATACAGGCCGGTGAATCGTTGCAAATAGAAAGGTGCATTGCTCTTGAACTTGAAAGAATGGCAGTACATATCGGAGATACCGCAGCCCTCTGTGGTGATGTAGCCTATCAGCTGGGACAGGTGGTCTGTGAGGCCCTCAGAACATTGATAATCAACACTACACAGTTATGGTGCGGTAACAGGTTTGGAAAAGGTCTGATCCGACCCGGCGGAAGTAATTATCCGATGACTGACAATGTGGAAGATGCGGTCCTGAAAGTTCTGGATCAGACTGAAAAAAGGTTTGGTGAGATAAGCGACCTGATCTTTAGCCTGCCCAGTGTCATGGCCCGGTTCGAAGATATCGGCCATGTTACAGAGGATCAGGCCCGGTCCATAGGAGCTGTCGGAATGGCAGCACGTACCTGTGGTATAAGCAGGGATATCCGGTCTTCACATCCGTTCCAGTATTACACAAAATTCCCGGTTGCTCCGGTCATACTTGACTCCGGAGATGTCCTTGCACGGGCGAAGATGCGCGATCTTGAATTCCGCGAATCGGTACGGATTGTCAGGGATCTCATTAATATAAGGAAAAAGAGAAATAAAGAATCAGGAAAACCTGTCTATGATACTGTTTTAAAACCGGGATCACTTGCCGTTGCTCTTGTGGAAGGCTGGAGAGGTGAGATCTGTCATATTGCCCTTACAGATAACAAAGGGAGGATTGTAAATTATAAGATCAAGGATCCATCCCTTCACAACTGGTTGGCCCTGGCTCTGGCTGTACGTAACCAGGAAATTTCCGACTTCCCTGTTTGCAACAAAAGCTTTAATCTGTCATATTGCGGCAACGATTTGTAATTCTTAAGAACCTTCTGATGTTTAAAGGAATAAAAGTCATAAAAAGCCACGGGATTCAATATGTGAAAAACCTTCGTACCCAGCCGGTATCCCCCTTATTCAGGGGAAGGCCTGTAATTAAAAGCAATATCAGCAGGGACGATATCCGGATGGTATCGAATTTATGTCCGTCAGGTGCGATAGATCCGGAATCAGGATCAATTGATATCGGAAGATGCGTATTTTGCCGTGAGTGTTCTTTTGCATGCCCGGAAAAGATAGTATTTACAGACGATTACAGGATAGCTGCAAACACGCGGAACGGATTGATAATCCATCCCGGTAATGAAGAACATCTGAGATTGAATGAGGAAATTATTCGCACTGAGGTAAGGAGGATGTTTAAAAGATCACTGAAACTCAGACAGGTTTCTGCCGGAGGTGACAATTCCTGTGAGATGGAACTGAATGCCGCCGGGAATGTGAATTTTGACATGGGACGTTACGGTATTGAATTTGTCGCATCTCCACGTCATGCCGACGGAATCGTAATAACAGGTCCTGTATCTGAGAATATGGCCGAAGCTCTTCAGATAACCTGGGATGCTGTCCCTGAACCTAAAATCATAATTCTTGCAGGAACCGACGCCATCAGCGGCGGAATGTTTACTGACTCACCGGCTGTCAGAAGGAGATTTATCGACGAACATCATATTGATCTCTATGTTCCGGGTAACCCATGCCATCCGCTTACATTCATCAACGGGATAATGGATCTGCTCGGAATTAAGTAAATATTCTCTCTCATCGCTCACCTCTCATCGCTCACGCCTCACGCCTCACGCCTCATCACTCACGCCTTAGTAACCCGCCGCCTGTCCATCCTTCCTCGATTCCGAGGCTCCGAAGTATACTTTATGCTTTTCGTCCCACATTATTGCCTGATAACCCCCGAATCCGCCAAGGTTCCACTGGATCTTATGGCCCATTGACAACAGCTGATGAACAACTTCCGGTTTAAAACCGCTCTCGAGCATAAGGATTCCCCCGTCGGTCATTTGCTGTCCTGTCGGTTCGGATGAACCTGTATGATAAATACGGGGAGCGTCGCCGGCTTCCTGGAGATTCATTTTAAAATCAATGAGGTTCACAACGATCTGCACATGGCCCTGGGGCTGCATATCACCGCCCATCACTCCAAAGCTGATCCATGGCTTCCCGTTACGTGTAATAAAGGCAGGAATAATTGTGTGGAAAGGCCTTTTCCCCGGAGCATAAACATTTGCATGCCCTTCCTGCAGAGTGAACATTTCACCCCTGTCCTGCAAAACAAAACCCAGACCGGTCGGACACATTCCTGAACCCATACCCCTGTAGTTACTTTGTATCAGAGAAACCATGTTCCCGAATCTGTCGGCGACTGTTAAATAGATTGTATTCCCCGCTTCGATCACGCCTGCATCGAAAACTTTTGCAGCCTTATCGGGATTTATTAATTTCCGCCTTTCGGCTGCATATCTTTTCGATATAAGCTGTTCAACAGGTACTGAACTGAATAAAGGATCCGTATAGAATTTCGCCCTGTCCTCGAAAGCAAGTTTCTTGGCTTCAGTAAGATGATGAATATATTCCGCTGAACCGAAATCCATCTCAGCGATATTAAATCCTTCGAGGATGTTCAGCATCTGAAGTGCTGCTATGCCCTGTCCGTTTGGTGGAAGCTCCCATACTTCATATCCCCTGTAAACCGTGCTTACAGGTTCTATCCATTCAGAATGATGCCTCGACATGTCATCATATGTAAGAAATCCACCCTGTTTTTTCATAAATGCTGCAATATCCCTTGCTATACTTCCCCTGTAAAACTCATTGCGGCCACCTTTAACAATCTTCTCAAGTGTATTTGCAAGCAGCGGATTCTTAAATATCTCTCCTTTTGCCGGAGCTTTCCCTCCGGGCATGTAAACATCTTTTATATTCGGATATTCCTGCAAAGCTCTGGTATTCCTGTCCAGATAATAAGCTATGACCTCAGTCACCGGGAATCCTTCAGTTGCATAGGTAATGGCCGGCTGGAGTATATCTCTCATCGAAAGCCGGCCGAACATATCATGCATCTCGAACCAGCCATCTACACATCCGGGAACAGATACCGGCAAAGGCCCGTATGAGGGTATGAATTCGAAGCCGTTCTTTTTGAAATATTCCAGTTTTAACGATCGCGGGGAACGCCCGCTGGCATTGAGCCCGAAGAGCTTTTTTTTGTCTGAACTCCATATTATTGCAAACAGATCACCACCAACTCCGCAACCTGTGGGTTCAACCAGTCCTAGTACAGCATTTGCCGCTATTGCAGCATCAATCGCATTACCGCCTTTCTTTAGTATATCCAGAGCAACCTGGGTAGCCAGCGGCTGGCTTGTCGCAGCCATTCCGTTCTTTGCAATAACCTCCGACCTGGTCGCAAAATCACGTCCCGTGATTCTGTTCTGTGAATATGAAACTGCTGTCATAACCAATATCAGGAATAAGGTAAAAAATCCTTTCATCTTTCTGAATTTGTTTGCAAAGTTAATAAAACCATTTCAACGCACTTACAACTCAAGTTCAAGTTGGCAGTTGGCAGTTGGCAGTTGGCAATCTCACCACTCACCACTCACCCCTCACCCCTCACGCCTCACCCCTCACCCCTCACACCTGGCGCCGCAAGCCGGATGCCGGTTGCCTCACCTCGCCATCGCCTTCGCCCTCAAATCAGCCGGCATCTTTTCAATTGCATACCTCAGCGCTGTTCTCGGCATCGTGGCTTTTTTCTTCATGACATAATTGAAAACTTCATCCCGATGAGCCTGACTTGCAGCCTTAAGCATCCAGCCATAACCTTTCTGAACCATGTCATCAGGGTCAGAATGAAGCAGATCAGCAATTTCAAATATGTCTTTCAGGAATTTGCCATTTCTTGCAGGAATAATCAGGGTTACGGCGGAAGCACGTTTTACCCAGCGGTTTTCTGTCAGAGCCCATTTTTTAAGATCAGCCAGAAAGGTAGGATACATTTCAATAAAAGTTCCGATGGTATGATTACACAAAGTATCACAGGATGCCCAGTTCGTTACATATTTATTCACCCATCTTTCAAATACACTGAAATCTTCAGGAACATATTCTTTCCTCATATTGTATGACCATATACAGGCTATACCTGTTTCCTCAAGGTAACCTGATTTCCATAATTCTTCACAAAGATCCAGAACATAAGCTTTATTCCAGGGTAATCTTTTAAATAGTTCACGGGCTATCAGATTAATCTGAGATGATTTAAGTCCATGAAGTTTTACCGGCTCCTTAAAGTATCTTTCACCGGATGACTTTGTCTTTTCATCGGCGTTCCTTATTAGTTCAGCCTTAACTTCATCAATAATTTTCTTCATAGAATATGTTATTCTTCCAGTAGATTTACTTCCCTGATTTGCGCCGATTTACGGTTCAGCCTTAATGTTTTTATTTCGTATGGTTTGAATCTCCCCTGCCATTTTCTTCCTGCAAATTTCAGATCCAAAGATGCATCTGTCATCAGACCTTCAGTTTCAACACAGCGGAAAATAAGATCATCATCGCTTTCGGCCAGCTTTATCGAAGCCACTAATATATTCTTTGAATCCACAGTCAGGAATGAATTTGTTTTTGGAAGCTTACCTCCATGGATGCCCTGATAGATTGCCACAGGCGGCGAAAGCAGTTCTTCAGCCGCTTTGACAATATTGTTATTCTTCCAGGTACCCTGATGGGGGAGAAGGACCATCCTGAATGTCTGGATACCCTGATCCATCCATATGTGTTCGGCTTTCATATCCAGGACTTTCGGATCGTGATGTGCATAGACAGCAGATCTTGCTACTGAAAGCCTGAGGTCGTTCCCGTGGACACTGTAACCATACTTTGCGTCGTTCAGGAGAGTGAATCCGCAGGTGTTCCCGTTGTTGTTTCCGCTGATATCTATCCATCTTTGCCCCGGATCTTCATCTCCGTTTGTCTGTCTTTCGATATTACCGTATGATGTTTCGTATGTGGCAACAGGCGATTCAACATTTACCGGGAATGAGAATTTAAGCATCTTAAGACGTTCATGCCAGTTCAGGGAGACTCTTGCTTCAAGCATTGCGCAACCAGATGTCAGAAGCCAGTCGATTGTGAGCGATGAATTGCCATAGGTTGTTATTACCCGTATTGCTCCGCGTAAAGGTCCGTTTTCCAGTATTTTGAAAGTTGCATTTCCGAAGGCGCCGATCTCGTCTGAAAAGGTCTTGATGTTATGGCTCCAGGTATCACTGGGGTCGTTAATGATCAATGCCCTGCAACCTGTATCTTTTCCGGCAAATATTTCTTTTTCTTTTTTCTTGTCGAATATTGATATTGTTCCGGAATATGAAAAGGTTACCCGGAGAAATTCATTTTCAAGCAGTTTTTCCTTAACGATGACCGGATCGTTAATTTGCAGGGGATCTCCCTTGGATATCCGTATCTGCTGATAACCCAGAGGAGGCAGACTGACTTTCGTTACCAGCCTGGTACGGTTACCGGTTTCAGTTGATCCGGCAATCCACTGGTGAGCCAGGGACCTGCCTGATCCATCTTCCACCTTCGACGGGGTTTTTGTATTCCACGAAAAATCATATTCAACATTTGCGGCAAGTTCCCATGCATTCGGGTTGAATGCAAGCATATACTGGGATTCAGGATCTTCGGAGGGCACCTGGCTTTCAAGCTTCTGAACACTGTAATATGTTGCCTGATGTGCAGTATCGAGTGCAAATCCATATCCTTCACGGGCATGCAGACTGTGTTCGGGTACTGACGTTCCGGCGAGGCTGTCGTGGAACTGCAGGAATAATACTTTTTGCCAGGCTGATGTAAATTCCTTCTTCGGATATTTTGCACCCCAGGCCATGGAACCAACAGCTGTGATCTTTTCTGCAGTAACAAGAGCAGCCTCGGATTGCCGGTTACCTTTTTTTATCTCAGATTCCGCAGTGTAACATCCTGTAGCATGATGCTGAAGATCGTCTTTTACAACCGGGAGGTTTATATTCTTATCTTCCCTTATCTCCCTGAAATATCTGTCTGTCGTACTATAGAATACTGCCGGAGCTCCTTTTTCGGTCTTCAGTTCATTGATTGAGCGGATATTCTCTTTTGTAGCGCCACCTCCGTGATCTCCCGCACCATAATATGCCATGAATTTCTTCACCGGCTGATCCCTGAACTGGGCAAGTGTATCATTTATCCTTTTTCTTACAGATCCTGTATCATTGTAGCTAATCGGTATCCTGTAGGTAAGTACGCGGGATCCGTCCGGTCCTTCCCACCAGAACAGGTCGGCGGGAAGCGTTTTTTCCCTGATACCCGGCCGCATGAAAATATAATTCTCCATTCCCTGGCCCCTGATGATCTGTGGTAATGTTCCGGTATGTCCGAAAGAATCGGGATTACATGCAACTTTTGCCCTTTGACCCAGAAGACGCTGGAATGTAAGCTGACCATAAAGGCCCTGTCTTACAAGAGCTTCACCTGACGGGATATTGACATCAGGCTCTATCCACCAGCCTCCGACGATATTCCATCGCCCTTCATCAACCCTTTTCTTGATCTCTTTAAGCATGGCGGGGTCATTATCCGCGATCCACTGGTAGAACTGTGCCGAGCTGGCAGTAAATGTGAAATCGGGAGTTTCATTCATACGGTCAAGCGCCGATCGGAAGGTACTGTAAGCTACAGACATCCCTTCCGGCCATGGCCAGAGCCATACCGGATCAATATGTGCATGACCTATCATATGGACACGGAAATCTGCGGCTCCCTGCGGCCAGCTTCCTGAATCCTGAACAGGTCCGCCGGCAAATGGATTGACCGGACCAATCATAATAACTGCACTTCCTGCAACCGCCTGCCCGATAAATTCTCTCCGCGACAGATTCTGTGGATTCTTTTGATTCTTATTTGTTACCATAGTAGCTTTTCTTTAAATGTGTATCAGGTTTTTAGTTAATATTTTACAGATTATTTAATATTTTTCCAGAACTTAATTTCCGACCGCTGAAGTTCCTTCCTTTTGTTTCTTTCAAGAATATAATAATATAGTATGACGAAGAATCCTGCAGCAAGGATTCCCAGAAGAAGATATCTCATCAGATCCGATATCACGGGATCCGTTACAGTCTGTGCGGCCCCTGGAGAAACAGCGCCCTCAGTTATCCTGTGACCGACATCGATGTTGAACATGTTCTTGAAGAAGAAAAGGGAAAGATAGGTAAGAATACATGTAATGACCGGTGTGGCGATCCATCCTGCACCTATCTGCCCAAGCAGTCTGAAATTGATATTCCTCACTCCCCTGTAGATGCCTATTCCAAGGACACATCCTATTATAACCTGTGAGCTCGATATTGGTACAAGCGGGATGGATGGAAGGCCGGCTCCTTTCAGAAATGAAGACAGTGATGACGATGAAAATACAAACAGAACAAGAGATTGGGCAAGCACTACAACCATTGCGGCTTCGGGACTTAGTTCCACGATACTTGCCCCGACAGTCTGCATAACCTTTTTTGAATAGGTGATTATACCTGTTGCGATGGCTATACCTCCAAGCAGGAAAAGCTGTTGTGAAGAGTTAAGGGAAATTATTCCAAGGTTCAGTTCCTGAAGGTTAAAAGCCGGCAGAAATACCCCCATTACATTTGCAATATTATTCGCACCTAAGCTGTAAGCTGCGAAAGCACCTGTAATTATGAGCCCGGTTCTGATGTATGATTCAAACCTTATCAGATGAATTCCGGATCTCTTTTTTACAGCGGTGATGAATATGAACAAGGGAATTGCAAACAAAGCTCCGAGAACCGGGCCTGAAATCCAGCTGATAACAATGGTTGAAAGTGTGGCGGCATCAGTACGGTTACCTGTGAAAAGATTCCAGCCGATAATTGCACCAACTATAGCCTGTGTGGTGGATACGGGAATGGATAGCTTTGTCATAAGATAAACTGTTACGGCCGAAGCAAGCGCAAGGGTGAAAGATCCTCCGATTGCATTAACCGAACCGAGTTTTCCAAGGGTCTGGGATGTTCCCGAACCCTGCATTACCGCTCCCAGAATCACAGCGATTGATGCAATTATTGCTGCAGTGCGGAACGAGACCATCTTTGATCCGACAGCTGATCCGAATGCATTGGATGCATCATTCGCACCAAGCGACCACCCAAGGAATAATCCGCTTGTAAGAAACAACAGTATCATGTGATAACTTTTATCGCCATTGCCGAAAGCAGATCCGCAGCTTTCTGGGCAATATCGGAAATGTTTTCAATATGATGGAGTATATATCTCAGATGTGCTTTATGCGCAAGATCCAGCTCAGGTATCTGCTGGAATATCTGCTTCTTTATCCCCTTCGATATCTTATCCGTTTCAGTCTCAAAATAATATACTTTCAGGAGTTTTTCCCTTACTGTATATGGTGCCCTGAAATATGCACGGGCTGCAGGAATAAGCTCCTCCGCCGCATTTGACGATACCTCGGTAAGGTCTAAGATGTCGTTATTAAGTGCCGAAGGTATTTCAGGCAACTCAATATTGAAATCATTAAGCGAGCTCTTCACAGAATCTATTATCTCGTCAAGCTGGTCTATAAGCTTCGTTACTTCTTCACGATGCTGCGGCAGAATCGAATTGGTTATCATATCGTTCTCAATTTCCCTCTGCAGTTTGTCAGCATTGCTTTCAAGAGCATCTACCTTCTGAAGATGCCGGACAAAATCTTCCCTGTTATTGATGAGATATGATTTTATTCCTTCCCTGAAAACAAGTATGCCAATCTCAACATTGTCAAAAAATTCCTCAATCTTGATGATAAGGTTCTTCGTTGTTCTTGTAAAAAGAGCCATATGGGGTTATCTTAGGTTATTAACAAAAGTATAAGTAAAAGTTTATCATTCTTAGATCAGAATTCAATTATTTTCTCCACCTTATTGGTACGCAGATACTGTTTAAGAATGACCTGGATATCCCTGTTGTCCGGTGATGTCTTTATACAATCGTGAACAGCAGTCAGTCCGAAGCCGATGTCATTAATATTGAAATACCCGTATCCGGAATACTTACCGTTTATTATCCTGACTGCACTTTTTTCTTCATCATTTCTTCCCCGGTCTATAATAAAAAAGTTCCGGCGCGAAAAAACGAACTCCTCGATGGCTTTGGTTGCCCGTAAATTATAATCAGCAGCTGTCTCTTTCCCGCAGCAGGCTCCCCTGCAGATACCTACATGATGCTGAAAGCAGGGGCCGTCACATTTGTATAGTCCGGCAAGCTTCTGGCAGAGATCATATTTCCCGGTAAGTGATTCCAGCTTTGATCTGGCTCTTTCCCTGGATGAGAAGACTGAAAGAGGTGTTTCTTCTGTTGAAACGGGAAGAAGGCAGAAGTTGATATAGCCATTTTTATCTGTTGAAGTATAAATTCCCCACTGGAAGGAGGATCTTCTCTGTGCCCTGTTATATACAGGCTTATTATCCTTGATCTCATATGATTCCCTTAAAAGGGCTATCAGCTCGCTCCCGGTAAGCTCCCAGCTTATGTCAGCTATCAGGTCTCTCATCTCCATTGCCCTGTTTGTCGTGTTGTTTGAAAGATGTGTGCTTATCCTTTGCTGAAGATTCCTGCTTTTCCCGATATAAATAAGATCACCACGGTCATTATAAAAATAGTATATGCCCGGTTCATCCGGGATCGATTCAATCTTTGAAAGATCAAGATGAGGATTAAGCTTTGAGAGCCTTGTGTTTCTTATCAGACCTGAATTTCCAAAGCTTAGCTCTCTGTCCCTTTCAGTGAGAAGCTCGAAGAGTTTTACAGTAGCTAAGGCATCTCCGGCTGCTCTGTGACGGTCGTTGATTTCAATCTTTAATTCCCTGCAGATATTACCAAGGCTATATGACCGGTATCCCGGAAATAATCTTCTGCTAAGGGACACAGTATCAAGGATACTTCTTTTGAAATTATATCCCAGCGATTTAAACTCCTGCCTTATAAATGAATAATCGAACCTGGCATTGTGTGCTACAAAAATCCTTCCTTCAGTAAGCTCTACAATCTGCTTCGCAATTTCGTAGAATCTGGGTGCATTTTCAACCATTTCATTCGTTATCCCGGTCAGATTTGTAATATAATACGGGATGTTCCTTTCGGGATTGACCAGAGTGTTGTATTCTCCGGTAATTTTCTCCCCATCATGGAGATAAACGGCAATTTCTGTTATCTTTTCCAGCTTTGCACTTCCACCGGTCGTTTCAATATCGATAATTGCGAACATCAGGAAATATACATCGGCTAAACGATCACGAATATAATCAGAAAAGCGGGCAGAGTGGTTAATAGTTAGTAAATTTGTCGACAAATGATATTAAGATGAATGAGTGTTTCGGGAAAAGATTTATTCTTAACGGTAAGCTTGAAAATGCAGATTCCTTCGATAACTCGCTGGTTTATGAGGGCGATTCGGTATATGAAGTAATCAGGATGGTCAGGAACAGTCCTGTCTTCTTCTATGATCACATGGAACGCCTTGAAACCAGCGTAAAGAACCAGAAAAAGAAGATGCTGGCTGAAACGGAAACGCTTAAAAAGGATATAATAAGCCTGACAAAATCAGACCGTAAGAAAGAGGTGAACCTGAAAATAGTCTTCAATTACAATAAAGATTCATCCTCTTATCTGATCTATTATATTGAACCGATATATCCTACTGAAAAACAATATAAAGATGGTGTTAAAGGCATATTATTCTATGCTGAAAGAAAAGACCCGGGATCAAAGATCATTAATCATAAGCTGAGATCATCAATTTTTCATAAGCTTATACTTGATGGCGGTTATGAAGCGCTTCTTGTAAATGAAAAGGGGCAGGTGACAGAAGGGAGCCGGTCAAATATTTTCTTTGTGGGAAAGGATTATCTCGTCACCGCCCCTGATGATGTAATACTTTGCGGCATTACAAGAAAGCATATCCTCGATATCTGTTCTGAAAACAATATCAAGGTTAAAATGGGATGTGTCAGAGCTGACCGGCTGTCAGATTATGATGCCGTTTTTATGACAGGAACATCCCCGATGGTTCTTCCGTTTTCCCAAATCGATGATAAAGTGTTCAATGTGAATATCCCGCTGATAAGTGAACTGAGAAGACTTTACATATTAAAAGCGGAAAAAAGTATAAAGGAGTTCAGATCGGAATGAAACTTCAGGGATCGGGCATTTGTAATCCGGGAAGTCCCTGTTTTTACCCCCAACCCCCCGGGTGGGGCTTTTACCCTCAAACATTTTGAGTTTCAGTTCCTGCTCGAATGAGGAAAAGAAGTGAAATTTTTGTATATCTGTTTTCCGCAGTTTTTACAATTGCCCTTCTGATCGAGATTCATAATTTTTATGTTGTATCCCGATCTCCTGGTTACAGTTTTACCGCATTGGGGACAAATTGTATTCTGGCCGGTCTCCGATACCATGTTCCCGACATAAACATACCTGAGGTTTTTTGAAGCTATTTCCGAGAGTCTTATTAGTTTCTGGCTGTTGGTTGCAGGATCTTCCCTTTTGTACATCGGAAAGTACCGGCTGAGATGAAAAGGAACATCACATCCAAGTTCTTTTGCTATCCACTCTGTTTCCTCAGCCATTTCCTCTTCACTGTCGTTGTGCCCGGGTATTATAAGAGTCGTTATCTCGAGATGCCTGCCTGAACCGGCTATTAGTTTCAGTGCTTCCTTTACCGGTTCAATGTCAGCTCCGGTCAGGCGCCTGTAGAATGTATTGTTAAATGCTTTGAGATCAATATTGAAAGCATCAGTAAATGAAATAAACTCTTCAAGCGGTTCCCTGTTAACATATCCGTTGCTTACAATCACAGTACGGAGGTCATTGTTCTTTGCCAGTAATGCAACATCCTTAATATATTCGAACCAGATGACTGGCTCATTATATGTAAATGCTATTCCTATGTTGTGAAGTGAGTCAAGCGCATTTTTTACTATCTGCTCCGGATCGGTACGGTTGACAAAACCCGCTATGGTCCGCTGCGAAATACTGTAGTTCTGGCAGAAATCGCATCTCATATTGCATCCATATGATCCTATCGAAAAGATATTTGTGCCGGGATAAAAATGGTACAGCGGCTTTTTTTCTATAGGATCCAGAGCACAACCTGATATTACGCCGTATGTAGTAAGCTCTGATGATCCGCTGTTGTTTTTCCTTGCTTTACATATTCCTGAGTTGCCATCTCCTATCATGCAATTATGCGGACAAAGTACGCACTGGATCTTATCTCCGGCTATTTTGAACAGAGTGGCCATAAAACTAAATATGTTCTGTAAAAATACACATAAAACACGAGAAGCTAGTAATAGTATAAAGATTAAGGCGAAGGGTATCCTGTCTGCTAAGAAGGATGCCGGGAATTCGTTTATTCATTAAAGTCGTTAATGTGAATAATTCGTGAATATTTTTAATTTATTGTATTCCTTTGTGTTACTTTGTGATAACCTTTGTGTCCCTTCGTGGTAAAAAAAAATTAACCACAAAGTCGCTCAAAGGATTCCACAAAGGATGTGAATTATAAAAGTTAAATTTACACATAACATTAAAAGTATGAAAATTTCGAAAATAATTGCTGCCATGTCAGTTAGTATTATACTGACAGCCACTATGATATGTGCCCAGGGAGGGAATGGCTGGAAAGCTTCCCCTGAACTGGTGGAAAAATTATCGAAATCCCGCCCCGACATAAATTACTTCGAAGAAAAGGTACCTCAATACATACTTCCCGATGTATTGACCGGTTCTTCAGGAAAACCGGTAACTTCAGCCACTAGATGGAAAAAATATCGTCGTCAGGAGGTGTTGGAACTCTTCAGGGAAAATGTTTACGGGAGAGTGCCTTCGACACAATATTCAAAAGAGTTTAAAGTGATCAATGAGGACGAAAATGCCATGAACGGCAATGCCACTTTGAAGCAGGTAGATATCACGATAAGATCTGAGGGCAGATCTCTTGTCATTCATCTGACTATGTTTGTTCCTAACAAGGTTCAGAAGCCAGTACCTGCTTTTCTGCTAATTGACAACAGGGGCCCGGCAAATACCGATCCGACACGAAAAGTAAGAAGTGAATTCTGGCCTGCTGAGGAAGTTGTTGCCAGGGGTTATGCCATTGCAGTATTTTATAATGCGGATGTTGATCCTGATAATTTTGATGATTTTAAAAACGGTATCCATGGTTTACTTGATCGCGGAAGACAGGCTGATTCATGGGGAACAATAGCAGCTTGGGCATGGGGCGCAAGCCGTTGCATGGATTATTTCGAAACCGATAAAGACATAGACAGAAAGAAAGTAGCGGTTCTGGGTCATTCGAGAGGCGGGAAGACGGCTTTATGGGCCGGAGCCGAAGACCAGAGGTTCGCTCTTGTAATCAGCAATGAATCGGGTTGCGGCGGAGCAGCTCTCGCGAGGAGAAAATATGGCGAAACGATTTCTGTAATAAACAAATCATTCCCACACTGGTTCTGTACTAACTACAGGAAATACAACAATAATGAACCAGAGATGCCGGTTGATATGCACATGCTTATGGCGCTTATTGCACCCCGGGCATTATATGTGGCATCAGCTGCCGACGATCTCTGGGCCGATCCGCGTGGCTCATACCTGTCATTGTTTAATTCATTGCCGGTATATAATCTCCTGAAAATAAAATCATCCCTGCCTCCTGAAATGCCTCCGTTGAACAAACCTGTAACAAGCGGCAAAACAGGATACCATATCAGGGATGGAGTACATAATATGCTCCTTAAGGACTGGAACTGGTTCATGGACTTTGCAGATATGGTGCTAAAATAGAATTATTGAGAATAAAAAGAAAGAAAGAATAAACCGCAAAGATCGCAAAGATTACGCAAAGAGCACAAAGACCTTATCATATAACTGCAAGGTTTTAACGCATTATCCACGCAGCTTTTGGGATAAAAGAAAATATGAATATGCAGAATATTATTGAAACCATCAGAATTCCATTTGAGGAAATGAGGTCAGTATTTACCGGGATCCTAATGCGTTCAGGATTTTCTCAAAGAAAGGCAGAAGAATGTGCCGGGATATTTGCGGTTAACAGCCTTGAAGGAGTTTACTCGCACGGAGCAAACAGGTTTCCGAGATTTGTGGGAAATGTACGGGACGGTTATGTAAAACCGGATGCAGAACCAACATTGATCCACAGCAGCGGTGCACTTGAACAGTGGGACGGCAACCTGGGACCGGGACCGCTGAATGCTCTTTTTGCTTCTGACAGGGCTATGGATCTGGCATTAAAATCCGGAATTGGGATGGCTGCTCTGGCAAACACGAATCACTGGCAGCGCGGAGGAACATACGGCTGGTATGCTGCAAGAAAAGGATTTGTTATGTTATGCTGGACAAATACTGAAGCAAATATGCCGGCATGGGGAGCTTCTGATGTCAGACTCGGGAACAATCCTTTTGTTATGGCCTTGCCATATGAGAATGAAGCCATTGTCCTGGATTTCGCAATGACCCAGTTCTCATACGGCAAAATGGAAACATACCGCAGGGAAGGAAGAAAACTCCCTTACACCGGAGGCTTCAGCGATAAAGGAGAACTGACTGATGATCCTGCTGAAATACTGCAAACCCGTAGAGCTCTTTCAATAGGTTTCTGGAAAGGTTCAGGCCTGTCACTTTTACTGGATATCCTGGCAACTGTTTTGTCAGGAGGTCTTTCCACTTATGAGATTACCAGAAGTAAAACGGAATATAGTGTATCACAGGTTTTCATTGCAATAAATCCCCGGAGTTTGAATAATAATCCATCAATTGAGAACTCAATCAGGGGAATAATATCCGATCTTAAGAAATCACTGCCCGTCAGTGATGATACAACGATACGTTATCCCGGAGAAAATATCGTAAAAGTCCGTGAACATAACCTGAAAGCAGGAATACCTGTAAATAAAGAACTCTGGGATCAGATAACTAATTTATAAGTCTGTTTTTCATTATGGAGTTTACATTGTATCCCGGAGTTTTCACAGAGTCTCCTCATCTCCCCCTCTCCCCATAGCCGTCAACCTAAGAAATGCAATAATAACGAAAACTATTGTAACTATCAGGAATAT
>ERZ795059.2519-NODE-2519-length-18866-cov-9.668173_pt1 | contig 18866 bp, 13 predicted proteins | sample MGYA00375143_ERZ795059 | MGnify/ENA primary metagenome ERZ795059 (study PRJEB30188, sample SAMN05720168) | activated sludge metagenome | isolation source: Anaerobic digester | place: USA | collected 2015-01-07 ... | reverse complement strand
GACAGCCGATAGCCGACAGCCGATAGCCGACAGCCGATTGCTGACAGCCGATTGCTGACAGCTAATTAATTATCTTCATTAGCTTCAATGCTTCCTTTGTTAGCTTCAGCCGAACTGAATTAAAATTATCTATATTAAAATCCTTCTTTGGTTCTACGTTTGTAGCAAAGAAAAATACTTCATTATTAACTTCAACGTATCCGACATACCAGCCGTTATTGTTGCCCTGACGCACTCCCCAGCCGGTCTTTCCGCTTAATGTATATTTATCAGTTTTTTCAGCAATCATAATATTTTTCATTAAAACTGAAGTTCGTTTTGAAATTGGAAGTTTTAAAAAAAAGAATCTCTTTAAAAAATCAATCTGCTCGAATTGAGAGATTTTCGATTTTCCTTCCAACCAAAAATTATCAATAGTTTTTTCATTAAAAACCATTCCTTTGTAATCTAATTTTTTTAAATAACTTTTCATTCTGCTAAAACCAATTTTCCTCGCAATTTCCTGATAGCAAGGAACGCAAGAGAATTTAAAAGCATCTTTAAATTTCAAATCCTGCTCCCACACTTTTAAATATCGTTCTTTCCCGTCCCACTTTGAAATTGAGGAATCGTTTTCAACAATACCCGTTTCGAGAGCAATAATTGAATTAGGTATTTTGAAAGTAGATGCTGGAAGATGAGCTGTTTTTGCCCATTTAAAATCATTTGAGTAAAAAGTATTTTTTTTATAATCATAAATAAGAATTGAACCATTTAATTTTAAACCCTCTAAAAGTTTTTTTAATTCCAGATTCTTCACTTCTTTTGCTTCTTTTATTTCAGCAGGAAGGTTTAAAATATTGAAGAATAGTGCAATTAAAAAAAGTATGCAAATTTTAAACGGAAAACATGATTTATTCATTTTTTTGATATATTTTATAATTAATAAATTTATTTCAAAAATTAAATTAAAATTTAAGAAAAATTGAATAATCAAACAAAAGAAAAAATGATTTTTTATATTTAACTACTAGATATATTTTTAAAAGTTTTTTGTATATTTGTTTTTTAAGATGAAGAATATTTATGTATTATGGAACCAACGGCTCATAGCTTAAAAACTGATAAATTAGAAAAGAACCACGCTCAGTTTGGATTGCTGGGAATTATTATATCAATGGGAATAGTTTACGGGGACATTGGAACTTCCCCGCTTTATGTTATGAATGCATTGATTGACGGAACGCGTCTGACACATAATTTCATTGTCGGTGCTATTTCCTGTGTAATCTGGACTTTAACCCTGCAAACTACGATTAAATATGTATTGATTACACTAAAAGCAGACAATAACGGCGAAGGAGGGATTTTTTCTCTTTACGCTCTTCTTAGAAAAAAAAAGAAAAACGTTTATGTTTTTGCAATTATCGGTGGCGCTACATTTCTTGCAAACGGAGTACTAACTCCTTCAATCACTGTTACTTCTGCAGTAGAAGGTTTAAAATCATTTAATCCGGAACTTTCAGTTATTCCAATCGTCATTGCAATATTTGTTGTGTTGTTTTTTTCTCAGCAGTTTGGGACAAAAAATCTTGGTAAATCTTTTGGTCCGATTATGCTAGTTTGGTTTTCTGTGATTGGTATTCTTGGCATTCTGCAAATTTTAAATTATCCGGCTGTTTTAGAAGCATTTAATCCATATTACGTCTATGTTTTTCTCAGTGAATTTCCTGAAGGGATTTTACTTCTGGGAGCTGTTTTCCTTTGTACAACTGGTGCCGAAGCCCTGTATTCCGATTTAGGACATTGCGGCTATAAAAACATAAAAATATCATGGATTTTTGTTAAAACTACTTTAATCTTGAATTACTTAGGTCAGGGTGCTTGGGTTCTAACTCATAAGGAAATAACTACAGACGCAACCAATCCTTTTTATACAATTATGCCAGAGTGGTTTTTGCTACCCGGTATTATTTTAGCAACTTTAGCATCAATTATTGCAAGTCAGGCACTTTTAAGCGGAACTTTCACTTTGATTTCAGAAGCTATTCAATTAAATTTCTGGCCAAAACTAAAAATTGAGCATCCCACTGAAGTAAAAGGTCAGATGTATATTCCTTTTATTAACTGGCTGCTTTTTGTCTCTTGCTGCTTCGTTGAATTTTATTTCGTTGAATCAGCAAAAATGGAAGCCGCTTATGGACTTGCGATTACAATAACTATGATTATCACAACAATTTTAGTTACTTATCATCTTCGGCTCAACAAAAAAAGAAATATGCTGTTGGTTTTGCTTTTCCTTTTGTTCTTCCTGACTATAGAAATTACTTTTCTATTTGCCAATATGAATAAGTTTGTTCACGGCGGATGGTTTACTATTGCACTTTCTTTGGTTTTTGCGTTTGTTATGTACGTTTGGTTCGATGCAAGAGAAATCAAGAAGCGTTATATGCAGTTTACTGATTTAAGAAAATACCTGCCAGCCATTAGTGATTTACAAAAAGATGAGCATATTCCTTATTTTACTCAGAATTTAGTATATTTGACAAAGGCAGATAATATGTATGAAATAGAAAATAAAATTACTTATTCTATTTTGAATAAATTCCCTAAACGTGCTCATAAATACTGGTTCATTCATATTAACTATACTGATGAACCAAGCACTATGGAATATTTCGTTACTCAGCTTATTCCAAATATTGTTTTTCGTATTGATTTTATTTTGGGATTCAGAATAAGTCCAAAAGTTAATATTTTATACAGAAAAGTAATTGAGGATTTGATTAGAGCTAAAGAAATTGACATTATAAGCAATTTCCCATCGCTAAGAAAACATCAAATTCAAGGCGATTTTAAATTCGTTCTGATTGATAGAATTCATACTCATGATTTTGATTTAAAATTTATTGATATGCTAATAATGAAGGCACACGAATTAATTAACAACATCGGTATACCGGAAAGTAAAGCATTTGGATTGGATACAAGCGTAGTTATTGACGAAAAAGTTCCTTTACATCATAAACCGAGTGCGCCCTTAAAACTTACAAGAGTTAAAATAATTGATAATTGACAGTTTGTCTGTGTCATTCCGAACCCCCTGATAAAGCAAGAGCTTCATTATAATAGAGATGACATAAGTAAAAGTGTCATTCTGACGAATGTCAGAATCTATCTTAAAAAATAGTTTTTATTGGTCATTAGTCATTTGTTATTTTCTGTATGATTTGAGCAATTGTTATTTACGAGGCAAATCTCCTAACTCCTTTATTTTCGTTATGGGGTCTGGAGTTCTGAATTTATAAAAGAAAACTAAGCTTTTAAAAGAATGTTACCTACAAATCAACAAATAAACAAATAAACCCTTTTCTATTTCCTTCATTTTCTTTAAATTTAATTTTTTTAAATTAATAATAATTATGAAAAGAAAATTAGTATTATTAGTTATTTGCTTTTTGCTAGCTTTCCAATGTTTTTCAGCAGCAGCAAGCTCAAAGCTAAAAGATGTTATTGCAGACAGGACTACAGTTTATTCAATACGTCTCAATAATGGCGATATTATTACTGGCTACTGCGTTGAAATGCTAAGCGACCCTGAAGAAGGCGAAGGAGCTAAGTTTGCTACTGAGCTTGGAAATGCAACTATTTTTGAGAATCAAATAGTAGAAATTGTGAAAATTGAGGATTTGTATCGGCACAACCACCGAATTTATTTATTGCCAACAGCTGAGCCAATTGGAAGAAATCATTTCATTGGAAATTTTGAATTGCTAATTTTCTATGCTGGCTTTGGTATTTCTGATTTTATGTCGGTTACTGCCGGAAGAAGCGTAATTCCGGATGTGCCATCTAAAGAGCAGGTTACTTTGTTTAATGTAAAAGTAACTCCACTTAGCTTTCCTATAGAGGATGTTGCTGAATTGTTTACAGTAGCTCTCGGTGCAAATCTTGGCTTCATAAACCACAACAACAGATTTTTGCATTACTATGGAAATGCAACAATGAGATTGAAACGAACAACTTTTACTGCTGCACTTTTTTACAAAGCGGGTGGAAATGATATTAATATTTTAAATTTCCGAGAAAATGTCTGGGATATGACTTACGAAAACGGTAGCTTTGGCATTGGACTTGGATTAGACACGAAATTTACGAAAAGAAGCGATTTGCATTTCATTGGAGAAATCTGGAACAGCAACGTAGCTCATCCTACTCATTCTGCTGTGATGCTCGGTCTTCGACTTGCAAACAGTTCTTTTTCTTCTGATTTTGGGCTTGCATTTTTTACTCAGCCGTTTGTCGTTCCGTTTGTTAGTTTTGTTTGGACTCCATTTTAAAATTAAACTATTTTACATTTTTTGTTGTCTATATAACGTTTTATAGACAAAATAAGGTATATATGAAAAAAGTAGCATTATTATTAATAATATTTTCGTTTGGAACATTATTTCCTCAGACAAATCAATTTACGATAACAGGCAGAGTATTAGATAGTGAAACAAAGGAAACCCTTGCTGGCGCTAATGTACTTCTCACTTCAAACAAAGATGATAGTAAACACTTCGCATTAACAGACAAACAAGGTAAATTTTCAATAGAAAATGTTCCGCAGGGTCCCTATAAATTGAAAATTACTTTTATTGGTTATGAAGCTTATGAAAAAGAGATAAAAGTAAATAGCAGGGAAAAATCAAACCTTGGAGATATATTAGTAGTTCAAACTGATATTCAAAAGAAAGCAATTGAAGTTCAGGCGCAAGCTCCCTTAGGCAGACAGGTTGAAGATACGACAGAGTTCTCTGCAAATTCATTCAAAACCAAGCCCGATGCTGTTGCCGAAGATTTGATAAAAAAAATGCCCGGTGTAGAAGTCGGAACCGATGGTACTGTTAAAGCACAAGGCGAGCAAGTAAAAAAAGTTCTCGTTGATGGAAAGCCATTTTTTGGCGATGACCCCACTTTAGCACTTAAAAATTTGCCTGCAGAATCCATTGATAAAATTCAGGTATTCGATAAACTTAGTGACCAGGCGGAGTTCACTGGTTTCGATGACGGACAAAGTCAAAAGACTATGAATATCATCACTAAGCAGGATAGAAAATTAGGCAGTTTCGGCAAACTTACTGCCGGTGGTGGCTCACAAGACAGATATTCTGCATCTGGTAATGTAAATCTGTTTAGTCCGGAAAGAAGAATTTCTATTCTGGCTATGAGTAATAATGTTAATCAGCAAAATTTCTCTATGCAAGACATTATGGGCATTTCTGGTTCCGGACAAAGGCGTTTTGGACCTCCCGGCGGAATGCGCCCTCCCGGTGGCGGCAGACCAGGCGGTGGAGGAATGCGCCCTCCAAGCTCTGACGGCTTCAGCCCATTCAATTTCTTAGTAGGACAGCAAAGTGGTATTAGTACTTCCCATGCCATTGGTATAAATTATTCCGAGCTTTTCTGGGAAAAATTAGACATTACCGGCAGCTATTTCTTCAATATTTCAAAAAATAATAATAATCAAATAACTAACCGAGATTATATTTCTGAAGACTATAACGGACAAAAATATTATCAGAACAGTATTTCCAATATTGATAATTACAATCACCGAATGAATTTTCAAATAAAATACTCAATAGATTCGAGTAATTCGCTGATTTGGAGACCATCAATGATTTTTCAGGGATACGATGCAAACGGAACAATTAATGCTGCTAACTATTTAAATCAAGATACTTTAAGCTCAACTGCAAATAAGACAATTTCTGATAACAATGCGATTAATCTTTCAAGCGATTTGCTATATCGTTTAAAAATGAATAAACCGGGCAGAACCTTTTCTATAAATTTTACAACAAATTATAGTAACAGAAAAGGAAATGGAGACTTATACACTTTAAACGGCTCACTTTCTAATAATCTTTTTATTATTGATACCGTTGACCAAAATTCAAAAATAAAAACCAATGGCTATACACTTGGTTCTAACGTTATGTACACTGAGCCGGTTACTGATAACAGCCAATTACAATTGAGTTATAACGCAAATTATCAAAATAATTATTCTGATAAATTAACTTATGACTGGAATGTTCTGACATCTGATTATTCTGTTATTGATTCCATTTTATCAAATAGATTTGATAACGATTATTTTACTCAACGTGCTGGTATTGGCTATAATTTAAGAAATGATGATATGAATCTTGATTTTTCGCTAAATTATCAAAGGGCTGATTTAGTGAGCAATCAGGAGTTTCCAAATATTTTAGACCAAAAGTATTCTTTTGATAATTTTTTGCCATCACTAAGGTTCCGTTACAAATTCTCTCAAAGTGCAAATCTTCGTATGAATTACCGGACAAGCACCCAGGCACCTTCAATAACTCAATTGCAAAATGTTGTCGATAATACCAATTCTTTGCAACTTTCTGCAGGTAATCCAAATTTAGAGCAGCAGGTAAATCACTCTTTTGTTACTCATTTTATGAATTTAAGTCAGGATTTGACTAATATTTTTATGATTTTTTTCAATGTAAATTTAAGAAATAATTATATTACAAATTCAACTTATTTAGCAGCAAAAGACACAATAGTTGAGAACGGAATTTTACTTCCCGCTGGTGGCCAACTTACTAAGCCAATTAACACAACCGGATATTTCGATGCAAGAACTTTTATTAATTACGGTTTTCCTCTTCCATTTATTGGGAGCAATTTGAATTTAGGAGTGAATGCATCGTACACCCGAACTCCAACTTTGATTAATTATAAAAAGAATAATTCAGATGCTTATGCTATTGGGGGTCAGGTTGCAATCAACAGTAATATTAGCGATTACGTTGATTTCCGAGTTGCTTTCAGAGTAAATAATAATACAACAAAAAACACATTAAGCACAAGCTCGAATAATAATTATATAAGTTATAATACTGAAGTGAGTTTTAACTGGATTTTCTGGGAAAACTTCTTTTTATCAACAGAGTTCAATGGACAGTATTATTCTGGCTTATATGTAGATAAAGATAATAATTATAATCAGTTAAATATAGGAATCGGTAAAAAATTTCTTGAGAATAACCGCGGTGAAATCCGCCTGACTATTTACGATGCTTTGAATCAAAATAAAAGTGTTGAAACAAATTTATACGATTATTACAATGAATATGTTAGAAATGACGTCTTAAAACAATATGTTTTGTTAACATTTTCATACTTTTTGAGATAATGAACAATGATATTAATTACAAGGATTTATATAATAAATATTTAAATAGTTTTGAAGAGCATCTTGAAAATTATATAAATTCTTTTGAAAATCAGGTTTTACTTGAACCTTTAAAGTATATTATGACAGGCAAAGGGAAAAGAATTCGCCCGATGCTTGTTATTTTTTCCAATTTAGCTGTCGGTGGAAAAACTGAAGAAGCGATGAATTGCGCCATTGCTCTTGAAATGCTGCATAATTTCACTCTTGCCCACGATGACATTATGGACCAGTCGCCTCTTCGCCGTGGAAAGGAAACCATTTATAAGAAATGGGACGAAGCAACGGCTATTCTGCTCGGTGATATTATGATTGGACTTGCATTCGCTTTGCTTCCTACTCACGACAAAAGCAGCAACAACGAAAGGATTTTCACCCGCTTCAATAGCGCTTTAATTGAAGTTTGTCAGGGGCAGGCGTTAGATATGCAGTTCGAACAGGAAAAAAGCATCACGCTTGATGAATATCTAAAAATGATTGAACTAAAAACTGCTATGCTAATAGAAGCTTCTTCCTGTATTGGAGGGCTTTCCGGATATGGAACAAAAGCCGAAATCAATTCTTTAATCAGATACGGAAAAGCTCTCGGGCTTGCTTTCCAAATTCAAGATGACCTTTTAGATGCTACTGCTGAAATTGAAAAATTTGGTAAGCGCGTTGGGCAAGACCTCTTAGACGGGAAAAAGACTTTCCTCATTTTAACTGCCGAAAAAATTGCTCAAAATGAAGAAGACAGGGAGCTTATTGATGAATTCTTTAACAATAAAGGGGTGAAAGAAGAAGATATTCCAAAAATGCTCGAAATGTATGAAAGATTAGGCGTTTTTGAAGAAGCTGAAAAAGAAATTGATAATTACACTGAAAAAGCTAAGGATTCTATAAAGAATATTACTGAAAATGTAGGAAAAAATATGTTATATTGGATTGCTGATTTATTGAATAAACGAAAAAAATAAAATGGCTCAATTCCTGTGCAATCAGTCCTTCAAAGCAAATTTACCTGTTTGTTCGATTGAGCAAAGTTTGGACGATGCAATCAAGGGAAACAGCTTAAATCAGTTGATTCTAATTGTTCCTACTGGGCGTTTAGTTAGGTTTTTAAAAAACGAAATTATAAGGAAATACTTTGAAATTCATAAAAAGCCATTAGTAAATGCAAATATTTATACTTTACAGAGTTTCATTGCTAAATGCTTTGAATTTCAGCCAAATAGCAATAAATTCAGAATTATTTCAGATGGCTATCAGTTAGAATTATTTGAAGAAGCAGTTAAAAATGCTGAATTAAATTTTTTTGCCGGAAAAGAAGGCAAAGTTTCAATCCCAACTATATCCCGTCTTGCAAAACTAATTTATGGTTTGAAAGAAGACGGGATTACTCCGCAAGACCTCGAAAAAGATTTAAATTCAGATGATGAAAATATTGATAAGCCGCGTCTTTCCGATATTTTCAGAATATATTTGGAATATCAAAAGCTACTCGGTGAAAAATTCCTTGATTTTCCTCAATTATTAAACCGAACTATAGATTTTTTTTCTTCTAATAAAATTGACGGCTGTTTTAAAAATCAGCCAAAAATCCTTTTAAATGGATTCAGTCAATTCAAACCGCCGGAAATCAAGTTCATTTCACTTTTTGCAAAATCTCTGCTGCCCTTTGCCATTCAAATTGATTATTCTCCGAATAACGGTCCACTTTTTTCAAACCTTGAAGATACAATAATCGCAATTAAGGATTCTGGCTTCTCTCTTTTTGAAATGGGAAAAAGTAACTTTTTTGCAGAAAATACTTCAAACAGCTTTTTTCTACGTCAAAATCTTTTTGCTTTGGGAAGAGCTAATAAAAGCAGTTCTTTTTCGAAATTCACTAAAATATTTAGCGTATCGGACAAAGAGCAGGAAGTTAAGTTGATTTGCAAACTGATAAAAGAACTCGCAATTAATGAAAAAGTAAGTTTAAGCGATATCTGCATAGTTGCCAGAAAACCAGAGGAATATTCATCTCTTTTCCGTGAATTTTTTGCTGATTATAAAATTGCCGGAAATATCTCCGACAGGTTCAATTTATGCGAATCCGCCGTTGTTACTGCAATTTTTTCCGTTTTGAATATTATCAATTATGGATTTAAGAGAAGCGACATCCATTCTGCCCTTCAAAGCAATTTCTTAAATTTCAATATAGATGCTAAAAATAATAAGGAAAAAATTGACGGCAGTAACCTTAACTCTGTTGCAGAGCAGTTAAGAATAAGTGGCGGAAACCTTTACAAAGGCGAGTTCATCTGGAAGACTTTTTTAATGAACAGAATAAAGTATTTAGCTGATTCAATAAATGACGCAAGAAGAACCGGAAACGTTGACCCAACCGAAATTGAAAATAATACAAGAGAGCAAAAGAAGGTTGAAAAAGCTTACGATGACTTTTTGAAAATCTTTTCTTTACTTCCTAATAGAAAAGGAAAATTATCTCCACAAGAGTTCAATGAACTAATTAAAAAGAAAATAATTGAAAAATTTGAAATTAGGAAAATACTTTCTGATTCTTATAAAGAGTTTTTACATTCAAAAAGCAAATATACAGATAAATTTGAAATTTCGTATAAATTAGAGCAATTGGAAAAGGAAAGCCGCTCTCTAACTGCATTTATAAATCTTTTAGACGAAATGACCGGCATATTGAGAGAAAGGCAGCAATTTAAAAAATTCGATTTGATTGAGTTAACGCAAAGGTTGAAAATAGCAGTATCCGGCGCTAAGTACCAAATTTCAGAGAAACCGGGTTTGGGTGTAACTGTTACTTCTATTGAGCAAATTCGCGGAATACCTTATAAAGTTACAATCCTTTGCAGTGCTATAGACAAATCCTTCCCACTCGCTTACAGTGCCGAAACATTTCTCGGTAAAGAGCTTCCAGACACAAAAGCCCGTCATATTCGCTCTGAGCGTATGCTCTTTTATCAGTTTCTTTCAAACAGCCCTGATGCACTTGATAAGGCAGAAAAGCAAGTTTATATTTTTTATCCGAATAAAAACGAGCAGGAAGTCCATATTCGTTCTCCTTTTATTGATGCACTCTTCAAAATCACTACTTTAGAAGAAGACGGCTGTTTCTACGATTTAGCCACAAGCAAAGAAGCAACTGCTTATCCGGAAATAGCAAAATGGCTAAATGCAATTTCTGGCAACCGCGAATTAGCGGAATTTCTCGGCAGAAAATCTTACTCAACTGTTAATAATAAAAAACCAAATAAAGTAGAAATAAAAATTTCAGACAACCTTTTTGAAGAAATTGAAAAAGAAGAGAATATTTTAAACACAATTGATTTGGTCCTTGACGATAAACTAATTGATTTTAAAGATAATTACAAATATTTGCACGAGTATTATTCAACTTTTGTTCAAAATCAAAATTCAGTTTTTGAGAAATGCAATGATGTAATTAAAGAAAAAATCAAGCGACTTAAAGATGGAACTTTTTCAATTACTCAACTCGAAACATTTACAAATTGCCCTTATAAATATTTTTCCAATTATTTGCTTAACTTTAAGGATGCACCAAAATACGAAGATACCGTAAGCCCGCTTGAACGCGGAAATATTATTCATTCAATTCTATACACTTTCTTCAAATTAATTCAGGCAGAGCAACTTAATAACAAAGAAGCTAATATAATTGGTGAGATTTCTTTACCAAATATTGACATTGCAGCACCTGTAAAACTTAAGCGTGAAAACTATTTGTTTTACAAAGATATTTTGGAAAAAATCGCAAACCGTGTTTTTGATATTAATCTTACTGACACTCCACTGCAAAGATTAACGAAAGATAGTTTTTTCGGCAATAAAAACAGACAAGGTTTTCTTGAAATTTGGCTGAATAACGAAATAGAAAATCAGGAAATGTCTGCCGGTTTCTTACCAGCTCTTTTTGAAGTTTCTTTTAATTTAGCTAAAGTAAAAAACTCTTTAAATGTGAAAATTGATGATGATTTGAAAATTTACGGTAAAATAGACAGGATTGATATAAGAAACGAAAATGATGGAATACAGTTCCTTGTTGCTGACTATAAATCCGGTTCAGTTCTGCCAAACAACAGTAAAATAATAAACGGAAATAGTTTTCAGGTTCCGCTTTATATTCTGGCAGCAAAGCAGCTTCTGAACGATTATTATTCTCTTGAGTCAATGTCAGAAGGTGGTGTTTATTATCTTTTTTATCCAAAAACAAACAGCAAACAAGATAATTACCAATATTCAAAATATCTGCTGCTTAATAAGGAATCTCAAATAGCTGAAAGCAAAGCACTTTCTTCCCGCGGACTTTTGTCAAATAGTGATGATTTAGAGAAGATATTAAAGATTTCACTCAATTCAGCTAAAGGGGGCGTAAAAAAGATTTCAGAAGGTAAATTTTTCGTTGAGCCGGCAGATGTAACTGCCTGTAATAACTGCTCTTATTTTTCACTTTGCAGAATCAAGGAAAAGCATTTGCTTTTAAGTGAGGAAGAAACTGAAGAGGGGTAATAGATTTAATACTAGTGTAATTATTCATTGAAAAAATGATAATAATTTCTTGTCATTTCGAACCCCCTGATTAAGCAAGTGCTTTATTATAATGGAGATGACATCTGTTTACCTTGTCATTCTGGCGTATACCAGAATCCATCTTGCTTTTTAGTCATTAGTTGTTAGTAAAAATTCTAATGCCTAATAACAAATGACTAATGACCTATAAAAACTATTTTTAAGATGGATTCTGGCATTCGCCAGAATGACACTTGTAGTGATGTTATCTCCATTAAATAAAGCTCTTCTATTATCTTGGGATAACCTATGACAATTCATAGAACTTCCCACAAACAATTAATAATTATTTCAAGCAACTTTTATAACTTCGTTCATTTCTTCTTCAGACAAAATTTTCTCAATATTGAGAATTATTTTCACGTTGTTACCAACTTTTCCGATTCCTTTGATATATCTGCTTTTGTGAATACTGGTTTTTGGTGGTTCAGAGACTTGGCTTTCCGGAATATCCAATACTTCCGATACCTCGTCAACAATTAAACCGAGTTGAGCTTCCTGAATGCTGACAACTATGATACAAGTCCTGTCGTTATAAGGAATTTCATCTAATCTAAAACGCTTCCTGACATCTAAAATAGGAATAACTAATCCTCTAAGATTAATCACACCTTTAATAAACTCTGGCATATCGGGAAGTTGGGTAATTTTTTGCAAACCAACTATTTCTATTACATACTGGATTTCAATTCCAAATTCTTCTTTATCTAACTTGAAGGTAATGTATTTGTCTTTCTGAGAATCAGCATCATCTTCAAATTCATCATCTTCGTAATCTAATCTTTCGCTAAATTCATTCATATTAACCTCAAATAATTATTAAATAAATCAATTTTATTAAGTAAAAATATTTTTCTTAATATAAGAATTTTTTAGAAAAAATTAAAAATAATTATTAAAAATAATTAAGTAAATTGTAAAAATTCAATTCATTTTGAACTCAATCCCAATTTCAGAACTCCTGATGCCTCGTAGTTTGGTATTTCGCATTTGTTATAATAGAAATTAAATTTTAAATGAGTAATTTCATTTAGTCATTAGTTATTCGTCATTAGTCATTAGTAGTTATACACTAATGACAAATGACTATTAAAATATGTTTGCTAACTGCGAAATTATTCTTTACGAGGCAAATCTCCTAACTCCTTTTTTTTTCGTTATAGGGTCAGGAGTTCTGAATTGGCTCTTGGGAAGATAGATTTCTTTTAAAGTTGTGCTTTAAATTTTTTGAATGAAGGGAAAAAGCATAGCTTTTGTAAAAGTTGCCTTCCCAAATGAAAATGGGAAGGAGATGAAAACAAACTAATTTAGGAAACGCAAATTTGCGGTTCGAACAAAACCCTTACTTTGCGTTTGAAAGGCAGATGGAATCCACGCTTTGAAAGTGGAGTCAATCTTTTTGCTTTCTCAAAGAACATTTAGCATTATAAACCTTTGCAAAATGCAAATGTAGAAAAATTTAAATGAAATGCAAATATTACTCATCGTATGACTTTCGCTCTAAAACGTAGAGGACAGGCATGCCTGTCCCCTACAGATTTACATCAGTATTTCCTTCTCAAGTTCAACTAGTGTAGTATCCCTTTGAAAAACTTACAATAAAATCTTGTCATTTCGAACCCCCTGATAAAGCAAATGCTTTATTTAAATGGAGATGACAAAATTTTACCCCTGTCATTCTGAAGCGCAGCGAAGAATCCAGAAAATTTTTTAACCACTACTCTCTGGATTCTTCACTTCGTTCAGAATGACCGACAAATGTAAAGATGTCATTGGCAACCCCCTGATAAAGCAAGACCTTTATTTTGGGGTTCAGAATGATATTTTAATTTTTTTTTAGCAATATAATGTAAACTACTTTTGAGCTGGTGCTCCGTAGTTTCCCCATTCTTCTTTTGAAGGTCCGTAAATTCCCGGAACTTTAAGTCCAGCTTGGCGCATAAGAACAGTCATTTGCCCGCGATGATGGATTTGGTGTGTAATCAAGGCAGACAAAAGGAAATTAGCTGTCCATTTCTGTCCATAAATATCAAATTCCTGTTTTAATACATCATCATTTAAAGTTGATAAGAAATTGCCAACCATACCATTTGCTTTTGAATATGCTTCTTTAATTTCCTGAACGTTTTTGGGCTCATAATTTGGGTCAAGCGGACTCTCGTCTTTCATTCCTATCTGAGAGGGCATTTCACGCAATGAACTGGCTAAGTGCCAGCCGAGAAAACCGAGTGAACGTGAGTCCGGAGTTACCTTTTGGGTAATACCTTCATCTGTTAAGTAATCAAATACTTTCATTGTTGCCTGAGCTTCGCTCTCCCAAGCTTGCTTGAATTCATTAATAGTATTGAACATAAAAATTCCTTTTATTAATTGATAATTGATAATTGACAATTAAGTCTTTAAAATATTGCTTTTCTTTTTTTATTTCGAATTGATATAAATTCTTGTCATTCTGTAATCCACGATAAAGGAATACCTTTATTTAAATTGAGATAACATAATTTTCGAGTAATCATCTAAGTGTAGCGAAGAACCTCATAGAGTTAACTTTCGCAAAATTAAGAAACTTTAAGAAAGTGAATAAAAGAAAACGTCATACTATCAGCTTGCTGATAGTATGACTTAATAGAACGTATCAGCCCTTCCAATAACCTAATAACTTACTGTAGGTAAGGGTATAAAATCACTTGTTTACAACCCTATGAGGATTATTTTTTATAAATTCAGCCCATGATTGGCTTGAGTTGCCGGTTTGCTGGGAACGGTAGCAATAGCAAAGAGCAACAGCAAGAGCATCACTTGCATCGAAAAATTGTGGTTCTTCTTCAATTTTAAGAATGCTTTTAATCATATAGCAAACCTGCTGCTTTGAGGCATTGCCAAGTCCGGTAACAGATTTTTTCACCTCGCGTGGTGTAAATTCGTAAATAGGAAGTTCATTTTGAAGAGCAGCAAGAACGGCTGCTGTTCGGGCAGCCGTAAGCTTAATTAGAGATTGGGCATTTTTTGCATAAAAGACATTTTCAAATACTGCAACTTCTGGCTTGTATTCAGTAATTATGTCGCTAATAGTATTGAAAATTTGATTTAAACGATAATGCAAATGTTCGGATTTATTTTTGAATTTTATTGCATCAAATTTAACGACTTTAATATTTGAGGCGATTTTATCAACTATACCAAAACCACAAATAATAGAGCCGGGGTCGATTCCAATAATCCTCATTATCCTTCGTTTTCGAGTTGTTCCATTATCTCGTCAGGGAACTCATTGTTAGCAAAAATGTTTTGCACATCGTCAAGGTCTTCAATATTATCAATGAATTTCATAACCTTACGGGCATCATTAATGCTTTCAATCATTATAGTATTTTTGGGAATATATTCGAATTTACTTTCTGCAATATCCAATTTCTTATCTTCGCAGAATTTATAAACAGTAGTAAGCGATTCGAAATCTGTAATAATACGGGAAACTTCCTCATCGAATTCAAGGTCTTCGGCGCCGGACTCCATTACAATTTCCATCAAATCGTCTTCGCTTTTCCCGTTAGTTTTGATTTTTATAACGCCTTTTCTGTCGAAGTTCCAAGCAACTGAACCCGGCTCGCCGATGCTTCCGCCAAGTTTTCCGAATTGTGAGCGAATCTCCGGGAAAGTCCTGTTCCGATTGTCGGTAACAGTTTCTAAAATAATAGCTACACCAAAAGGAGCATATCCTTCGTAAACAATTTCTTCGTAAACAGCGCCTTCAATTTCGCCGGTTCCTTTTTGAATTGCTCTTTTAATGTTATCGGCTGGAACGTTTTCCGCTTTAGCATTCAAGACAGCGAGACGTAATCGCGGGTTGGCATCCACATCGCCGCCGCCTTCGCGTGCTGCTATTGTAATTTCCTTTGCTAATCGTGTAAATATTTTGCCACGTTTTGCATCTTTTGCTGCTTTCTTATGCTTGATGTTTGCCCATTTACTATGTCCAGACATTTTATACCTCTAAATTATCAATATTTTTAAATACAAATTAAAAAAAATTTCGTAATTTTTTTATAATTAAATTTAGTTTTTTCTTTATTTATAAAAAAAAAATTTGTAACTTATTTGTTTATTATAAAGTATTCTTTTGAAAGAGTATGAAAAAGTATTTTATTTTTTTACTTATAGTTTTATTAGTTGCTTCTTGCTCAACACAAGCACCAGGTCCTAAACCAGTTCGCACTGGAAGAAGCATGCCCAGAATTTCTGATTCCAAAAAAGGAAGGACTGTTACTGAAACTAAAGAATCTAGAAATGAAGAAAAACAAGAGCCAAAAAAAGAAACTAAAAACGAGCCAATCGTTACGAATACGAAAGAAGATTTAGCTGCGATTAATAAAAGATTTTCTGATACTACTATTATTGCACTAAATACTGAAACTACTCAAACAAGTTTAGAAATTGTCCAGCAATTTGATGCTGCAATAGAAAAGTTTGATAATGAACTTTACTCAGCTGCATGTCCGGAATTATCTGCATTGGCTGGAACTTTTAATGAAACTGATTCGCTTTATTTTGAAGCAAAATTTTATATTTGTGAATGCCTTCTTATTAATGATAAATTAGATGAAGCAGAAATTAAATTAATTGAGTTAGCTTCAAACCCGGATTGTCCCTCAACTATAATTGAAAAAGCATTACTGAGAGTTGGGCATATTTACTGCGCTAAAGGGAACACTAAACAGGCAAATTATTATTTCGACCAACTAAAAAGATTAAACAGCGAATCAATTATGATTCCATTTGCAGAATGTGACGGGTTTAATTATTGATGATGAAAATTTTAGATTTTTACGTTTTAAGAAATATTTTCTTTACTTTTATTTTTAGCATCATTGCGCTATGCTCAATTTTCCTTATTGTAAATTTAATGGAGAATTTAGATAAATTTATTGATTTAAATACTCCTTTTGATATTGTTGTTGAATACTACGCTCAAACTCTGCCAGACGTAATAAAACTACTTACCCCGGTTGCAATGCTAATTGCAATGCTGTTCACTATTGGTGGTCTGTCTAATAAAAATGAAATCACAGCAATGAAAACCGGTACAATGAGTTTATATCGGCTAATGTTTCCACTTGTTGTTTTTGGATTGCTCGTTAGTTTTATTCAACTTTATTTCAATGGCTGGGTCGTTCCTAAGTCAAATGAAAGGAAATTTTCGATTGAACAAAAATATTTGAATAAAGAAATTGGCGCTAATCTTTTTAATCTGTACTTCAGGGATAATCCCCTGAAAAATATTGTTATGCGCTACTACGACCCAATTAATAAGACCGGACATTCTATTTCAATAGAAGAATTTTCTTCGGAAAAGCAACCAAGACTAACATCCCGGATTGACGCCCAAATGATGATTTGGGACTCAACGCTAAGCAAATGGAAATTAATTGATGCGATATATAGAAACTATTCCGGAAATACTATTAATCAATTAAGGCAGGATACAAGTTACGTTGAACTCCTTACTACACATAACCAAATCGCTAAAATAAAAAAAGTACCGGAAGAAATGACTTTTGAAGAATTTCGAGAATATATTGGACTTATGCAGCGTGGAGGTCGCGATACACGTAAGCAGATGATTGAGTATTATTCAAATTATGCTTTCCCTTTTGCTAATTTCATTGTAGTGCTTTTTGCGGTTCCATTTGCATCCGTTAGACGAAAAGGAGGAATTGCTATTCAGATTTCTGCTGCTTTAATCGTTTCCTTTGTATATCTTGTTTCTACTAAATTCAGTCAAACAATAGGACTTACTACAGATATTAATCCGATTATAATTGGCTGGTCAGCTAATTTTTTATTCTTAATAATTGGACTTATAGTTATTTTTAAAACTAAAACTTAAGCATTTTTTCAATTTCTTCTTTTACTAAAACCAAATACCATTGTGGCGTGCTTGTAGCTCCGGTTATTCCAATACGATTTATTTCAGAAAACCATCTTTTTTCAATTTCGAAAATGTTCTCTATAAAATGAGTATTCGGATTCGCATTATTGCAAATCGTAAATAAGCTTTTACCATTAGAAGAGTTCCGACCTGCAACGAAAATAACAATATCATTGGATTTAGCGAAATTGGTTAAAGTTTCACTGCGATTTGAAACATATTTACAAATTGTGTCTTTCTTTTCAAAAATAATATTTATTTCATCATCAGTCAAATTTGGATTTTCATTTAAAAACCTATCATTCAATGCTTTTGCTATAGAATGAAATTTAGTTTTATCCATAGTGGTTTGAGAAAATAAAACAGTTTTTTTTGAAAAATTAACTTTTTCCAATGCTTCCTCTTTTGAAGAAATTACGATACATTTATCATCGCATACTCCTCTTAAGCCGACTACTTCAGCGTGATTCAGTTTTCCAAAAATGATAATTTGATACTGATTATCAAAATATTTCTTTACATTATTCTGTAGATTTTTTACTAATGGACAAGTGGCATCAACAAGTTCTAAGTTTATATTTGCTGCCTGCCTGTAAGTAGATGGTGGCTCTCCATGTGCTCTTATAATAACCACAGAATTATCCGGATTAAAATTATTTAAATCGTCTTTGGATAGTGTTTTTAAACCTTTACTTTCCAATCGTTCTATTTCACTTGGATTATGAATAATTTCCCCAAGTATGTAAACTTTCTTATCTTTATACTCTTCCAGACATTGCTCAACTTTTTCAATTGTTTGGACTACTCCCCAGCAAAAACCAGCTGTGTTATCTATTGAAATAATATATTCCTGATTTTGCATTTTAAAACCCTTATATAATTCTTTTCAAAATTACTAAATACAAAATGATTCTACAAACATAGATATTTGTTTCGTGGCTAACAGTTGTTGGCTGTCGGCTCTCGGCTCTCGGCTATTAGGTTATTAGTTATTAGTGGCAGGTTGGCAGTTGATTATCAACCCAATAACGTAATAACCTAATAACCTAATAACCTAATAACTCACCTTACGCAATTCCTCTTTTGAGAAATGAAAAAGTTTAGTGTTGAAAC